>Ga0070729_10001589_pt1 | contig 33640 bp, 34 predicted proteins | sample tdDd472_FD_66725 | JGI IMG/M metagenome (GOLD analysis project Ga0070729, IMG submission 66725) | Marine sediment microbial communities from the Atlantic coast under amendment with organic carbon and nitrate - tdDd47.2 | ecosystem: Environmental > Aquatic > Marine > Coastal > Sediment | place...
CCTGGTCGCCCGCCCGCGCATCGCTCAGCGCCAGCTTGGCGCGGAACAGCCGCAGCCACTCCGCCTCGATCTGGCCGGTCATGGCATGCACGATCGCGGTCGCCTCCTCCACCGCCGCCTCGCGGTCCTCCATCTGCTGGATCAGCGCGGTGGCCAACTGCGCCAGGTTCCACACCACCATTTCCGCCTGCCGGTCATAGGCATAGCGCCCATAGCGGTCGATCGAGCTGTAGACCGTCTGCGGATGGAACATGTCGATAAAGGCGCAGGGGCCATAATCGATCGTCTCGCCCGAGATCGCGCAATTGTCGGTGTTCATCACCCCGTGGATGAACCCCACGCCCATCCACTGCGCCACCAGCCGCGCCTGCGCCGCGCAGACCGCCCGCAACAGGTCCATCGGCCCCCCGGCCTGCGGGTAATGGCGCGCGATGGCATAATCCGTCAGGCGCTTCAGGCTCTCGATATCGCCGCGCGCCGCGAACACCTGGAAGGTGCCCACGCGCAGATGGCTCGCTGCTACCCGTGTCAGCACCGCGCCGGGCAAGGGGCGCTCGCGCATCACCTCTTCGCCGGTCTCCACCGCTGCCAGCGCCCGCGTGGTGGGAATGCCAAGGGCATGCATCGCCTCGCTGACCAGGTATTCGCGCAGCACCGGCCCCAGCCAGGCACGCCCGTCGCCGCCGCGCGAATAGGGCGTGCGCCCCGATCCCTTGAGCTGGATGTCCCGGCGCTTGCCATCCCCGCCCACCACCTCGCCCAGCAGCACCGCACGCCCGTCGCCAAGCTGCGGGTTGTACTGGCCGAACTGATGCCCGGAATAAAGCTGCGCCAGCGGCGCGGCCCCCTCCGGCACCAGGTTGCCGGCAAAGACCTGCGCCAGTTCCGCCACCTCGTCCGCCACGATCCCCATCAGTCGCGCCAGATCGGCGTTGAAGGCCACCAGCCGCGGCGCGCGCACCGGCTGCGGCGCCTGCGCGGTGAAAAACGCGCCCGGCAACCGGGCATAGGAGTTGTCAAAGGGGATCTGCAGGCTCATGGGTCAAAGATAACTCCTGCACACAGGAATGCCATAGCGGCCCGGGCCGCAACATGCATAATCGCGACCATGACCGAGCAGACCGCAAAGCAGATCATCGACACGCTGAACCTGCACCGCCACCCCGAGGGTGGCTGGTTCGCCGAGACCTGGCGCGCCGGCACCCCCGGCCGCGCCTCCGGCACCGCGATCTATTTCCTGCTGACCGGCGGCGAGGCGAGCCATTGGCACCGGGTCGATGCCACCGAGATCTGGCACTACCACGCCGGCGCGCCGCTGCTGCTCTCGCTCAGCGAAACCGACGCCGGCCCGGCGCAAGATCACCTGCTCACCCCCGATCTGGCAACAGGCCGCCCGCAGATCATCGTGCCCGAACAGCACTGGCAGGCTGCCCGCAGCACCGGCACCTATACGCTTGTCTCCTGCACCGTCTCGCCCGGGTTCGAATTCTCCGGCTTCACCCTCGCGCCGCCGGGTTTCGACATCCCGCGGGGCTGAGCCTACGCCCCTGCTTTTTCTGGCCGGGAAATACTCCGGGGGAGTCGCGGCCCGCCGCGACGGGGGCAGCGCCCCCTAATCCCCCGGCCGGCTCAGGATTCCGCCACCGACCAGCGCCCGCACCCCCGTCGTTCCCGGGCAAGAGGTCGCCATCCCGTAGGCCACCCGCACCGCGAGAAAGCCAAAGGCCTGCGCCTCCAGCATGTCGCCATCCAACCCTACCGCCTCGACCGGCTCCACCGGGCACTCCAGCGAGACCCGCAGCATCTCCATCAGCACCGGGTTGAGCCGCCCGCCGCCGGTCACCAGAACCCGTTCAGGCGGGCGCGGGCAATGCTCCATCCCCTGCACCACCCCGGCCGCGCTCATCGCCGTCAGCGTCGCCACAGCGTCGGCATCGTCCAACTCGCCCACCAGCCCGATCATCTCGGAAAAATCGTTCCGGTCCAGCGACTTCGGCGGTATCCGCGCGAAATAAGGCTCGGCCAGGAACAGCTCCAGCGCGCCCTCCTCGACCTTCCCGGTCGCGGCCAGCGCGCCGCCCTCGTCCATGTATCTGCCCAGCCGCGCCTGCATCAGGTCGTTGACCGGCGCATTCGCCGGCCCGGTGTCAAAGGCCAACAGCGCCCCCTCCGCCTCCGGCCCCTCGAATGACGGATCGACATAGGTCAGATTCGCCACCCCGCCGAGGTTGACAAAACACAGCGGCTCCTGCGCCCCGATCCATTTGGCGCAGGCGAAATGAAAGAACGGCGCCAGCGGCGCCCCCTCGCCGCCCATCGCCACGTCGTCACTGCGGAAATCCCAGACCACCGGCAGCCCGAGCGCCTCGGCCAAAGCCGCACCGTCGCCCACCTGAATGGTGCCCCGCCTGCGCGGCTCATGCGCCAGCGTCTGGCCGTGAAAGCCGACCAGGTCGATCCCCTCGAACCCCGCCAGCAACTCCGCATGGGCGCCGTCCACCACGCGTCCCGCCGCCTCGGCCTCCTGTCCCGCCCACCGACCCAGTGCGGCGCGCAGCACCGCGCGCTCCGCCTCCGAATAGGCGCGATAGCCGGTCTCGCCAAAGCCCAGGATACGCCGCCCGTCGGTCTCCACCACCGCCGCATCGACGCCATCGAGAGAGGTTCCGCTCATCGCCCCCAGCGCGCGCACCGGCGCGCCCGTCTTGCCGGCCTTATTCATGGCCTTTTCCTTTGTCTCACTGCCGCCTATACACTCCCCGCAAATCAAACCCGAGGCAAGCCATGACATACCACCCGAAATCGGACTTCATGCAGGTGATGATGACCCGCGGCTTTCTGGCCGACTGCACCGATTACCAGGGCCTCGACGAGGCGCTGAGCAGTGGCACGGCTTGCCCCGCCTACATCGGCTTCGACGCCACCGCCAAATCGCTGCACGTGGGCTCGCTGATCCAGATCATGATGCTGCGCTGGCTGCAAAAGACCGGGCACAAGCCGATCACCCTGATGGGCGGCGGCACCACCAAGGTGGGCGATCCCAGCTTTCGCGCCGATGAACGCCCGCTGCTGACCCCGGCGCAGATCGACGACAATATCGCCGGCATCGGCCAGGTCTTTGCCAAGTACATCACCTATGGCGACGGCCCCTCCGACGGGCTGATGATCAACAACGCCGAATGGCTCGACGGGTTGAACTACCTCGATTTCCTGCGCGACATCGGCCGGCATTTCTCCGTCAACCGGATGCTGTCGTTCGAGTCCGTGAAATCCCGGCTCGACCGCGAACAATCGCTGTCTTTCCTCGAATTCAACTATATGATCCTGCAGGCCTATGATTTTCTCGAGCTGAACCGCCGTTACGGCTGCATCCTGCAAATGGGCGGTTCGGACCAATGGGGCAATATCGTCAACGGCATCGACCTCACCCGCCGGGTACTGGACCACGAGATCTATGGCCTCACCTCGCCGCTCCTGACCACCTCGGACGGCAAGAAGATGGGCAAAAGCCAGGATGGCGCGGTCTGGCTCAACGCCGACATGCGCAGCCCCTACGAGTTCTGGCAGTTCTGGCGCAACACCACCGATGCCGATGTGGGCCGCTTCCTCAAGCTCTATACCGAGTTGCCGATCGACGAATGCGACCGCCTCGGCGCGCTGGAAGGCTCCGAGGTCAACGCGGCCAAGATCATCCTCGCGGGCGCGGTCACCACGCTGTGCCACGGCGCCGAGGCGGCGGCGGCGGCCGAGGCCACCGCGCGCGAGGTGTTTGAGAAGGGCGGCGTCGGCGACGACCTGCCGACGCTGGCGCTGACGCCGGCCGACCTGGCCGACGGCGGCATCTCCATCGTGCAGGTGATCGTGCGCGCGGGCCTTGCCAAATCCGGCAAGGAGGCCAAGCGCCTGATCGCCGAGAACGGCGCACGGCTCGACGACGCCCCGCTGACCGACGCCGGGATGATGCTCGACGCCGGAGCGCTGTCCGCGCCGATCAAGCTCTCGGCGGGCAAGAAACGCCACGCGCTGGTGCAGCTGACGGACTGACCCGCCGCCTCCCCGCCCCGCTCTCCCCCCCCTTGGGGGGAGAAATGGAGAGGGCGGAGCGCTGCACCGGACGAAGCCCCCCGTAGGGCGGGATTCAGCCCGCCATCCCCGTTTGCCGCCTTTCTCATCCCAATGCCGCCGCGTTCCATCCCGCGGCTACTGGATTTCCCCGCCCGCCGCCTGCTATCTGGGCGCGGACCAAGATCAAGGGAGAGGGACCCCGACATGAAACTCAGCAATACCGCGGCCGTGATCACCGGCGGCGCCTCGGGCCTGGGCGAGGCCACCGCGCGTCATTTCGCATCGCAGGGCGCACAGGTCACCCTGCTCGACCGCGACGCCGAGCGCGGCCCGAAGGTCGCCGAAGAGATCGGCGGTCACTTCATCCAGACCGACGTGACCAGCGACGACTCGGTCGCCGCCGCCATCGCCTTTGCCAAGGAAAAGATGGGCAAGATCACGGCGGCCGTGAACTGTGCTGGCATCGGCACCGTCGGCAAGACCCTGGGCCGCGAGGGGCCGCTGCCACTCTCGACTTTCCAGACCACCATCAACGTCAACCTGGTCGGCAGCTTCAACGTCGCGCGCCTCGCCGCCGCCGAGATGGCACAGAACGAACCGGACGAGGATGGTGAGCGCGGCGTGATCATCAACACCGCCTCGGTCGCCGCCTTCGACGGGCAAAAGGGCCAGGTCTCCTACTCTGCCTCCAAGGGCGGCATCGTCGGCATTACCCTGCCGATGGCCCGCGACCTGGCACGCGACAACATCCGCGTCATGGCGATCGCACCGGGCATTTTCCTGACCCCGATGCTGATGGGCCTGCCCGAGGCCGCACAGGAACAGCTCGCCGCCGACGTGCCCAACCCCGCCCGCCTCGGCCGCCCCGAGGAATACGGCCGCATGGCCGGGTTCATCGTCGAGATGGGTTACCTGAACGGCGAGGTGATCCGCATCGACGGCGCCCTGCGGATGCGCTGAGCGAGACCCGGAAAACCGGGAGCGCGGCCTTTCAGGTTGCGCAGGGGCGCCGCTCCTGCCATCCCCGCCGCCTGTCATCCCCGCGAAAGCGGGGATCTCTCCACCCGGAAAAACCTATCGGGTTTCTGCCCGCCTGCGCGCACAGGACGGCCGGTTTGAACGCGACCTGCGCCAAAACGTACAAAACGGCCCGGAAACTCCCCAACCGGGGTTTCCGGGCCGTTGATCTTCACCGCAAACTGTACGAAACGCGGGCCGAACCTTACGTTTCAGAGGCCTTCTCCTCCAGCGTCAGCCACTCCTCTTCGGAGGCCGAAAGCTTCTCCTGACGCGCCGCCAGCGCCTCGCTCGCCTTCTTGAACTTCACCGGCTCGCGGGTAAAGAGCTCCGGATCGGCCAGCAACCCCTCCAGCTTTGCGATCTCGGCCTCCAGCCGCTCGATCTCGCCCGGCAGCGCCTCCAGCCGGTGTTTCTCGGTAAAGGAAAGCCCCGATTTCGGCTTCACTTCCTGATTGACCTTCGGTGCGGTCACCTTTGTTTTTAAGTTATTTTCTTTGTCTCTCTCCGGGCGCTGCGCCTGATAATCGCTCCAGCCGCCCGCATAGATCGTGGCGCGCCCGTCGCCCTCCATCGCCACCGTCGTGGCGGCCATCCGGTCAAGGAAATCCCGGTCGTGGCTGACCAGCAGAACGGTGCCGTCGTAGTCGTCCAGCAACTCCTGCAACAGGTCCAGCGTCTCCACGTCCAGGTCGTTGGTCGGCTCGTCCAGCACCAGCAGGTTCGACGGCTGCGCCATCAGTTTCGCCAGCAGCAACCGCGCCTTTTCGCCACCCGAAAGTGCCCTGACCGGGGCCCGTGCCTGGCTTTCGTCGAACAGGAATTCCTTAAGATAACCAACGACATGTTTGGGTGTTCCGCGCACCATGACCTGGTCGGCCTTGCCCGAGACACGCATCCCCGGATCGCTGGTCAGGCTCTCCCACAGGGTGGCGTCCGGATCGAGCTGCGCCCGCGCCTGATCGAACACAGCCACCTCCAGGTTAGTGCCCAGCTGCACGGTTCCGCTATCCGGCGCGACCTCTCCCAGCAGCATCATGAGCAGGGTCGTCTTGCCCGCGCCATTGGGCCCGACAAAGGCGACGCGGTCTCCACGCTGGATCTTGATCGAGAAGTCCTTCAGGATCACCTTGCCATCGTAAGCCTTTGAAATATTGGCGGCCTCGATGACTTTTCGACCGGATTTCTGCCCTGAATCCAGCGCCATTCCGGCAGCGCCCTGGCGCTTGATCTGCCCCGCGCGTTCGGCCCGCAGCGCCTGCAACGCCCGCACCCGGCCCTGGTTGCGCTTGCGCCGCGCGCTGATCCCCTCTACCGCCCAGCGGGCCTCGGACTTGATCAACCGGTTCAGCTTGTGCCGTTGGGTATCCTCTTCCTCCCAGACCGCGTCGCGCCAGGCCTCGAAGTCACCGAACCCCTTGTCCTGGCGGCGAATGATTCCCCTGTCCAGCCAAAGGGTTGCGCGCGTCAAATTACGCAGAAAGGCACGGTCGTGGCTGATCAGGACAAAGCCCGCGCGGGTCGCCTTCAACTCCTGCTCCAGCCAGCCGATCGCCTCGATATCCAGGTGGTTGGTCGGCTCGTCCAGCAGCATCAACTGGGGCGCCTCGGCCATCAGTTTCGCCAGCGCCGCCCGCCGCCGCTCACCCCCCGAGGCGGTTTCGACCGGGCGCGCGGGATCGAACTTCAACCCCTCTCCGGCCCGCTCGACCTTGTACATCTCGCCCGGCTCCAGCCCCGAGGACGCAAACTCGCCCAGCGTGGAAAACCCTGCCATATCAGGGTCTTGCTCCATGTATCCAACCGAGGATCCGGGGCCGACGATCACCTCGCCCTTGTCCGGTTCGACCAGCCCGGCCATCACCTTCATCAGGGTCGACTTCCCCGATCCGTTGCGCCCGACCAGCGCGATCCGGTCGCCGGGCTGCACCACCAGGTCGAGGCCGGAAAACACCGGCTCCCCGCCGAAGGTCAGGGAAATGCCATTGAGCTGCAAAAGAGGTATACGTGCCATGCCCGCCAGCTATCCCCGCCCGCGCGCGCCGTCAACGCCCCTGCGCCCCCGCCGCGAAAAACCCCGGCTCAGCCCGCCACGGTCCGAAGCAGTTTCTTGCGCGCCGGGGGAATCGCCCCGATCTCCAACCCGGTAAAGACGTGCAGCGTGTTCAACTGCCGGTCGACCACCGCGTGATCGCTGACCCAGCCGCCCATCATCAGGTAGGTGCGCAGGAGCGGCGGCATTCGCAGCATTGCCTTCCTGGCGTCTGGCTTGCGCCGCAGCCGCGCGGCAAAGCGGAACACATCCGGCGCCTTGACCCGCGGCAACCAGCGTTTCGGCCCCAGGTGGCGGTGTTTCAGCATCGCGAAGGCGTCGAGATATTGCTCGGTCTCGGTCCCCGCGAAGGAGGAGCAGCCGAACAGCATGGCGACGCCATTGTCATCGACAAAGCGCGTCATCGCCCCCCAGGCCACCCGCAGGATGTCCGGGTCGTGCCAATCCGGATCGATGCAGAACCGCCCCATCTCGACCATGCGTCCGTCAAAGCTCTGCAAGCCGTCCAGCTCGTAGAACTGCGCCGAATAGCTGCGCGCAAGCTCGGCCCCGTCCTCGAGCATCAACATGCGGAAACAGCACACCAGCGCGCCGCTGCGGGTCTCGTGCACGAGGATGTGCGAACATATCTCGTCGTAGGTATCCCGGTCGGGTTCCAAGGTGCGGAACGCCCGTGTGCGCAGCGCCTGGGCCGCCGCGATATCGTCGGCGGTTTCGGCCAGGCGCGCCCGGTACCGGCCCTTGGTCAACAGCGGCATGAGTCCCTCCGCAACGCTTCGGCTGGATCGTAAGTCTGCGCCGTCTAGCACACAAGATATGACATCGGCATGACGCCGGTCAGTTCTCGAGCACGTTACCCGGGTTGAACCGGCCGAGGTTGCCAAGCAGCTGCCGCAGGAAGGTCTTGTCCTCGACGCTGGAGCTGGTCACGCGGCGTTGCAGCGGGATGGTGCGGCCATCCTCGAGCCCATAACGCTCGATGCCACGCACCACGCCGCGCTGGTCGAAGGTGATCGCCACGACCTCGCGCGAGACCAGTTTCGGCGCCGCGGCGCCATAGTGGCGCATTCTCGAGGCCACGTAGTAGAACCCGCTGTCCTTCAGCACGCCGGAGGACGATGGCGGGCCGACCGCCTCGGTCACGCTGTCACGGGTATCCTTGCCGACCTGGATCGCGTCCAGCTCTTCCGGCGTGGGCACATAGCCGTGATTGCGATAGATCGCGACACAACCCGACACGGCCACCAACACCAGCGCCAGACCGGCGCCGCGCAGGATCGCTTTCAGCGGAGTGACGTATGCTTTCATGTCGGCCCCTTCGGCTTGGCTTTTCTGTGCCTGCCATCCCGCTTATATAAACTGCGCCCACGGTTCAAGATTGCGAACACCAATGATGAAAGGCGAGATCAGGGAATGAGTGATACCGACGCGCTGCGCGTGGCCGACTTGCCACAGACCGCCCCGACCCTTTTCGACCTGGCCCCCGGGGCCGAGGCGCGTGCGGCGCTGGCCGGCGACCTGGGACTGAGCGCGCTGCGCAAACTGCGCTTTGACGGACGCATCACCGCCAGCGGCAAGCGGGACTGGCTGCTCGAGGGGCACCTCGGCGCCACCGTGGTGCAGCCCTGCGTGGTAACGCTGGAGCCGGTGACGACCCGAATCGATACCAGGGTGCGCCGGCTGTTTCTTGCCAGGATGCCGGGGACCGAGACCGACGAGGCCGAAATGCCCGACGACGACAGTGTCGAGGCGCTGGGTGCCTGGATCAATCCCGCGTCGGTGATGGCCGAGGCGTTGGCGCTGGCGCTGCCGCTCTACCCGCGCAAGGAAGGCGCCGAACTGAGCGAGGCGGTGTTCACCGAACCCGGTAAGGTGCCCCTGCGTGACAAGGACACCCGGCCCTTTGCCGGGCTGGCCGGGTTGCGCGACGCCTTGAAAAAGGACAGTTGACGGGCCTTCGGGTGACGCCGGCGACCGGCGGCGGGACCGCCAGCGGAAGAATCGGTTGCATGCGGGAAAAATGCCGGTATTTTCGCCCGCTCATCCGAATTAGGGTTGGACATCGCGCAGGCTGCGGCCTAAACGCACGTCACGCCGTAACAAACGGAATCGAAACATCGCCCGCGAGACCGCTCGGGGCCCAAATCAGACAAGGGTTGAGACATGGCTGTCCAACAGAACAAAGTTTCCAAGTCGCGCCGCAATAACCGCCGGGCGCATGATGCCTTGGTTGCTGCGAACCCCAACGAATGCCCGAACTGCGGCGAGTTGAAGCGCCCGCACCACGTGTGCCCGTCCTGCGGCCACTATGACGACAAGGAAATTGTCGCCATGGCCGACGACGTCGATCTGGACGAAGACGCGGCTTGAGCCCCACCGAAACCACCCACGCATGACGGCAGAGTCCGACCAAACGAGCGACCCGTCCCGCCCTGAGGGCGCGCGAATCGTCATATCGGTCGATGCGATGGGCGGCGATGCCGGCCCCGGTGTCGTGGTTGCCGGGATGGCACAATCGGCCAAGAAGAATCCGGATCTCGGCTTCATCCTGCACGGGCCGGAAGATGCGCTGAAAAAACTGGTCGCGCGCCGCCGCATGCTTGCGGGGCGCGTGTCTTTTCGTGATGTGCCCGATGTCGTCACCATGGACGACAAGCCCAGCCACGTGATGCGCCACGGCAAGGGAACCTCGATGTGGTCGGCGCTCGAGGCGGTCCGCTCGGGCGAGGCGCACGGCGCTGTGTCCTGCGGCAACACCGGCGCGCTGATGGCGCTGAGCATGCTGTGCCTGCGCAAGCTGCCGGGCGTCAGCCGCCCGGCGATCGCAGTGCTTTGGCCGTCGCGCAACCCGCAGGGGTTCAACGTGATGCTCGACGTCGGCGCCGACGTCCGTGCCGATGCCCAGGACCTGCTGCAATACGCGCTGATGGGCGCCTCTTACGCCCGCAACGGGCTGGACCTGCCACGGCCGCGGATCGGCCTGCTCAATGTCGGCACCGAAGAACACAAGGGCCGCCCCGAACTGAAAGAGGCGCATGGGCTGATCGCGCGCTTTGCCGATGGCGCCAGTTATGATTTCGTCGGCTTCGTCGAGGGGCGCGACATCCCCGGCAACGTGGCCGACGTGATCGTCACCGACGGGTTCACCGGCAACGTGGCGATCAAGACCGGCGAAGGCACCGCCGGGATGATCGGCGAGTCGCTGCGCGAGGCGTTCCGCTATTCACCGCTGTCCTGGCTGGCCTCGATCCTGGCGATCACCTCGCTCCGGCGTCTGCAAAAGCGAATCGACCCGCGCCGGGTCAACGGCGGCGTTTTCCTGGGATTGAACGGAACGGTGGTGAAATCCCACGGCGGCGCCGATGCCACCGGGGTTTCGGCGGCGATCAAACTGGCCTTTCACCTGGCGCAATCGGGCTTTGCCGAGCGGCTGGCGGCGCGGGTTGCATCCACTGCCGCACTTGTCGAGGATGCCTCGGAGGCGGCGGAACATGCCGGCAAATCAGTACAACAAGAAGGCGGACGCGAGGCATGACGAAACGTTCTGTGGTGATCGGGGTCGGCCATTATCTGCCGGAACGGGTGGTCCCCAACTCCGAGTTTGAGGCATCTCTCGACACCTCCGACGAATGGATTCGCAGCCGGTCGGGAATCGAGCGCCGTCATTTCGCCGCCGAGGGGGAAACCACCTCGGACCTCGCCACATATGCCGCGCAGGCGGCGCTGGCCGATGCCGGGCTGGAGCCCGGGGATCTTGACGCCATCATCCTGGCCACCTCGACCGCCGATCTGACCTTTCCCTCGGCCGCGACCATGGTGCAGGCCCGGCTGGAGATGACCACCGGCTTTGCCTTCGACGTCCAGGCGGTCTGCGCCGGGTTCATCTATGCGCTGAGCAACGCCAACGCGATGATCCTGTCGGGTCAGGTCAAGCGGGTGATGGTGATCGGCGCGGAAACCTTTTCGCGCATCATGGACTGGACCGACCGGTCGACCTGCGTGCTGTTCGGCGACGGCGCCGGGGCGCTGATTCTCGAAGCTCAGGACGGCGCCGGCACCGCTGAGGACCGCGGCATTCTTGCGGTCGATCTGAACTCCGACGGGCGCTACAAGGATCTGCTTTACGTCGATGGCGGGGTGTCCACCGGCACCTCGGGCTATCTGCGGATGCAGGGCAACCAGGTGTTCCGCCACGCGGTCGAAAAGCTTGCCAAGACGGCGGAAACCGCACTGGAGCGTGCCGGCCTGACCCCTGGCGACGTGGACTGGATCGTCCCGCACCAGGCCAACATCCGCATCATCCGGGGCACCGCCAAGAAGATGGGGCTGAGCATGGACAAGGTGGTGGTCACCGTGCAGGATCACGGCAATACCTCGGCGGCCTCGATCCCGCTGGCGCTGTCGGTGGGCAAGGCGCGCGGCCAGATCAAGCAGGGCGATCTTGTCGTGACCGAGGCGATCGGCGGCGGCCTGGCCTGGGGTGCGGTGGTCCTGCGCTGGTGACACCGCGGTTTTCCACCTAAACCGCCGCTTCCAAATCATTGATATTGACAGTGAATTTGCGCTGACCCTATTCTCGGGAGAAAAACGGGGGATGGAATGGGTTCAAAAACACTGACGCGGATGGATCTGAGCGAGGCGGTTTTTCGCGAGGTCGGTCTGTCGCGCAACGAAAGCGCCCAGTTGGTCGAAAGCATGCTGGACCTGATTTCCGATGCGCTGGTCCGCGGCGAACAGGTCAAGATTTCGTCCTTTGGCACCTTCAGCGTGCGCGACAAGTCCGCCAGAATCGGCCGCAATCCGAAGACCGGGGAAGAGGTTCCGATCCAGCCGCGTCGCGTGCTGACCTTTCGACCGTCGCACCTGATGAAAGACCGCGTCGCCGACGGCAACCGGAAATAGACGGGTTCCGGGCGCATGATGAAGTCCCCCGACGCCTTTCGCACCATCAGCGAGGTTGCGGCCTGGCTCGGGGTCCAGGCGCATGTGCTGCGGTTCTGGGAGAGCAAGTTCAGCCAGGTCCGGCCGGTGAAACGGGCCGGTGGGCGCCGGTATTACCGGCCTTCGGACATGCGCCTGATCGGCGGCATCAAGACCCTGCTGCATGACGAAGGGATGACCATAAAGGGCGTCCAGAAACTGCTGCGCGAACAAGGCGTTGCACATGTCGCTGCCCTTTCTCCCCCGATGGAGGGCGAGGCGGCCGACACCATCGACGCGGCGCAGGAACCGCGTGGAACCGTTCTGGCCTTCAAGGCAAAACCGGCGCCGGATGACGACGCGGATATACAAGACGTCCCAACCGCCGCTCCGGCGGGCGCGCTGCCGTCGTTCCTGAACCGCCCGTCATCCACGGACATGCCACACGCCGCCCCGGTCCGAGCTGACAAGGCCCCCCCATCCGGGTCCGCCGGTGGGGAACCACCCGAATCCGATCTGCCCTATACGCCGGGCGTACTTGGCCACCTGGCCGGGATCACCGCGTTGAGCCGGGACAGGGCCGACCGGATCGCACCTTTGGCGCGGGCCTTGCGCGATTGGTACGACCGCACTGCCAAAGCTGGCTGGGGCTGACGAAATTTCGATGTTTCCCCCTTGCCCCCGGCCGCAGAAACGGTATGAAGGCGCTCACGTCGGGCTATGGCGCAGCCTGGTAGCGCGTCCGTCTGGGGGACGGAAGGTCGCAGGTTCGAGTCCTGCTAGCCCGACCAAATCACACCGACGTAACGAAAAAACAGGCCGCCTGCCCCCGCGCGGCGGGGTGCAGGCATGACCGGAGTTTGTCCCGACCATCAGATCCGGGCGATGATCGACACGGGCGCGATCCGCGCCGCAACGCCGGTGCTGGACGATCAGGTGCAGCCCGCCAGCCTCGACCTTCGGCTCGGCCGCGTGGCCTATCGCATCCGCGCCTCCTTTCTTGCCGGAAAGGGGCGCTCTGTCGCCGACAGGCTGGACGAGTTCGAGATGCACCGAATCGAGCTTGAAGGCGGCGCGGTGCTGGAAAAGGGCTGCGTCTACCTGGTGCCACTGGAGGAATCGCTCGCCTTGTCCGGGGACATGAGCGCGGTGGCCAATGCAAAAAGCTCCACCGGGCGGCTCGATCTGCTGACCCGTACGATCACCGATGGCGGGACAGAGTTCGACCGCATCGTGCCGGGCTATGCCGGACCGCTCTACGCCGAGATCTGCCCGCGCAGCTTTTCGGTTCTGGTGCGCCCCGGCATGCGGCTGAACCAGATCCGGTTCCGCCAAGGTCAGGCGGTGCTCAGCGACGCGGAGCTCAAGGCGCTGCACGCCAAGGCGCCGCTGGTGGATGGTGCGGCGATGATCGAGCAGGGGTTGGGGTTTTCCGTCGATCTGCGCCCCGAGGGATCGGACCTCGTGGGGTATCGCGCCAAGCCTCACACCGGGGTGATCGACCTTGAGCGCATCGGCGCCTACGATCCGGCCGAGTTCTGGGAAGAGGTCCGCAGCAAGACCGGCCAGATCATCCTGGACCCCGGCGCCTTTTACATCCTTGTCAGCCGCGAGGCGGTGCATATCCCGCCCGATTTCGCCGCCGAGATGGCCCCCTACCTCGCCATGGTGGGAGAGTTCCGGGTGCATTACGCCGGGTTCTTTGATCCCGGTTTCGGAAATGCGGACGCAGGCGGAGCCGGCGCGCGCGGCGTGCTCGAAGTGCGCTGCCACGAGGCCCCTTTCGTGCTGGAGCACGGGCAGGTGGTGGGACGGCTGGTCTATGAGCAGATGGCGGCCCGGCCCGCGCGCCTTTATGGCGCCGGCATCGCCTCGAACTACCAGGGCCAGGGGCTGAAACTGTCGAAACACTTCCGCGCCGGATAGGCGGCGCGCAGGACGATCACCGCGCGTTGCGCCGCGCGGCATAGGCGGCGCGCCGGGCGTGGCGCAACTGGCGGCGCTGCGCGCGCACTTCCGCCGGCAAATCCCCCGCCCCCTCGCGCGCCGGTTCCATCGGCCTGGACTGGCGCGAAGCCGGTTGCGGCGCGGAGGACGTGCGGTCCGCCTCCGGCAACGGCCGGGTTGCCTGTTGGGCCGGGGCCGGCCGGGAATCGGGCGAGGATTCAGGAGGGGATTCTTGCCAGGGCTCCGCCTCGGGCTGGATCACGGGCGCGAGTTTGCGCGCCCTTTGCTTGCGCTTCTTGCCGATGCCAGAGGCCGCGTTGATCCCTGCGTTGATCCCGGAATGGATCATCCGCCGCATCACCAGACGCAGGACCATATTGATGATCTGGTTGAGGTTCATGTCCCGGTTCCTTTGCCCTTCACGCAGAACCTAGGTTCGGAATTTGCCGATTTCAGGGCAATTCCCGGGTCAATCTTCGAAAAGTTCCGATTGCCCCTCGATCACCTCGTCATCCTCGTCCTCTTCCTCGGCAAGGCCCAGCGGCCCCGGCGGCGGGCGGTTTTCCAGCAGCCCGGCGGCGCGCAGCTCCTTCAGGCCGGGCAGGTCGCGGGCGGTTTCGAGCCCGAAATGGTCGAGGAACTGCGGCGTCACAACGAAGGTAACGGGACGGCCCGGCGTCATCTTGCGCCGGCCGAAGCGGATCCATTCCATCTCCAGCAACTGGTCGATGGTGCCCCGGCTGACCGAGACGCCGCGAATCTCCTCGATCTCGGCCCGGGTACAGGGCTGGTGATAGGCGATGATCGCCAAAGTCTCGATCGCCGCGCGGCTGAGCTTGCGCGTCTCGACCGTCTCCTTTTGCATCAGGTAGCCGAGGTCCGGCGCGGTGCGGAACGCCCAGGCATCGCCCACCTTGACCACCCGCACCCCGCGCCCCTCGTAACGCTTGCGCAGATGCACCAGCGCCTCGGCCGCATCGCTGCCGTGCGGCATCCGCGCCTCCAGGTCGCGCACGCTGACCGGCTCGGCGCTGGCAAACAGAACCGCCTCGGCCATGCGCTCCTGCTCTGCCATCGGCGGGGCTTCGAACAGAGTTTCGCTTTGGGTCGTTTCGCGGTCGTCGGTCACGTCCTGACGGTCCTCTTGCGCAGTTGAATCGGGGCGAACAGCTCGCTCTGCCTTATCTCCAGATGCCCCTCCTTGACCAGTTCGAGCGAGGCCGCGAATGTCGCCGCCGTGGCCGAGCGCCGCCGCACCGGGTCGCTGTCCCAGCCGTCGGGCAGGTAACTGGTGATGTCGGTCCAGCTTCCTGCAAAGCCGATCAGCGGGCGCATCCGCTCCAGCGCCTGTTCCATGGTAAAGACGTTGTCGCGGTCCATCACGAAGGGGCGAAACTCGTCCCGCGTGCGGATCCGGGCATAGCCCTGCATCAGGTCCAGCAGGGTCGCCGAATAGGTCACCCTGCGCAGCCGCGTCACGTCCTCGCGCTGGCCCCGGGAAAAGAAGTCGCGGCCCAGCTGGTCGCGCCCCATCAGCCGCGCTGCGACGTCGCGCATCGCCTGAAGCCGCTCCAGCTGGAAGGCCAGATGCGCCGCCAGTTCCTCGCCCGAAGGGCCCTCTTCGCCGGGATCGGGGGGCAAGAGCAGCCGCGATTTCAGGAACGCCAGCCAGGCCGCCATCACCAGGTAATCGGCGGCCAGCTCGATGCGCAGGGTCTTGGCCTTCTCGACAAAGATCAGGTACTGGCGTGCCAGTTGCAGCACCGAGACCTTGCGCAGGTCCACCTTCTGCGTGCGCGACAGCATCAGCAGCACGTCAAGCGGGCCCTCGAACCCGTCGACGTCCACGATCAGCGCCTCGGCCGCCAGCCGTTCGTTGACCGAAAGCCTGTCTTCCTGAAACTGGTCGTTATCCGACATAAACCTCACCGCCCATGAGGGCAGAAAGCTCCGCCTCGGCGGCGTCAATGTCAAGCGCTTCGGGGGCGCGCCGCGCCGCCAGTGCGGCCTCGGCCCGGGCCTGCGCCGCCGCGGTCATCCTGCCGGCCGCCCTGGCCACCGCGACGCGTTCGGAAAGCGTGCCGTTGCAATGCAGAACCACGTCGCAGCCCGCCGCCAGCGCCGCGCGGCTGAGCTGGCCCAGATCGCCCTTCAGCGCCTTCATCGAGATGTCGTCGGTCATGATCAGCCCGTCAAAGCCGATCTGGTCGCGGATCATCCCCATCACCGGGGCCGAAAGAGTCGCCGGTTCGCTGTCGAGCGCGCCATAGACCAGATGCGCGGTCATCCCCATCGGCAGGTCGTTCAACGCGCGGAAGGCGGCGAAATCGGTGTCGTCCAGCTCCTCCGGGTCGGCCGGGACATGCGGCAGGTCGAAATGGCTGTCCTGGACGGCACGCCCATGGCCGGGGATGTGTTTCAGCACCGGCAGAACGCCGCCCGCCAGCAGCCCCTCGGCCACCGCGCGGGCCAGCCCCGCCACCGTTGGCGCATCGCCGCCATAGCAGCGGTTCCTGAGGAAGGGGTGGGTCTTGTCAAAGGCCAGATCGGCCATCGGCGCGCAATCGGTGTCGATGCCCAGGCCCTGCAGTTCATGCGCGATCAGGCGATAGCGCAGGTACATCGCCCGCGCCGCCCCCGCCCCGGCCCGTGCGACATGATCCAGCGGCGGCAGCCAGTTGCGCGCCAGCGGCGGGCGCAGCCGCTGCACGCGCCCGCCCTCCTGGTCGATCAGGATCGGGCAGTCGCGCCCGACCGCCGCGCGAAACTCCTCGCAAAGCGCGCGCAGCTGGTCGGGGGTGTCGATGTTGCGCGAAAACAGGATGAAGCCGAAAGGATCGGCATCGCGAAAAAACGCGCGTTCCTCGCGACTCAGCCGCAGCCCCTCGGCGTCGAGGATGGTGGCGCCGAAGGTCATCGCGCGGTGACGGGGATACAATCGGCGTTCTCGGCCACCAGTGCCGAGCAGAACCGCCGAGCATCCGACAGATCCTCGAACCCCATCGCGCGCAAGCGATAAAAGGTACGCCCGCCGCTGCTGGCCTTCTGGATCACCCGCTTCTTGCCGTCGAGATAGGCGCCGAACCTGGTGTTCAGCCGATCCCATGCCGCGCGCGCCACCTCGGGAGAGTCATAGGCGCCGAGCTGAGCCAAACGGGCGCCCTCGGGCACGCTGTCGGGATCGACATCCACACGGGCAACCGCGTCCTGCGCGGCGCCGAGCGCCGCAGCGACATCCAAGCCGGTTGCCGAGGCGACGGTGAGCCGTGCGGGTCGCGCAAGCGGCCGCCGCGAGCGTTTGACCCCCGGCGCATTGAGCACGGCGGGCGAAACATCGCGCGGCGCGGCATCGGCCTCGTCCAATGTCGGGCTGAGGGGGGGCTCGGAGGTCGCCTCGAGGGAACCTCCCTCAAGCGGTGCGGGCTGCACGATCCGGTCCTCGGGCGCAGCCGGTTCCGTTCGTGCCGCCGGTGCGGTCGTGTCATCCCGCAGCGGCGCGACGTTGCGGGTCAACTCCTCGACCAGCGCCGCCACCTGGTCATCGCGATAGGCGGAGATGGACTCTGCATTGACCGACGTCTTGGTCTCCCTGGCGCCCAGTTCGCCCATGGGAAGGTCTTCGTCGGTCAGGCCCACCGGCCGCGGCGCCAGCGCCAGACGGTCGGGCGGCGGCGCTGCGGTTCCGCCGGCCGCCACCGCGTTCACCGCCAGCCCCTGGTGATCCGCCGGCTGCCCGCCGGGGTCCTTGGGCTGTTCCCGCATCGGCCCCTCCAGCGCACGCACGACGGGCACGCCGCTCACGTCGCGGATCATCAGCTTGTAGCCCCAGATCCCGATGCCGACCACCAGCGCCAGCGAGGCCAGCGCCCCGGCCACGTTCACCGCCTTGCCGATCGCGCCCTGGTCCCGGGCCCGCGCCGCGTCGCCGTCCTGGGCTCCAGCGTCGTCCGCGTAAAGCTCATCCCCATACACGCCATAGGTGTACTCGATTTCCGCCATGTCCGCCTCGCTGCCCGTTCGGCGCGGGAAAATCTCCGCACCCGGGGTCTCTTGCTATCTGCCTCGGGCCGACGGTTCGGGCGGTTTTGTCACCGCATCTCCTGCGCCGGCGTTACCCCAAGAATACCAAGACCGGCGGAAATAACAACGGATACGGCCCGTGCGAGGGCCATTTTTGCCTGGCTTGTGGCGATGTCGCCCTCTTGAAGGAAGCGCAGCTCGGGCAATTCGTGGCCCCGGTTCCACAGCGCGTGGAACTCGCCGGCCAGCTCATAGAGGTAGAAGGCGACGCGATGCGGCTCATGCGCGCGCGCGGCGATCTCGACCAGGCGCGGCCATTCGGCAAGCTTGCGGGCCACCGCCAGTTCGGCCTCGTGACCCACAGACGACAGATCGGCGGCACCGAGGGCGGCGTCATCGGCGGCGATCCCGGCCTCCGCCGCCTTGCGCAGCACGCTCATCACCCGGGCATGGGCATATTGTACATAAAACACCGGATTCTCCCGGCTTTGCTCCAGCACCTTGTCAAAGTCGAAGTCGAGCGGCGCATCGTTCTTGCGGGTCAGCATGACGAAGCGGGTCACGTCCGGGCCGACCTGTTCGACCACGTCGCGCAGGGTGACGAAATTGCCCGCCCGCTTGGACATCTTGAACGGCTCGCCGTTCTTCCACAGCTTGACCAACTGCGTCAGCTTGATGTCGAGCGGCACCCGCCCCTCGGACAGCGCCGAGACCGCCGCCTTCATCCGCTTGACATAGCCACCGTGATCGGCGCCGAAGATGTCGATCAGCTCGTCAAAGCCGCGCGTCACCTTGTCATAGTGATAGGCGATATCCGGCGCGAAATAGGTCCAGCTGCCGTCCGATTTCATGATCGGGCGGTCCACGTCGTCGCCGTGGTCGGTGGATTTGAACAGGGTCTGCTCGCGCGGCTCCCAGTCCTCGGGCGTCTTACCCTTGGGCGGCTCCAGCACACCGCGATAGATCAAGCCCTTGCCGCGCAGGTATTCGATCGCCGCCTCGATCCGGCCGGTGCCGTAAAGCGATTTCTCGCTGAAGAACACGTCCATCTTGACGCCGAGCGCGGCCAGATCGGCGCGGATCAGCTCCATCATCTTGTCGGTGGCATAGTCGCGCAGCTGTTCCAGCCAGACCGCCTCGGGCTGGTCGACGTAGCGGTCGCCGACCTCTTTCGCCAGCGTCTCGCCGACCTCGATCAGGTATTCGCCGGGATAGGTGCCATCGGGAAACTCCACCGCCTCCCCCAGCGCCTCGAGATAGCGCAGGTAGACCGAGCGGGCGAGCACATCGACCTGCGCACCACCGTCGTTGATGTAGTATTCGCGCGTCACCTGATGACCGGAATAGGCCAGCAGGCTGGCCAGCGCATCGCCGAACACCGCGCCGCGGGTGTGGCCCACGTGCAGCGGCCCGGTGGGATTGGCCGAGACGTATTCCACGTTGACCTTGCGCCCCTGCCCCATGCCCGAGCGGCCATAGGCATCGCCCTGTTGCAGCACGCCTGAGACAACCGAACGCCAGACACCGCCCGACAGGCGCAGGTTGAGAAAGCCCGGTCCGGCCACTTCGGCGGTTTCGATCCGCGCGTCCCCGGCCAGCCGGGTGGCCAGCGCCTCGGCGATGTCGCGCGGCTTCATCTTCGCGGGCTTGGACAGCACCATCGCCGCGTTGGTGGCCATGTCGCCATGCGCCGGATCACGCGGCGGCTCCACTGTGACATTGTCGAGCGCCAGCCCGGCGGGCAGCACGCCGGACTGCATCATCTCGTCAAGGTGAGACACGACAAGCGTGCGGATATCGGCAAACAGGTTCATCGGGCATCCTTTCGGGCTTTGGCGCGGTTTACCACTCCCCACGGGGCGGTCAACCGCCGCTGCGGGGCCGTCAGGACGGACGGTCGCCCAGCAGCCGCGCGTGTTCGAGCAGCGCAAAGCGGTCGGTCATCCCGGCGATGTAGTCGGAGACGATCCGCGCCACCGCAGTTTCATCGCCCGCCGCCCGGGCCAGATCGGGGTGCCAGCGATCCGGCAGCAGGCCCGGATCGCCGGCAAAGAGCGCGAACAGCTCCTCGACCACGCGGGCCACCTCGACGCGCTTTTTCATGACGCTGGGCGCGCGGTACATCCGACGGAACAGAAAGGCGCGGATTTCCTTCAGATCCTCCCACAGGCCGGGTGAAAAGCAGATCACCGGGCGCCCCAGCAGGCGGATATCCTCGACCCGTTGCGCGTCACTTTCGGCGAGGGTGCCGCGCGCGGTATCGATCAGGTCGGTGACCATCACGCCGAACACCCGGCGCAGGGCTTCGTGGCGGCGCCGGTTCCAGTCGAGGCCGGGATACTTCGCATCGACCTCGGCATAGGCGGCGCCGACGATGGGCAGCGGCGTGATGTCGTCGTCGCTGAACAGCCCCGCGCGCAGCCCGTCGTGCAGGTCGTGGTTGTTATAGGCGATGTCGTCGGCCAGGGCGGCCACCTGCGCCTCGGCACTGGCATGGGTGTGCAGTTCCAGGTCGATGGCGGCGTTGCATTCGGCCAGCGCCCAGGGCAGCTCTCCCACCACCGGCCCGTTGTGTTTGGCAATCGCCTCAAGAGTTTCCCAGGTGAGGTTCAAGCCGTCGAACTCGGCATAGTGGCGCTCCAGCACGGTGACGATGCGGATCGCCTGCGCGTTGTGGTCAAAGCCGCCATAGGGCGCCATCATCGCATGCAGCGCATCCTCGCCGGTGTGGCCAAAGGGGGTGTGGCCAAGGTCATGCGCCAGTGCGACGGCCTCGGTCAGCTCCTGGTTCAGGTCCAGCGCTCCGGCGATGGTTCGGGCGACCTGCGCCACCTCGATCGAATGGGTCAGCCGGGTTCTGTAATTGTCGCCCTCATGCTCGACGAAAACCTGTGTCTTGTGCTTCAGCCGCCGAAAGGCGCTGGCATGAATGATCCGGTCCCGGTCCCGCTGGAAGCAGGAGCGAAAGCTGCTTTCCTCCTCAGAGACCAGCCGTCCGCGGCTGGCCTCCGGATCCGAGGCATAAGGCGCGCGCATCTGCCGTCCTTGTTCTTGTGCCAGTGCTCGTGGCCTCTATATTGGAATGTCAGAGGAATTCAAACGCCGGAGTGCGCCATGAAGCTGCCCCCCAAAGTGACCGAACGCGCCTTTGCCCGCCTGGCCGAGATCGGAGCGGCCGATCAGGGCAAGGCCTTGCGCGTGGCCGTCGAAGGCGGCGGATGCTCGGGCTTCCAGTACGACATCGCGCTGGACGACCCGGCCGAGGACGATCTGGTGCTGGAAGGCAAGGGGCAGAAGGTCGTCGTCGATACCGTCTCGCTGCCGTTCCTGGAAAACGCCACCATCGATTTCACCGAGGAATTGATCGGCGCGCGGTTCGTGATCGAGAACCCCAACGCCACATCGTCCTGCGGCTGCGGCACGTCCTTTTCGATGTAAACCGCCTGTTTTCAGGAAATTGTACCCAGATATTTCAGATACTTATGGTCACTTCCTGAACGACACAGCCAGCCCGGGCCGCGCCCCGATCCCGGGGGCGGCCTGGTCCCACAGCAGGTAAAGGCCGCTGCCGATCACGATGGCGACGCCCAGATAGGTGCCCGCTCCGGGCCATTCCCCGAACCCCAGCGCGCCAAGTCCCACCATCCAGACGAATTGCAGGTTCATCAGTGGCGTCACCGCATAGGCCGCGAGCATCCGCAGCGCCACCACCAGCAGCCAGCGCGCCACGAAAAGCAGCCCGGCGTAGGCCGCGACCAGCGACAGGTCCGAGGCCGGCATCGGCACCCAGACGAATGGCAGGGCCAGCCCCATGGTGCAGAAGATCGCCAGATTGGGATAAAAGACCTGGGCCAAGGCGTTGCTTTCGTGCCGTCCGATAAACCGTGCCATCACCATGGAAAACGTTCCGAACAGCGCCGCGGCCAGCGCGTAGAGATGACCGGCGGAAACCGAGCCGGAGCCGGAGGGAAACAGGCACATCACCCCCACCGCGCCCGAGGCCAGCGCCGCCCAGGCTGCGGGCCGCACATGTTCGCGCAGGATCGGACCCGACATCAGCCCGGCGAGGATCGGCATCAGGGCGACGAACAGAAACACATCGGCAAAGGGCAGCAGCCGGAACGCCTGGAAGAAGGCGACCGAGGCGATCACCGTCGCCCCCGAGCGCAGCGCCATCGCCCCCGGGCAGCGGGTGGCCAGACCCCGGCGCTGGCGCGGATGCCGGTCGGCCAGCACGCTGAGGCCCATCACCATCAGGCCGCTCAGACAGTACATCTGCGGCGCGGCGTAGCCGCCTGCAACCAGCTTGGTGATCGCATCGGCCGAGGAGATCAGCGCGGTATAAGCGACCACCAGCCCGGCCCCGGCCAGGGGCGCGGCATGGCTGAGCCTTGGTGTCAGGCGGCTCATGGTGCCGCCCCTGCGCGGGCAAACCCGGCGAAGAATTCCTCGAAATGCGCGCTGCTGGCCTCGGCCTCGGCCAGGATGTCCGCCCCGGCCCCGCTCAGCGCCGCCGCCACATGCGGCCGCATCCTCGCCCAGTCCCGGCTGCGCGCCGCCTCGAGCCGGTACAGCGCCTGCGACATCTCTCGCAGCGGGGCCGGCGCCATCGGCGCGCGGTGAAAACTCATCGGGCCGGGCTCCGCCGGCTTGACGAAATCCCGCCCGCCGCGCAGCGCCATCAGCCAGGAGGTGACGAAATAGGTGTGATAGGCGTCCGCAAGATCGACCCGCGGCCCGGTCTCGACGATGAACCCGAAGGTTTCCCGCTCCAGCCATTGCTCCCAGATCGGCGAGGGGTCGTGCCCGGCATAGCGCAGCGCGATGCAAATCTCGGCCAGCAGATCCGCGTTGCGGTCGAGAAAGGCGAGAAGCCCGGCGAACTCCAGGCTGGTGATCGCATCCGCCTCCAGCGCCGGATCAATCCGGCCGTATTCGCTGAGGTAAAAGACGATATGGGTCAGCTCATAGGCCGCCTTCTTGTTGGGCAGGGCAAAGGTTTCCGACCGGCCGATGAACCGGCGCAGCCGAGCCTCGGGGTCCGCGTCCCCGGGCAGCGCCGCTACGTCCCGCCGGGCCATCAGGCGTACCGCCTCGGCACGCTGCAAATCGGACAGTTCGGCCTCGGCCAGCCCCTGGCGCGCCGCCCAGGCGCAAAGCCGCGCCCCCTTGTCGCCAGGCAGTCCGAGATCCTCCAGGTCGAGGCAGATCGACAGGATGAACCGGTAATACTGGGGAAAGAACCGCAGACGGTCCTCGGCCCCGTCGTAGAAGTCTTGCAGCGGCGCCAGGGCCGCCGCGTCCGGGCGCGCACCCGTGCATTCAAGGATGTTCAGCAGCTCGGCGTTCTCCTTCAGCCAGAAAACCTCCTCGGGGGCCCGCCGCGCACCGGCGAAGCACGCGAGCAGGGCGGCGTGGCGTGCCGCCCTGCCTTGACCGCGGGGCGGGATTTCGAGACGAACGACATTCGACATCACCTGCCTCCCGTTACGAACCCTTTGCCTCTCCCCCGCCGCGACGTCAGCTTCCCGACGACCGCGCGGCCGGAGCCGCCCCGGACGAGAACATCTCAGCCCCCTCGCCCGCGGTCACCTTGCCGCCTGCGGTGGGCGCGGCCCCCGACGAGAACATCTCGACCAGGTCACCGCCCAGCGTGCGCGCTTCCATCGCCGGGGCCGCCCCGGAGGAGAACAGCCCGACCTCGTCACCAGCGGCAATCTCGGCGCAGGCCACCGGCGCGGCGCCGGAAGAGAACAGCGCAGTGGCGTCGCCGGACATGGCATCCGCGCCGGACACGGGCGCGGCTCCGGAAGAGAACATCTCCGTGGCATCTCCATCGAACAGGCTGGTGCCCGTGGACCGGATCTCGGCTTCGTACTCTTTGCGTTGTGCAGTCATCTCAAACCCCTCTGAGCATGGTGTTGATCGTCCATTCAGGCTGGCACGCCGCCCCGATGCCACAAATTGCTTTTCTCTCCCGGTCGCTGCACTCCGCAGGTTGTCCACATCAATTACGGGCATTAAATTTTCACCTGACAACCCAAAGCAGAAACGCCCCACAGGGTTAAAAAACTTATCCACACCCCTGATTTCATAGGGAATATCGGCAGTTTTAACTCCGCGAACGGGGCGAATCATCCTTTGCAGGACGCGAATCACCACACTGATCGGGTCGCTGCCTTGCCCCCGCCCGCGGGATCGGCGATAGATCGCACTGCACCGGGTCGAGAGGGCCGCCATGAAAATCGCCACCTTCAACATCAACGGGATCAAGGCCCGCGTCGCCGCGCTGACCTCCTGGCTGGATGACGCGCAGCCCGATGTTGCGGTCCTGCAGGAGATCAAGTCGGTCGACGAGAACTTTCCGCGCGAGCTCTTCGAAGAGCGCGGCTACAACGTGGAGACCCACGGCCAGAAAAGCTTCAACGGCGTGGCGATCCTGTCGAAACTGCCGCTGGAGGATGTTCGCCGGGGCCTGCCCGGCGACGACGAGGACGAACAGGCGCGCTGGATCGAGGCCACCGTGGTCGGCAAGACCGCGCTGCGCATCTGCGGGCTCTACCTGCCCAATGGCAACCCGGCGCCGGGGCCCAAGTACGACTACAAGCTGGCCTGGATGGCGCGGCTGGAGGCGCGCGCGCGCGATCTGCTGGCCGCGGAGGAACCGGCGATGATGGCCGGCGACTACAACGTCATCCCGCAGCCCGAGGACGCCGCCCGCCCCGAGGCCTGGACCGAGGATGCCCTGTTTCGTCCCGACAGCCGCGCCGCCTATCAGCGCGTCGTCAACCTGGGCTTTACCGATGCGCAGCGCGCGCGGATGCGCGGGCCGGGGCATTATACGTTCTGGGATTACCAGGCCGGCGCCTGGAACCGCAACGACGGCATCCGCATCGACCATGTGCTGCTGACCCCACAGGCGGCGGATCTGCTGTGCGAGGTCGGTATCGACAAGGAAATCCGCGGATACGAGAAACCCTCGGACCATGTTCCCGTCTGGGTCGATCTGGATCTTTGATCGCCCGGATACGCCGTTGCAATACGCCGCCAACTGCGCGTTAATGGTGATGTGATTTTGTTAAAAAGGTGTGCGATGGGTCGGGCGATGATGGGTCGAATCGGCCTGTGGCTATGCGGGTCTCTCTTGCTTGCGGCCTGTGGGCAGCGGGCCCAGGCACCCGCCACATCGGCGGCTGAGGCCGCCGCGCATCCGCATATGTCCTTTCTTGCCGCGCCACGGTTCGACGATCTCGACCCGCATGACTGGCAGGGCATCCCCCCAGACCGCTACGCGGTACACGGCATTGACGTCTCGCGCTATCAGGGAGAAATCGACTGGCGCGCGGTGCGCCGCGGCGGCGCCGCCTTTGCCTATATCAAGGCGACCGAGGGCGGCGACCACAGCGACCCGATGTTCGATCGCAACTGGCACGGGGCCAAGGACGCCGGTCTGCGGCACGGCGCCTATCACTATTTCTATTTCTGCCGTCCGGCGGCGGAACAGGCGCGCTGGTTCATCCGCCACGTGCCGCGCGACCCGGCTGCCCTGCCGCATGCGCTGGACATGGAATGGAACCACCGCTCGCCCACCTGCACCGAGCGCCCCGAGGGCGCCAAGGTCCGGGCCGAGGCGCGCCGGTTCCTCGATATTCTCGAACGCCACTACGGCCGCCGCCCGGTGATCTACACCACGCCGGATTTCTACCGCGAGACCGGGATTGGCCAGCTTTCGGGAACCCAGTTCTGGCTGCGCTCGGTCGCCGGCCACCCGCGCGAAACCTATCCCGGCGCGCGCTGGATCTTCTGGCAGTACACCGGCACCGGCGTGGTGCCGGGGGTCGAAGGTCCGGTGGATATCAACGTCTTTGCCGGCCCGCCCGAGGCCTGGATCGTCTGGCCGGGTTGATTTTTCGTCGCTAGCGTGGCAAAAATTGATTTCGGTCAATTTTGACCCAATATTGAAAAATCACACTTCGAGCACCCAAGGCACACCTGAAATGACCGCGCGACCGATCCCGTGGCTGGAGAATATCAAGCTTATCCTGAGCCGCCCAAAGGCGGTCCAGTTTGCCGCGCTCTGCTACCGCCCCGGCGCCGATGGTGCGCCCGAGGTGCTGCTGGTGACCTCGTCGCGCGGACGCTGGATCGCCCCCAAGGGCTGGCCCATCACCGGGCTGGAGGGATGGCAGATCGCGCAACAGGAGGCCTGGGAAGAGGCTGGCGTGCAGGAGAGCACGGCCTGGCGCGACCCGCTGACCAGCTACGACTGCATCAAGCTGCACGGCAGCGGGCTGGAGCGCAACTGCACCATCTGGGTCTACCCGATCGAGGTGACGCGGATGTGCGACGATTTCCCCGAGGTCGATCGCCGCGAGCGTGTCTGGCTGCCGATTTCCGAGGCTATCCAGAGGGCCGGTGAGCCCGGCCTGCGCGAGGCGCTGCAACAGTTCGCCGAAAAAATGACCGCGCGCGCTTGAACTGAGCTCCGATCCGTCCTACCCGCCCCCCGAATGTAACCGAATTTTGACATGTGCGCGGGACAGTCCCGGTTGGCACTGGAAAGCGTGAATGTCACAGCCCCCCCTCCCCCGGCATTGGAAAACGCTCGACAAGGATCTGGGCCGGATCAGCCAGCTTGAACTGGCGACGCTCTATGTCGCGCGGCCGATGGTGGGCCTTGGCGTCGCGCTGGCTTTCATGGTGCTCGTCGGGCTGTTCGCGGCGGTTTTCACCGGCAGCGGCTCCACCTCGGCGATCATCATCGCCGCAGCCGTGCTCGGCGCCTACATGGCGATCAACATCGGCGCCAACGACGTGGCCAACAACATGGGGCCGGCGGTCGGCGCCAATGCCCTGACGCTGGGCGGCGCCATCGTGATCGCCGCGCTGTGCGAAAGCGCCGGCGCGCTGCTGGCGGGCGGTGACGTGGTCTCGACGATCTCCAAGGGCATCATCGACCCGGCGGGGCTGAGAGATTCCTCGGTCTTTATCTGGGCGATGATGGCGGCGCTGACCTCCTCGGCGCTGTGGGTCAACCTTGCGACCTGGATCGGCGCGCCGGTTTCCACCACCCACGCGGTGGTTGGCGGCGTGATGGGCGCCGGCATTGCCGCCGCCGGGTTCGGCGCCGTCAACTGGTCAAGCATGAGCGCGATCGCCGCCAGCTGGGTGATCTCTCCGGTTCTTGGCGGGGTGATCGCCGCCGCCTTCCTCGCCTTCATCAAGGCGCAGATCATCTACCAGGACGACAAGATCGCCGCCGCCCGGCGATGGGTGCCGGTGCTGGTCGGGATCATGGCCGGGGCCTTTGCCGCTTATCTGGCGGTCAAGGGGTTGAAAAAGGTGATCCATATCGACCTGAGCACCGCGCTGCTGATCGGGCTTCTGGTCGGCGCCCTCAGCTATGCCATCGCCGCGCCGCTGATCCGGCGCCAGTCCGTTGGCATGGAGAACCGCAACAAGTCGCTCAAGACTTTGTTCTCATTGCCGCTGGTGATCTCAGCCGCTCTGTTGTCCTTTGCCCACGGCGCCAATGACGTGGCCAATGCGGTCGGCCCGCTGGCCGCCATCGTGCACACGGCCGAGTTCGGCGACATCGCGGGCAAGGTCGCGATTCCCAGCTGGGTGATGATCGTCGGGGCCTTCGGCATTTCCTTCGGCCTGGTGCTGTTCGGGCCCAAGCTGATCCGCATGGTGGGCAGCCAGATCACCAAGCTGAACCCGATGCGTGCCTATTGCGTCGCGCTCTCGGCGGCGATCACCGTGATCGTGGCAAGCTGGCTGGGCCTGCCGGTGTCCTCCACCCATATCGCGGTGGGTGCGGTGTTCGGCGTCGGGTTCTTCCGCGAATGGCACAGCGAACGACGACGCCCCCGCAATGTGCCATTAGAGCGCAAGAAACTCGCCGTCGAGGAGCGACGCCGGCGCAAGCTGGTGCGCAGATCGCATTTCCTGACCATCCTCGCGGCCTGGCTGATCACCGTGCCCGCCGCGGCGCTGCTCTCGGCCCTGGTCTTTACCGTTCTGAACGCGCTGTTCGTCTGAGCCCGAGGCCCTGCCGCGCCACCTATCGCGCCACCGGCGCCTGTGTCAGCACCGCCGAGACCGGGGCGAGCGCGACCCGTTCGGCGCGATCCTGCAACCCCCAGAGCAGCAGCGCGCTGATCGTGTCGGGCCGCACCCGGCCCAGCATGATCACCGCCCCCTCCTGCCCGGCACGGAACGCCGCCTGGTCCAGGAACCGGCGCATCACCACCGGGGTCTGACCGGCGCCGTCGAAATCGCGGAACACCACCGCCGAGGGCACCCCGGCGCGCACGGCCAGTTTCTGCACCGTGTTCAGCCCGTTGGCCTGGGTGATCAACCCCAGCCCGGTATCCTGCGCGATCTCGGTCACGTGGTCCGACAGCGCCCGGTTGCCCTGCAGGCCGGTGCCGGTCCCCTCAAGAATCGCCACCGCCTCGGGCAGGGCATCGCGCCAGACCGACAAAGCGACCTCGGCATCCTGCGGATTGGCGGCGGCGGGCAGATCGGCCAGCATCACCACCTCGAACCCGGCGGCGCGGTGGCGCGCCATGCGCTCTGCCGCGTCGGGGAGCGACGGGTCGACCGCGAAGGTCAGCGGATAAGGGAAATCCGCCAGGGCCTCGGCTCCGATCGAGCCGGCGTCGTCGATCAGCACGATCGACATCATCGGCCGATCTTCCGGATTCTCGAAGGGCGCGGCGTAAAGCGTGAGCGGTCGCGGCCCCACCGGGCGTGCGTCCGGCGTATCATCGCGGTCGGTCAGGGGTTTGACCGGGGTGCCGATGGCCGGTCCCTGCGCGGTACTTCCGGTGCCGGATCCGGCCTGCGGCAGCGCCGCGATTCGCGGCGCGGGGGCGTCGGGGGCCTCGGTATCGGCATCCGGCGCGGCACCCGGCGCGGGCGCCATGGTGGACGGTGTTCCCATCGGTGTCTCCGGCGCGGTTTCAGCGCCCGCCACCTCGCCCGGCGCGGACTGGGTCTCCGGCGCAGCCCCGGCCGCGGGATCCGTCCCGGTATCGGGGGCGGCACCGGGATCGGTCGCGAGCACGGGAGACTCCTCGCCTTCCGGGCCGGAGCCGGGCGCCGAGGGCGCCGCACCCTCTGTCCCGGGATCCATGCGGGTGGCGACCTCGGGCGCGGCATCGCCCTCGGGCGGGGTCATGCCAAAGCCGGAACCGGTCTGCGGCACCGCCGGCGGCGCCGGTTGGGCCGGATCGGAGATCACCGAAACTCCGGCCTCTGTCATCGGCGCGTCGGGTCCGCCGGTGGGCGCCTGCGGCGAGACCGGGTCCTCTCCCCTTGCGGACATCTCGGGCGCACCCGCGGCCCCCTCCGGCCGGTCAAGCCCGGTTGTCGCGCCGCCGATCCGCGGTTTGCCGGCCGGCTGCGTGTCGGCCCCTTCCAGTGAGGCCAAATCATCGGTCGTGCGCCCCTCGCCGCGCGGCGCGATGGGAGCAGCCTCGACCAGATCCGCATCCATTCTAGCCGGTGCAACCCCGGCATCCTCGCCGCCTGCCTCCGCCCCGGCGGCAGCCACCGGCGGCTCGGTCACGACATCCGGCCGCGCCAACGGCATCAGGAGCGACAGCCCCGCCGCCCCGGCCGCCACCAGAACAGCGCCCAGTACCAGACCGCCAAAAAATCCGCGCATCCCTGCCTTGCCTCTCTTCTCGCCACGATCGCACCCGCCAGACCTCTGCAGGGGGCAGCGATCTGTCCCGCCCTCCGGCCCTTGACGCTGGTGGCCATCCCTGAACATGTATGGCACCACCATTATAGTGCTGGCGGCGCTTTTGCCACCAGCCCCCAATCTGCCCCGGATGCCATGCTTCTGCTGATCGACAACTACGACTCATTTACCTACAACCTGGTGCATTATCTGGGCGAACTGGGGGCCGATGTGGTCACCCGCCGCAACGATGCGCTGAGCGTGCAGGACGCCATCGCGATGCGCCCCGAGGGCATATTGCTCTCGCCCGGCCCCTGCGACCCGGACAAGGCCGGCATCTGCCTGGCCCTGACCAAGGCGGCGGCGGCGCAGCGGATCCCGCTGCTCGGCGTCTGCCTGGGCCACCAGACCATCGGCCAGGCCTTCGGCGGCAAGGTGGTGCGCGCCGATAACATCGTGCACGGCAAGATGGGCGTGATCCACCACGAGGGACAGGGCGTGTTCGCCGGGCTGCCCTCGCCCTTCGAGGCGACGCGCTACCATTCGCTGGTGGTGGACCGCGACAGCCTGCCCGACAACCTCTCCGTGACCGCCTGGCTCGAGGATGGCACCATCATGGGTCTGCAGCACCGCGAGCTGCCGATCCACGGGGTGCAGTTTCACCCTGAGTCGATCGCCTCGGAGCATGGTCACGCGCTGCTGAAGAATTTCCTGAACGAGATGAAGGTTCCCGCATGAGCGACGCGCTGAAACCGCTGATCGGCGCCAGCGCCGAACGCCCACTGACCCCGCAGGAGGCCGAGGCCGCCTTTAATATCCTGTTCGACGGCGAGGCCACGCCGGCACAGATCGGCGGGCTGCTGATGGCGCTGCGCACCCGGGGCGAGACGGTTGACGAATACACCGCCGCCGCAGCGGTGATGCGGGCCAAATGCCATGCGGTGACCGCGCCCGAGGGGGCGATGGATATCGTCGGCACCGGCGGCGACGGCAAGGGCACGCTCAACATCTCGACCGCAACCGCCTTCGTGGTGGCCGGCGCCGGGGTGCCTGTGGCCAAGCATGGCAACCGCAACCTGTCGTCGAAATCGGGTTCCGCCGATGCCCTGGGCCAGGTGGGGATCAAGACCATGGTCGGCGCCGAGGTGGTCGAGCGGGGGCTGCGCGAAGCCGGGATCGGCTTCATGATGGCGCCGATGCATCACCCGGCGATGGCCCATGTGGGCCCGGCCAGGACCGAGTTGGGCACGCGCACCATCTTCAACATCCTCGGGCCGCTGACCAACCCGGCGGGGGTGAAGCGGCAGTTGACCGGCACCTTTACCCGCGACCTGATCCGCCCGATGGCCGAGACCCTAGGCCGGCTGGGATCGGAGCGCGCCTGGCTGGTGCACGGATCGGACGGCACCGACGAGCTGACCATCACCGGGGTCAGCTGGGTCGCGGCGCTGGAGGACGGCGTGGTCAGGGAGGCCGAGCTGCACCCCGAGGACGCCGGCCTGCCGGTGCATCCCTTCGAGGACATTCTCGGCGGCACGCCGGAACAGAACGGCGCCGCGCTGCGCGCGCTGCTTGACGGTGTGCCCTCGGCCTATCGCGATGCTGTGCTGCTGAACGCCGCCGCCGCGCTGGTGATCGCAGGTGTTGCCACCGACCTGCGCGAGGGCGTCGCCATGGCCAAAGAGAGCATCGACAGCGGCAGGGCCAGGGCGCGCGTCGAAACCCTGGCCCGGATCACGCAGGAGGGCGCATGACCGACACCGTTCTGGACCGTATCAAGGCCTACAAGCTGGACGAGATCGCCGCCGACAAATCCGCGAAACCGCTGGACGAGGTCGAGGCCGAGGCGCGCGCGGCAAGCCCGGTGCGCCCCTTTGCCGAGGCGCTGCAAATGGCCAGTCGGGGCGGATACGGGTTGATCGCCGAGATCAAGAAAGCCAGCCCGTCCAAGGGCCTCATCCGCCCGGATTTCGATCCGCCGGCGTTGGCACAGGCCTATGCGGCGGGCGGCGCCACCTGCCTTTCCGTGCTGACCGATACGCCCAGCTTCCAGGGCGCCAAGGACTATCTCACCGCCGCCCGTGCTGCCTGCGACCTGCCTGCCCTGCGCAAGGATTTCATCTACGACCCCTACCAGGTGGCCGAGGCCCGCGCGCTGGGGGGTGACTGCATCCTGATCATCATGGCCTCGGTCGGGGACGGCCAGGCGGCCGAGCTGGAACAGGCGGCCTTCGACTGGGGCATGGACGTGCTGATCGAGGTGCATGACGAGGCCGAACTGGAGCGCGCGTCACTGCTGAATAGCCCGCTGATCGGCATCAACAACCGCAATCTAAAGACCTTCGAGACGACGCTGGACACCACGCGGAGGCTCTCCAAACTGGTGCCCGCGGATCGCACCATCGTCTGCGAAAGCGGGTTGAGCACCCCCGGGGATCTGGCCGACATGGCCCGCTATGGCGCGCGATGTTTCCTGATCGGCGAAAGCCTGATGCGCCAGGACGACGTGGCCGAGGCCACCCGCCAGCTGCTTGCCAATCCGCTGACCGCACCGGGAGGGATGTGACATGGCCGATCTGACCCATTTCGACGCCGCCGGAAATGCCGTGATGGTCGATGTCTCGGACAAGCCCGAGACCGCCCGCGTCGCCATTGCCGAGGGTCACATTAGCATGAGCCCGCAAACCTTTGACATCATTACAAAAGGTCATACAAAAAAGGGCGACGTGATGAGCGTGGCGCAACTGGCCGGGATCATGGGCGCCAAGAAAACGCCCGATCTGATCCCGCTGTGCCATCCGCTGCCGCTGACCAAGGTGGCGGTGGAACTACAGGCCGACCCCGGCCTGCCCGGGCTGCACATCCGCGCCACGGTCAAGACCACAGGACAGACCGGCGTCGAGATGGAGGCGCTGACAGCGGTCAGCGTCGCCGCGCTGACGGTGTTCGACATGGTCAAGGCGGTGGACAAGGGCATGCAGATCGGCGGCATCCGTGTTGTGCTGAAAGATGGCGGAAAATCAGGGCGGTACGAGGCAAAATGATTACCGTGGACGAGGCCCGCGCGCGACTGTTAGAGCTTGCCACGCCGATGCCGGTGGAAGAGGTGCCGCTGGCCCAGGCCTCGGGCCGGGTGCTGGCCCGCGATGTCGCCGCGCGGCGCGATCAGCCGCCCTTTGCCGCCTCCTCGATGGACGGCTACGCGGTGAAATCCGCCGAGGTCGAACTGCACGCCATGTTCAAGCTGATCGGCGAGGCCGCCGCCGGGCGCCGGTTCACCGGCCGGGTCGGGCCGGGTCAGGCGGTGCGTATCTTTACCGGCGCGCCGATGCCCGAGGGCGCGGATTTCGTTGTGATTCAAGAGGACGTGAGCCATAGCGGCGATCTGGTCACCATCGTCAACGATCCCGGCACAAAGGACAACGTGCGCCCGGCCGGGGTGGATTTCCGGGCCGGCGACGGCGTCAGCGCGCCGCGGCTGCTGCGGCCCGCCGATATTGCGCTCTTGGCGGCGATGAACATCGCCCGGGTGCCGGTGGCGCGCAAACCCGTGGTGGCGCTGATCTCCAACGGCGACGAACTGGTGATGCCGGGCGAGGATCCTGGCCCCGACCAGATCCTCTCGTCGAACACCTTTGGCCTCAAGGCGATGCTCGAGGCGTTGGGGGTCGAGGCCCGCATCCTGCCGATCGCACGCGACACCCTGTCGTCGCTCGGCACCGCCTTCGGGCTGGCCGAGGGGGCCGATCTGGTGGTCACCATCGGCGGCGCCTCGGTCGGCGATCACGATCTGGTCGGTCGCGTGGCCGGCGAGATGGGGCTGGAACGGTCGTTCTACAAGGTGCTGATGCGGCCCGGCAAACCACTGATGGCCGGGCGGATGAACGGCGCGGCCATGGTCGGGCTGCCGGGCAACCCGGTTT
>Ga0070729_10001593_pt1 | contig 33605 bp, 26 predicted proteins | sample tdDd472_FD_66725 | JGI IMG/M metagenome (GOLD analysis project Ga0070729, IMG submission 66725) | Marine sediment microbial communities from the Atlantic coast under amendment with organic carbon and nitrate - tdDd47.2 | ecosystem: Environmental > Aquatic > Marine > Coastal > Sediment | place...
TTTACGTGTGGTCGGGTGCGGCAGCGCTGCCGCACCCGCCGGGCCGCGGTTGACTGCTCATCGCGAGGCGCGGCTGTATTCGCCCAACTCCAGAGCAGCGCGGGCGACGAAACTCTGGAGATCGCGGCAGCGCTGCCGCACTTCTACGGCAGTAAACCTATACAGGCAAAGGGGTTGCGGCGTCCATTTGAGCTAATAGGCGCATGCGTGGAGCCAGAGGGTGACGGGGTGGAGGACGCGAAGGTCGGGGGTCGCGCGGGCGATCTGGAGGAGGCAGCCGGGGTTGGCGGCGGCAACGATTTCGGCACCGATCGCACGGATGTTGCGCTCTTTGCGGTCGCGGAGCTCACGTGCGAACGCAGGTTGCGTGAGGTTGTAGATCCCCGCATTTCCGCAGCACCAGTCGGACTCGTGCATCTCGGTGAGTTCGACGTTGGGAATGGATTCGAGCAGAGCGCGAGGCTCCTTGCGGATCGCCTGTCCATGCGCGAGGTGGCAAGCGTCGTGATAGGTGACAGGGAGGGGCCGCGGGGAGGGACGCGCTTCGCGGATACCGAGGTCGGCGAGGAACTCGTGAATGTCACGCACGGGTAGCCCGCAGCGTTTGAAGTGCGCGCCGCACCCTGCCGAATTGCTGATCAACATGTCGACGTCGGGGAAGAGCTTGGTCACGCCGTCGGCCAGCCGATGCCCGAACTCAGGATCGCCGTGGTGCGCATGCAGCGCGCCGCAGCATCCCTGCAACTTCGGCGTGACCACTTCGCAGCCGTGCGCGAGCAGGATGTCGACGGTGTCGCGATTCACGTTGCGGAACCACGCGTCCTGCACACACCCGGTGAGTACTCCGACGCGCGCGCGGGGTTTCTCGGCAGGCACCTCGAGCTCGCCGATCGGCACGCCCGGCCACGGCCGCAGCAACTTCAGCCGCCGTGGTCCACCAAACGCGAGGCGGAGCAGAGCGCGTCGCCAACGCGGCGTCGTCTTCGTGCGCGCTCGCTCCAGAAGCGCGCCGTAGTCCACGCCAGCCGGGCATGCGCTCGTACACGCGAGGCAACCGAGGCAGTACTCCAGCTCGTCTTTCAGAACCTCGGTGTAATCCTCTTGTTGCATCAGGAGGATTCGCCCGCGCGGCCCACTCCGCTCGCGTTTGGTCGCCACGAACGTCGGACACGAAGGCAGGCACAACCCGCAATGGATGCAGGCGTTCGCGTCAACCAAGGATCTTGCCCGGGTTGAGGATGCCCTGCGGATCGAGCACGCTCTTGAGCTGGCGCATCAGTTGGACGCCCGGCTTTTGGACGGCCGCTTCGAGCCACGGGCGCTTGGCGAGGCCGACGCCGTGCTCGCCGGTGATGGTGCCGCCGAGTTCGAGGGCGAAGCGGAAGATCTCGTCGAACGCCGCGTGGACGCGCGCCATCTCGGCGCTGTCGCGCGCATCGCAGAGGCAGGTGGGATGCAGGTTGCCGTCGCCGAGATGGCCGAACGTGCCGATCTGGACGTCGTGTTTGCGTGCCGTCTCCTGGATGAATCGCACCATGCGCGCGAGTTCGGTGCGGGGAACCGTGGCGTCCTCGAGCACGGTGGTGGGGCGGCGGCGCGCCAGCGCGGCGAAGGCGACGCGGCGGGCCGACGCGAGCTGTTCCGCCTCTTCCGCGCTTTGGGCAACGCGCAAGTCGCGCGCACCGCCGTCGCGGCAAAGCGACTCGACTTGCGCGAACTCCTCTTCGACGGCGGCGGGGTGGCCGTCGCACTCGATCAGCAGCAGCGCCTCGGCGTCGGTCGGGAGGCCGATCTTCGCGTACTCCTCGACGCACTCCATGGTGGTGCGGTCGAGGAACTCCATCGTGCACGGCGTCAGGCGCGCGGCGAGAATCGACGAGCCCGCGGCGGCGGCAGCCTCCATCGTGTCGAAGACGGCGGTGAGGGTCCGCTTCGCGGCCGGCGCGGGTATCAGTTTCAGGAGGATCTTGGTGACGACGCCGAGGGTGCCTTCGCTGCCTATGAAGAGGTCTTTGAGCGAGTAGCCCGCGACGTCTTTCACGCACTTGCTCCCGAGCCACGCGATCTCGCCCGACGGCATCACGACTTCCAGAGCGAGCACGTAATCGCGGGTTACGCCGTACTTGAGCCCGCGCAGTCCCCCGGCGTTCTCCGCGACGTTGCCACCGATCGTGCACACGCGCATCGAACCCGGATCGGGCGGATAGAAGAGCTCCGCCTCCGCTGCTGCCTCGGCAATCGCCTGCGTAATCACGCCGGGTTCGACCAGGAGCGTGCGGTTGGTCGCATCGAGTTCGAGGACGCGGTCCATCCGGACGGTGCACAGCACGAGCGAGTCCGGCACGGGCACGGCGCCGCCGCTGAGGCCGGTCCCTGACCCGCGCGTGACCACCGGAATGTTGTGTCGGCCGGCCCACTTGACGATGGACGCCACCTCCTGCGCGGACTCGGGGAACGAGACGCAAGCGGGCCGCTGGTGGAAGGTGGCGGTGGCGTCCATGGCATAGGTCGCCAGGTCCTCCGCCGCGTACAGCACGCGGTCCGGCCCGAGGGTGGTTTCCAGCTCCGCGATCTGCTCCAGCGTCACCCGCTCATTGCATCAGCCATCACGTACAATTCGCACGTGATCACCTGGAACAGCCGCACCCTCTACGAGAAGCCGACCACCGGAGTCTGCGAGATCACGGGTGCCTACGAGACCGGCCGCTTCTATCTCAAGGACGGATCGAAGCCGATCTTCGTGGGCAACACCATCGCGCCGGCAGAAGTCGATGATTACGTCGGGTTCCTGACCGCCATGGGAACCGTCGAGAACTTCAAGCGCGGCTATCCGAAGCCCGACCGCGTCGCCGAGCGCGTCGAGATGCCCAAGAAACGGAAGTAACTGGGCATTGGCCGCTGCACCCGCCGAGCGGCGGGTGTCAGCCCTGCCGACTTTGATAGGCCGAAGACAGCCGCTCGCGGGCGAGCGCCCCGGTCACTTCTTCTTCGAGGCGGCTTTTTTGGCGGCCTTCTTGGCCACCTTCTTCGCGGCGGGCTTCGCGGCCGGTTTCGGCGGGGCGGGCCTCGCGGCCGCCTTTTTCGACGCCTTCTTGCCCGCCTTCTTCATGGCGACCTTCTTGCGGGTGATCGTCTTGCCGGCCGCCTTCGCCGCGCGCTCCGCAACCCAGACCGGCTGCTCGCAGCTCTCCGGCGTCGGGCACCAGCCCACGAGATAGCCGCAGTCGAAGCAGGTCTCGAAGCGCTCGTGGTCCTCGATGATCGAGCGGAAGATCCCCTGCGGGTCCATGTACGCCGTCGCGCCGGATTCTTCGCAGCGGCGCTTCTGGTACTTCATGAGCCGGCGGTAATTAAGATCGTCCATGGTGGGCCTCGTGCGGGTGGAGGGGCGGCAGTCGGTTTCGGGGGGGCTGCCGGGAATCGATGGTCGCCTCGAACCGGCCCGATCAGGCCAGCCCAAATCGCTGAAATCCAGCGTAGACGACTCTCCAGCTTCGGATAGTAGGCAGGCTGCGCCTAGTCGTCAAGTTGTCTCAGGCGTGCGCCGAGTCGGGCATGAAGAGCCGGCGAAGCCGCACGCGGAGCCAGAGAAGGGCCGGCCGCGGGTACCAAGGAGCGATCCGCAGCGACCGCGCGCAACGCTGCTGGCACTCCGCCCAGTTGCCATGGCGGTAGGCACTGCGCGCCGCGCGGAACCAGCAGACGGCCCGCTCCCGTGTCAGTCCCGGGTAGTTGTGCGCTTGCTGGAAGCGATCCACCGCGCTGGCGCGATGCCAGCCGCGGTCGCTGAACGAGTGACTCATGGCCTCTTCCTCGCCGTGGAGGACGCCCACGCCCAGTCGGTAGCGAATAGCCACGCCCGGGACGTGCGCGATCGGTCCACGCAGCGAGAGTCGCGCCATGGTGTCGAAGTCCTCCATATAGCGGAGTTCTTCGTCCCAGCCGCCGGCTGCCTCCAGCGCCGTGCGGCGCATAGCGACACAGCTTGGCCCCGGGCAGCCGAGGCGGATCAGGCGCTCGACGGGGTGGTGTTCCAGCCATTCGAAAGTCTGCATCCACGGCTCGCGGTCGCGGGTCGAATCCTCGATTCGACGGGCGCTCACGTAGGCCGCGGCCTCCGGCCGGCGGCGCGCCACTTCCTCCACGCGCTCCAACCACTCCGGCGGCCAGATGTCGTCCGAGTCCAGAAACGCGATCAGGTCGTAATCGCCGGCAAGCTTCATGCCTGCGTTGCGTGCGGCCGAAACGCGGCGGTTCTCGGGCAGGGCCTCGACGTGCCAATGCGCCGTAGCGTCGCGGCTTGCCACCCACTCCCGCACGCGGACCACCGTCTCGTCGGTCGAGCAGTCGTCGACCACCACGACTCGATCGGCGGCACGCGTCTGGCCCCGGATCGACTCGAGGGTCTCCAGCACCAGTTTCTGACGGTTGTAGGTCGGAACGACGACGGCAATGCGCAAGACTGCGAAATTGTACCGAGGCCCAAAGTCCTCCCCCTATCTGCGATATTGGGCGCGATGCCCGGCGCCTTCTCGGTGGTCGTGACGACCTACAACGCCTCGCAGCACCTTGCCTGCGTGCTGGCCGGGTTGCGTCGTCAGAGCGTGGCACCGCTGGAGATCCTGGTCGCGGACGATGGCTCGACCGAGGAGACCGCGCAGACCATCGAGCAGTGGCGTCCCCTCCTCCCCGCGCCCCTCCATCACATCTGGCACGAGGACGCCGGATATCGCAAGGGCACCATCTGCAACAAGGCCGTCCTGGCGGCCCAGGGGGATTACGTCGGGTTCCTGGATGGGGACACGATTCCGCATCGTCATTGGGTGAAGGATCACCTCGAGCGCTCGCGACCGACGCGTGTGCTGTGCGGGCGCCGCGGGCGGCTCGGCCCCAAGATCACTCCCAAGGTCACGCCGGAATTCATCGAGGCGCGTGGGCTGGAAGAGTGGTTCGGTCCGGTGGGGAGTAGCGCGCGTTCGCGGGACTCGCGCAAGCTCGCGCGCAGCCTGCGCCTGCCCTTCTTCGCCTCGTGGGTCATCGGGCTGCGACCGCGCAAGCTGATGGGCTGCAACTTCAGTCTGCCGCGTGCGGCGTTCGAGGCGGTCAACGGCTACGACGAGGAGTTCAATCGCTTTCGGCGCGAGGATCGGGATCTTGAGCTCCGCTTGCAGAACTTCGGCATGCGCATGGTGCCGATCATCAACCGCGCCTGCGTGTGGCACCTGTATCACCCCGAGTTGCGCGTGAGTGCCGAGTTGGTCGCAGAGCGCAACGAAATGCTCGCGCGCATTCGGACACGCTGCGAACGCGGTATGAACGCGCACGCCGGGACGGACGATTGCCTCTTGAAGAGCTGACGCTCGAAGTCGTCGCGGCACCGCTGCCCGACCGCGCGCGTGCCTTGATCGTCGATGGCGAACAGCGCATCGCCGAATTGGGGCGCGTGCTGCCGGGCTTCGTGCCGAGTGACCACGCGCTCGTGTTCGAGGCGTTGCGCGTGCTGCGCGCCGGGTCGTGGCTCACCGGGGACCGTTTTTGCGAGTGGGGCAGCGGTCTCGGCATCGTGGCGGGACTCGCGGCGATGGTCGGCTACGAGTCTTACGCCATCGAGATCGAGGAGGAACTGGTCGACGAGGGCGAGCGGCTCTCGGAGGACTTTGGCCTCGAGGTCGTGCACGCGGCGGGAACTTTCGTGCCCCCGGGTTCGGATGACCTGCTGGCCGGGACCGGGGACGAGTTGGAGTGGTTGCGCGCCGGCGGGAACGACGGATACGAACTGGTGGATCGCGATCCGGACGAGTTCGACCTGATCTTCGCGTATCCGTGGCCAGGCGAAGAACACATCATCCTCTCGCTGTTCGAGCGGCATGCGGGACGGGGTTCGGTGCTCCTCTCGTATCACGGGATGGAGGGCGTTCGCGCCCACCGCGCAGCATCGAGCTAGACTATTCTTATGTTGAGGGGGATCGGCTTGTGCCTGCTTTTGCTCGCGGCGTTCGCGCGAGCGGAAGACCCCGAGATCTACAAGCTGCGTCGCTACGGGCTGAGCCCGACTTACGAGTCCCTGCGCAGCTACCTCCGCGCGCTCTACCCGGCTCCCGGCCTCATCGAGGAGTTGGAGCGACGGGTCGACGAACTCTCGCACCCGCGCGCCGAGCGGCGTGAGTACGCGATTCGGGAGCTGCAGGAGGCGGGCGCGGCGGCCGCATCGGTCTTGGCGCGAGCGGTGGAACGCAATGACCCGGGAACGGTGTGGCATGCGACGTGGCTGCTGGAGTCCGCGCAGGAGCTGCTCAATTCGACGCCGATGTATGCCACCTACATGACGATCGCGCGGCGGCAGATTCGCGGATTGACGGAGGAAGTGATTCTCTCGATTCCGTTGGCCAAGGACTCCTACGTGCGAGTTGCCGGGCGTAAGGCGCTTGAGGCAACCGCCACGCCGAAGGATGCCGAGTTGCTGCGCAAGGTGCTGAAGGAGGGCGATGCGGAGATGCGCGCTGCCGCGCTGCGGGCGTTGGCGAGTGTGCTCGGCCCGGCTGCGCGCGCGGAGATTCGGGAGTTCGTGACGGACACGTCGACGGAGGTCCGCTACGCCGCAGCCATGGCGCTGGTGGCACTGAAGGACCCTGCTGCGCTCGATGCGCTGGTCAGTCTGCTTGAGGCGTCGGAGCCGCAGGTCCGTTACAGCAGCGTCAAGGTCCTGCGGACGCTGTCCGGCAAACGCTTCAAGTTCGCTGCCTACGCGACCCCGGAGGACCGCGAACCCAAGGTGGAGCTCTGGCGCAAGTGGGCGCGGTCCGAAGGCATCGAGATCAAGTGGAGTGAAGCGCGCGCCAAGCCGGAGGGCTACCACAACCGCATCCTCGTATCGGTTTCCCAGGCGAAGACGAGCGAGCTGATCGAGATCGACCTCAACGGCGTCGTGATCTGGAGCAAGAAGATCACGGGAAACATTCAGGGGGCTCAAGGGCTCGCGAACGGACATCGCCTCGTCAGCTTCTGGGGGCGCCGCATCGTGGTCGAGTACGACCGCGTCGGCAAGGAGCTTTGGCGCAGTCCGCAGTTCAAATCCAATCCGGGTTGTGTGCAGCGTCTTGCGGGGGGCGCGACGTTGGTCTGCTTTCCAATGACGGGCGAGATTCGCGAGATCTCCGCTACGGGCGAAACGCTCCGCACGCTCAACGTAGGCAAGGGCTTCTACTTTGCCGAGCGTCTTCAAAGCGGCATCACGCGCGTCGGCCATTACCAGAACCGCAAGGTCATCGATCTGGATCGGCACGGACAGGTCGTGAGGCAGACGCAGTTGAGCGTGAACCCGTTTACGGTCCGCAAGCTCGAAAGCGGCAACACTCTCGTCTGCGTCTTCAATACGGGTCACGTCGAGGAGCACGGGCCCAACGGGAAAGTGGTGCGCGACCTCGGACAGTACGCAGGTCCGACTTCCGCGTTTCGAATCGCAAACGGAGTCACGCTGATTGGCGACCGAAAGGGAGTGTGGCGCATCGACCGTGAAGGACAACGTCGCCAGCTTCTCCGCCGCGCCGGCACGGTTTGGATCTCGTACTACTAGGGTCCGAGGCTCATCCGAACAGCCCCCGAACCGCGCACACTCATTTCGGAATTCCTGCGAATCGCAGAATTCGTGGCCGATAGATGATCTTGCGGTGGGCGTCCCGGACGTCCAGCGCGGGAACACGAATGATGCAAGTCTGCGAACTTCGCGAGCGAAGAGAGTCACTGGGACTCACGCTTCTGGACCTTGCCCGTACGGCGCGCTGCCCGGCCGAGACGGTGCTCCACGCCGAATTCGGCATGGAACTCCCGCGCGATCTGGGGCTCCGCGGAAGGTTGGCCCAGGGCTACAGCCTGAGCCGCAATCGCTACGACCGGCTTGTTGTAGGCGCCGCGCGTCGTTTTCGCGAGCGCACCCGTTGCCCGAGCCTCGGTTAACCTGACTTGTTCACGACGACGCGGGTTCTGGCCGGCCCAGAAGAGCTCCCCGGACATCGACATCCTGCCTTGTCGCGGCCGGGGTCGCGGATATGCCGCAGATCTACTCCGTTGCGCCCGCGGCGCCGTGAATAAGTCAGGTAACCTCGTGTTGCGGTAACGGTCCACACCTCACGCCCGGCTCCCTCGATGCCGATAATCCGGGCGGTGCACCGCGCCGGAGAGGAAACAGAGAGGTATGCGAGGAACCCCGCCCGCGTTGCAGGACATCGGTGCGATCGGAAGTGCACTGCGGTCGCAGCTCGCGGAAGTCATGGTGCTTCCGGACAGCGTCGTCGACCCGATCCTGGTCGCGTTGTTTGCGCGCGGTCATGTGCTGATCGAAGGCATCCCGGGAACCGGCAAGACTCTTCTCGCACGAACGCTCGCCCGCATCACGGGGCTCGGCTTCAATCGCATCCAGTTCACCAATGACCTGATGCCGAGCGACATCACCGGCTCGTCGGTGTGGCGTCCCGGCCGCGGCGAGTTCGAGTTCATCGCGGGCCCGCTGTTCGCCGACGTCGTGTTGGCCGACGAGATCAACCGCACGAGCCCGCGCACGCTCTCCTGTCTGCTCGAGGCGATGGAGTCGGGTACCGTTTCGATCGACGGCGAGACGCGCGGCCTGCCCGAGTCGTTCTTCGTGCTCGCGACGCGCAACCCGATCGAGTTCCACGGAACGTATCCGCTTCCCGAGGCCGCGCTCGATCGCTTCCTGATGCGCGTTTCGGTCGGCTATCCCGACGCGGACCGCGAGATCGGCCTCTACCTCGGTGAGAACCCGCTGTCGAAACTGGAGTCGCTGCTGCCGGTGCTTGACGGCGCGCAGTTGCAGGCGATTCGCGCGCAGGTTCCCGCCATCGGCGTCAGCGAGCCGATCGCCACCTACGCCTACGAAGTCGTCTCCGCGACTCGAGAACACGAGTCGATCGCGCTGGGCCTGAGTCCGCGCGCCGCCATGGCGTGGATTCGCTCCGCCCGCGCGCGCGCCCTGATCCACGGTCGCGACTACGTCCTGCCCGACGACCTCAAGTCCCTGGCGCTGCCGGTTCTTGCGCACCGCATTCTGCTCAAGGGTGGCGGCGACGCGAGCGAATTGTTGGGCGCGATCCTCTCCAAGGTCGCGGTCAAGCTCTAGTGCGCATCAGGCCGACCGTGCTGGGTTGGAAGTCGCTGCTTTTTATCGGCGTCATCACCTTCGTCTACTTCGCGGCGCCCTACTCGAATCTCTACTACCTGCTGCTCGCGTTCGCCTGCGTGCTCGGCGTCACGAACACGCTCTCGACCGTACGCAACGTTTCCGGAGTGCGCGGCCACGTCGACTCGATCGCGCCCGTTGCGGCCGGCGCACCGCTGCGCGTGATCGCGGACCTCGACGCGCGCGCTCGAACGCGATTCGGTCTCAAGGTCGTTCTCGCCGTGAACGGGGGTCGATCGGAAACCGTCGCGCGTGCAGCGCTGACCGAAGGCGGCAAGCTCGAGGGGCTTCACCCGCCGCTGAAACGCGGCGTCCACTCGATTCGCTCGGCAAGGGTCGAGTCGATCTGGCCGTTGGGGATGTTGCGTGCCGGGTTGCCGCTCGATGCTCCGCGTGACTTGGTTGTCTATCCGGCTCCGCTCGATCTTCTGGCGGAGTCATCAGCAGGGGGCGCGGGGGGCGATGACGGCGTCGCGGTCGCGGAGGCCGGCATGCTGCAGCCGTCGTCTTTGCGCGAGTACCGCGCGGGCGATTCGCTCAAGCGCATCCACTGGAGAGCGATGGCGCGGCGGGGACGCCCGGTCGTCACCGAATGGGAGGCGGGCGCCGGGGAAGGATTCGAGTTCGTCCTCGATCGTCGCGCCGCGGAGTCGGCTCTCGAGCATGCGCTTTCGCTGTTGGTGACGCTCGCCACGCAAGCGCGCGATCTCAAGGAGCCGTTCACGCTGCACTCGCAGGGGCTGTCGGCGACCTTCGGCGGCTCGAACGGGAATCGTCCGTGGGATGCGTTGTGGCGCTTTCTCGCGGGTGCTGACGCTTTGGGTGCGGGCGATCCGCCTCCGCCGCCCGCCGGGCCGCACGTCCCGCGTCTGCCGTCCGCGACGGGAGGTGGCGCATGAGTCGTGCGTTGCGTCTCGCGCTGGTCGGCCTGACGTTGACCAGTCTCGGCTTCGCGTACATCACCGAGGCGGCCAACTGGTCGTGGCTCGGTCCGCTGCTCGGGTTGACGATCGCCGCGCCTTGGATCGCGCGTTGGTCGTCGTTCCGCATGTACCGGTTCGCGTGGAACGCGGCGGTCCTTGCCACGTTCGGGTTGATGGTGCACCACGTCACGAGCGCCGGCGTGGAGCATCTGCTCGAAGACGGGCTGATGCTCGCCGCCCTCTGCCAGGTGCACCTGTTGAACAACCTCGGTCGCCTCCAGAAGCCGGACCTGCTGTTTTTCAACTCGTTCCTGATCGCGGTCGTGACGAGCTTTTTGAGTGTCGATGCCGGCTACTCGATCGTGTTCACCTGTTACGCGCCGCTGTTGGTGATCTCGCTGCAGTTGCTGGCCCTGGAACGTGGGGACAACGCACCTCCGGCAGCCGTGAGCCGTCGCGTGCTGCTCGCGGGTGCCGGGCGCGCGGGGCTCGTGCTTGTCCTGACGATGGGCGTCTTCTTCCTGATGCCTCGCGACTTCGCGCGCAAGGGACTTTTCGATGAAGACGTGCGCCTGCGGCCACCCGCCTCCCTTGCGCGGGTCGATTTCTCAAAGAACGTGCAGCTCGACAAGTTGGGGGCCGTCACGGCCAGCAACCGCGTGGTTCTGCGTGTGCACCTGCGAACCGGGTCGCGCTACGAGGTGCCGCAACACTGGCGCGGCGCCACGCTCGACGACTTCGACGGGCGGCAGTGGACCGCGGCGCGAGCCGATCGCGTTCTCGTGGATCGATGGTGGGGTGGCCGGCGTTCGACGGGCGTCTGGGAACGCGGTCCGGTGCGCGCGACGACGCACGTTGCGGTGGAACGCCTCGGCGAAACAGGGGATCGGCTGCCGGTTCCGTTGGCGACGCAGCGGCTGACGATCGTGCAGCCCAGCGACCGCCGCAATGTGCGTCCGGGCCCGGACCTGACAGTGCGCACGCGGGGCCGCAGCCCCCGCCGCTACGACCTCGATTTCGGGCCGATGGAATCTTCACGCGGCGTGACGGCGCGCAAGGACTTCAACCTGTTGACGCATACGGCGTTGCGGCCCGGCGCGGTGCCGCCCGCGGCGAAGGCGCTGGCCGCGCAATTGCGCCGTGCGCTTCCCGCCGACGCGGACCAGGCCGCGATCGTGGATTCGTTCCGCACGCACCTGACGAATGCGTTCGCGTACCTGCCGCCCGGGGCCGATGGCGGTGCGAGTTCGCTTGAGGAGTTCCTCACGTCCGCGCAGGGCGGGCACTGCGAGTACTTCGCGAGCGCGCTCGTGATTCTCTTGCGGACGCAGAGCATCCCGTGTCGTCTCGTGACCGGCTACCGCTCCGACGAGTGGGACGAGGAGCGCGGCGTGCTCTTCATCCGTTCCCGGCATGCGCACGCCTGGGTCGAGGTCTACGATCCCCAACGCGGGTGGCGGACGGTCGACCCGACGCCGCCCTCCGATGGTGATGCGGCCATGGCGCGACTCGGTTGGTGGACGCGCCTGCGTTTCCGCATGTCGAGTTGGTGGGATCACGTGATGGGCTTCAATGCGACGACGGCCGAGGATCTGCGCGCGTGGATCGCCTCCGTGCCGGGGATGATGAAGGACCGTCCGCTTTCGGTAGCCGGATTGCTCCTCGTCGTATTCGGGCTTGCGTTCCTGCGTCGGCGTTGGCGGACGGCGCGCGTCGCTCCGGCTGTGCTCGTCTATGAGCGCGCTCTTCGCCGTCTTGGGGTCGAGTTGGCGCCCGGTGAAACGCCGCGCGAATTGATGGAGCGGGTCGATCTCGACGAAACGCAGCGTGCTGTATTGGACGCCGCGACGCGCGATCACGAGCGGGAGCGCTACGCGGACTCGGTTTCGCGGACCAGCGCGATGAGCGTGACGCCGGGCTTCGGGTCGAGCTGATCGTTTGCTGTCGCGACCTGGACGCGCGCGTCAGCGTCGACGGACAGCAGCGGCAACGCGGCGTCGCCGTGCATGGCTCGCCACGCCGCGAAATCGAACTGCTCCGTGAGCAGCGTCGCCTTCGCGCGTGCGCCCCCGTTGAACCGCCGCGATAGCGAGCTGAACCCGCACTCGTCGCCGAACAGGACGCGGCCCCGTTGGCTTTCGGTGACGGACGACGTGGACTGCTTGCTGGCCCCGAGTTGGTAGATCTCGGCGCGGCCGAACAGGTGCCGGTAGTGCAGGCCGGCCAGCGTGTTGACCTCGTCGTTCGGCGTCAGCGCGAAGAGGCGACCGATACCTTGCAGGTCGATGTCCTCGTCGGTCGATTCGGACAGCAGGCTGCCGTGGAGCACGGGGAGCCCGGCCATGCGTGCGGAGCGCGTGTTGTTGATGTTCGTGTCGACCAGCAGGACGCGGACGCCCAGCTCCTGCAGCGCCGCTGCGATGTCGCGCGCCCATTCGTGCGCGCCGAGCATGAGGATGCCCTGGGGCTTCGGGTTCGCGAGGCCCAGGCGAATCGCCAGCGGGCCGCCGCCCAACCCATAAACCGCAACAGTCGTCACGATCGTCAGGAAAACGTAGGGGACGATCATGCGCGCGCCTTCGACGCCGAGCTGTTCGAGACGCAGCGCGAACACCGACGCGATGGCGGCGGCGACGATTCCGCGTGGCGCCATACACGACAAAAACAGCTTCTCAGTGCGCTTCAGCGACGATCCGATCGTGCACAGAAACACGCTCGCCGGGCGCACGACGACGAAGAGCAGCAAGACGAACGCGAACGCGCCGCCGCCGAGTTGTTGCAGGTCGTCGATCCGGATGCGGGCGGACATGAGGATGAACAGCGCCGCGATCAGCAGGACCTGGACGGTCTCCTTGAACTCGACGATGTGACCGATCTCGACGCGGTTCTGGTTGCCGAGGTAGACACCCATCAGCGTCACGGAGAGCAAGCCCGCCTCGTGATGCGCTGCGTTGCCAGCCACGAAGGCGGCGATGGCGAGCGCGAGCGCAACCGGGCTGTGCAGGTGATCGGGAAGCCAGTACCGCTGGAGGACGAGTGTCAGGAACCAGCCCGCCGCGATGCCGATGCCGCCGCCCGCGATCAGGGTGATGAAGATTCCGCCGAATGCGCCGAGGACCGCGCTCTCCGTGCTGCTGGCGAGGATGCCTTCGAGCACCAGGACGGCGAGGACGGCGCCGACCGGGTCGATCAGGATGCCTTCCCACTTGAGGATCGGACCGACTGCGCCGGTGGGGCGGATCTGACGCAGAAGTGGGCCGACCACCGTAGGGCCGGTCACGACCAGGATCGCACCGAGGAGGACCGCTGGTTCCCACTCGACGCCGCCGACGTAGTGCGCGGCCCCGGTTGCGAGGATCCAGGTGGCCAGCGCGCCGAGGGTTACGAGCCGCAATACCACGCGGCTCTGGCTCTCGATTTCGCTCCAGTGCAGCGTGAGGCCGCCTTCGAACAGCAGCAGCGCCACGGAGAGCGAGACGATCGGGAGCAGCAGGTTGCCGAAGAACAGATCGGGATCGACCCAACCTGCGACCTCCGGCCCCGCGAGGAACCCGAACAGCATCAGGAGCAGGATGGACGGAAGTCGAAGCCTCCACGCCAGCCACTGGGCGCCGACGCCAAGCACGATGACCGCGGATAGACCGACCAGGAGGGACTCGGGCACGCGGGGACTTTATCAGGGAGGGCCTTCAATCCCCGAGTCCTCGGCGGAGCTCGGCGTGCGCCAGCCGGGTTAGCTCAGGTCGCGCGCGACTTCTTCGAGGACGTCCTCGTGGACGAAGAGCGGCGTTCCGGTGCGGACCGCCAAGGCGATCGCATCCGAAGTCCGCGCGTCCACATCGATCTCCCGGCCGGATTCGCTGACGAGGGCGAGGTTGGCGTAGAAGGTCGAGTCCTTGAGCTGCGTTACCTCGACGCGCTGGAGCTTGCCGCCAAGCGCGTCGATCACGGCATGCATCAGTTCGTGGGTGAGAGGGCGCTGGGTGTGCTGCTCCTTGACGAAGCGGTCAATGGCGGCCGCCTCGCTGAGCCCAATGATGATGGGGAACTCGCGTCCGCCGCCCTTTTCGCGCAGCCAGATCTGCTGCTGATCGGAGGCGTCATTGATGATGATGCGCGCCAGTTCGGCCTCGAGCATCCGGTCCATGCCGAGAGTTTACCCGGGAGGATTCGCGAGTTGCGCCGCTTTTCGGATAATGCGGCCATGCCGGTGCTCAAGGTGGTCAAAGGTCGTTCGACGGCGGAGGAGTTCTCCTTCGCGGACTCGGTGTCGATCGGGCGCTCGCCGGAGTGCACTGTCCAGGTCTTTGACGACGGCGCCAGCCGCCGGCACGCCGAAGTCCGCCTTGAGAATGGGGTCTGGTTGGCGGTCGACAACGGGTCCGCCAACGGGCTGTTCGTGAACGGCGTCCGGGTCGAGCGACAGGCGCTCAAGACCGGGGATGAGGTCGCCGTTCGCAACCTGGTGCTGCTCTTCCTCGAAGACGGCGCGACCGACCGGCCCACGGTGGTGACGGCGCAGCGGCTCGACATCCGCTCCACGATCGAGCCCTCGCGCGCGCGGGTCGGGGCGTCCGTCGGCGGCCAGGAGGAGGAACTCCTCGGGCGACTGGCCGCGCTCTACCGCTTTCACGGCATCCTCGCGGAGCCGCGTGCCCGGTTGCAGCAGCTGATCCCGCAGCACCTGGAGGAGATCTTCGCGCCGTCGCGCGCCGCGCTCGTTCTGACGGACGGCGATCAGGGAACCTACTCGCGCTCCGTTGTCGAACACGTGCGGCGCAGCAGCGAGGCGGTCTTGGTGTGCGAGCCGACTGAGCAGTTGCCGAAGGCGGTTTCGCTGATCGCGGAGCGTGTGCTGGGCGCCATCGCCGCGCCGATCGGCGACTTTGGCGTGCTGTACGTGGATCGCGTGAGTGGGGAGCTGTTCACGCCGGACGATCTCGAGTTGCTCACGTCGTTGGCGAGTGCCGCGACTCCGGCGCTGCGGCCCGCGGCTCTGCGCGGCGCCCCAAAACGCGGGGTAATCAAGATGATCGGCGAGTCGGCGCCCATGCGTTCGCTCAAGGACGAGATCGGGCGTGTTGCGGCCTCCAATGCCACCGTGCTCGTCACGGGCGAAACCGGCACGGGCAAAGAACTCGTCGCGCGCGCGCTTCATACGGGCAGCGGCCGTTCGCGCGGACCGTTCGTTGCGGTGAACTGCGCGGCGTTCGTCGACACGCTGCTCGAGGCGGAGCTGTTCGGCCACGAGAAAGGCGCGTTCACCGGCGCCGATCGCGCGCGCCCCGGCCGGTTCGAGCAGGCACACAAGGGAACGCTGTTCCTCGACGAGGTGGGGGAGTTGGCGCAGGGGCTGCAGGCGAAGCTGTTGCGCGTGATCGAGACCCGGGAGTTCCATCGCGTCGGCGCCACCAAGTCGACGCGCGTCGATGTGCGCATCGTGGCCGCGACCAACCGCGACCTGCTGAGGGGCGACGGGTTCCGTGAGGACCTCTACTATCGGCTCGGCGTCGTGACGCTGCGCTGTCCGCCCCTTCGCGAGCGCGGCGCAGACATCCGCAAGCTCGCGTCGACGTTCGTGGCGCCCAAGACGTTCACCGAAGGCGCGCTGGAGAAGCTCGACGCGTATCCGTGGCCGGGCAACGTGCGCGAGTTGTCGAACGTGTGCGAACGGTGCGCTGTGCTGACGCCGGGCGACGTCGTCGATGTGGATGCCCTCCCGCTTGAGGTCCGCATTGGGCGGGCAGACGGGATGGGGCGCGGGGAAGGGGGCGAGCCCGTTCCGACGCTGAAGGAGATGGAGCGCGAGATGGTCGTCCGCGCCCTCGACGCTACCGGCGGCAACCGCACCAAGGCCGCGGCGCTGTTGGGGATCACCTACCCCACCCTGAAGAAGAAGATTGACGCCTTCGGCCTCTAGCCCGGCCCGACCATGCGCCTATCGGATCGCCCGAGCCCCGTAACCGGTTGCTGCTAAAGAGCTTCAGGGAGGTCCGGTGCGCCACCGATGGCGCACGCTTGCCGCCGCGTGGGCCCTCCTCAGCGTGGAGAGCCGGTTTCGCGTGCGCAGAAGAGCCGCACGTGCGCCACCCGTGACGCACTGAATGACATCTAAGCTGTTGTTTAACAGGAGCTTATGGGTGATGGCGCACTCAATAGGTGCATGCTCGGGCGCACTTGGTGAGGCATGAAAGGTTCTTTCATGTCGGGCGTAAGTCCCTTGCGTCCTCGTCGATTTGGTGAAATCGGTTAAGTCGTTATACGCCAACGACTTAAGTTCTTGCTCGGCTCTCGGCACAGCCCGTGCGCTAGGAGAGTCATGTGTAACCGGCCGCGCCAACCCGCTAAGGCCTTTCGAAACATGACTACCCACGGGAGAACTCACATGAAAAAGCTGATCCTCATCGTGATCGGACTGGCATGCGCAGGGGCCTTCATCGGCTTCGACGCGGTGAACGCCACGTTCGATCGAGCCCGGAGCCACGTGCGCTCCAACCTGATGTCGCCGGAGATGGAGCTCGAAGCTTCGATTTCGGAGGCGCACGAACTCGCCGAGAAGTGCGGCGAGTCCGTCATCAACGGCAAAGTGTCCCTCGCTCGCCTCGACGCCATGATCGAGGAGCGCGTGCGCGACATCGACCATCGCCGCCGCGCACTCGAGCGTGACCGCGAGGTTCTCGGAAACCGTCAGGTGATGCTGCGCGAGTCGCGCACCACCTACCGGATCGCCAACGAGCGCGTCAGCCGTCGCACGCTCAACCGCGACGCGGCGCTGCGCGCCAACGCCTACCGTACCGACCGCGGCATCCTCGAGCACCTCGAGGAGACGGTCGAAGCCCTGCGCATCCAGCGTCAGCAGACCGCCATGGAAATCGAGTCGGCCACCTCCGAGCAGGTGCGCCTCGACGGCGAGATCGGATCGCTGACCGCCCAACTGGAGAACCTGAAGGCTCGCAAGGCCGTCGCGCAGACGCGTGAAGAGTCCAAGTACGTCTTCGACCGCTCCGCCTTCGACCAGGCACGCGAGAAGGTTGCCACCATCCGCGCCACCATGGCCGAGCAGAACAAGCGCCTCGACTTCTACGGTCGCCGCGCGGGCGGAGCCAAGGGCCTGATTCCCGCCGGCATCGAGACCGCCGACGAGGAAAACGGCCTCGAAGCGATCGCCAGCGTGCTGGCGGAAGAAGCTGAGGACGCCGACGAACTGGAGTCCATCGAAGACAACCCTGCCCCGGTTGCGGCTCTCCGCCGCTAATCGGTCACCGTCACGGAGGGGCGTGGTTCCCCACGCCCCTCCATTTCTCTTTCCCTGAATCACCCCACGAAAGGAGAGTCCGATGCGCGCCATCACGATCGTGCTGATCACCGCCGTAGCCGCCCTTTGGGTCTGGTTCGCTATCGCCGTCGGACCGCAGGACGCCCACCGCCCGAGCCGGATCATCACGGAGAAGCCTCTGCAGGGAATCTCCGCGGTGAGCCTGCACAACGAAGGCGTGTCGCTCAACGAGCAGGGCAAGCCCGGCGACGCGCTGCTGTATTTCGAACGCGCCCGCGACTTCCGACCGATGGACGCGCAGTTGATCGCGAGCTACGAGCAGCAGCGGGCGTTCATCGCCAAGCGCGCCTGGGCTCGCGTACTCGTGCCGTCGACGCTGCTGGTGCTGGTCATCAGCGCCGTCGCCGGAGTGCGCGGATTCGTGATGCGCCGTCGCGATCGTCATGCGTTGGGCCGCTTGCGGCTGCGCGGCGGACGCTGGTTCCACATCCGCCCGAGTGCCGAACAGGCGGAGCTGAAGTTCCGCTTCAACCACGACATTCGACGTGTGCTCGAGCGCCATCCGCTGACCATCGTCTGGTCGAGCGCCCGGCACGGGAAGCACATGAAGAGCCGGCCCCCGGTCGAAGCCAACGGACGCAAAGCGGTGGTGCGGCTGGACGGGAAGCGGCTCGAGCGCCTGCGGAAGTTCCCCGGCGACTGGAAAGGATTCTTGTATCTCGACGGTAGGCCGGTCGGCGAAGCGACTGCGAGGGTAGGGTAATGATCGTGGATGACCAGACGAAGACGCGACTAAGCGAGGGCGTGCCCGACCCGTTGGTGGGGCGCACATTTGACGGCTATCGGATCGACGGGATCCTCGGCCGCGGAGGCATGGGAGTCGTCTATCGGGCGACGCAACTCAGCCTCGGCCGCGAGGTTGCCATCAAGGTCCTCCCCGAAGAGGTCACCGAGAACAAGCAGTTCCTCGACCGCTTCGAGCGGGAGGTCGACATCCTGGCGCGTCTATCCCACCCGAACATCGTCACGGTGTTCGAGCGCGGCGAGGTGGACGAGCGGCCGTACATCGCCATGGAACTGGTGCGTGGCACCGCCCTGCGCGACGTCATGCGCCGCGGCCCGCTACCGCCGGCGGAAGCGCTGATTCTCGTGCGCTCGATCCTGAGTGCCCTGGAGCACGCCCACGGCGCCGGCATCGTCCACCGCGACATCAAGCCCGAGAACGTGCTGGTCGCGCCGGGCGGCATCGTCAAGGTCGCGGACTTCGGATTGAGCCGCCTGCTCGAGGACGACGTCAACACCCGCCTGACCAAGACGCACATCGCGTTGGGTACGTTCGAGTACATGTCGCCGGAGCAGCGCGAGATGTCGCGCGACGCCGACGCCCGCACCGATCTGTACGCGACCGGCGTGGTGCTCTACGAAATGATCGCGGGCGAGTTGCCGATCGGCGGCTTCGATCCGCTGAGCCTCAAGCGCCCCGAGGAGTGCGACGCCCGCATCGACGCGGTGGTGAACCGCAGCCTGAAGAAGTCGCCCGACGATCGCTGGAGCAACGCGCAGGAAATGGGGGACGCGGTCTCGCGCCTGCTGTCCGCGCCGGAGATGCAGCGGCCGACATCGCGGGCGACCCCTCCCCCCCCGCCCCCTCCCGTTCTCGATGCCGTCGAGGAGCCGGGTTGGAAGAAGGTCATTTCGAACTTCGTGGGCGCGGAGTACCCAATCGCTCGGATCGAGAAGCGCCTGCCGCGCAAGTTCGCGCAGCGTCTCCTCGAGGCCGTCGACGTCCAGCGCTACCTGGGTCGCCTCGTCGCGCTGAAGCCGGACTTTCCCGGCGGGGTCGACTTCCGCACGGAGGGTGGCCGCTTGCTCATGAAGTTCGAGGGCCGAGCGCGCCTCGATCCGTTCACGAACAAGCGTCTGATCGCGGCTTTCGCCGTCGTGCTTGAGGCGAACGCGCCGGCGGGACATTGCCGCCGCATCGCCGTGGCGGATCCGCAGTTCGAGGAGGACAATCGCGCGCTGCTCGAGAACCCGCCGCTTGTGATGCGCGAGGCGCGTCCGCGGCCGGATCAGATTCCGGATCAATCGATGCTCGTGTCCGACGCCAGCTTGGCGTCCCACGCGCATCGCCAGGGCGGCGGCTCGACGGGCAAGACGGTTTTCTGGTCGCTGCTCGCCTTCTGTGCTGCTGCGGGAGTCTTCCTGAGCAACTTGGCTTCCGCCCCGATCGTCTGGTTCATGATCTTCGGGCTTGGGGTCGCGGCGGTGGCCATCGTTGGTGCGTTCCTGTATCGCGGCCAGCGCCCCAAGCAGCACCATGATCGCAGCGCAACCGAAGCACGGCACCCGGATTACCGCATCGGTTTCGGGATCACCGCGCTGTGGGTCACGATCGTAGTGGTGCTCTCGAAAGGCAACTGGCGCGACGAGGAGATCGCGTGGCTTTGCGTCGGCGCGATCGCGTCGGTCTTCCTGATCCCGATGATTCCACGATTGCTCAAGAGCACCGCGCTCGTAGTGACACTCATCTTCGGTGGCGTTCTGCTTGTGTGCCTGAGTGCGCTGTTCCTGACGCTCGGTGTACACGACGAAATGGAGGATCCGACGACCATCGCGTCGCCGGAGCGCTGGCCCGGCGACGCGAAGCACCTCGCCCTCGTGAAGCATGGCGGCACGTACAGCCAACAGGCCGTGACCGGGACGCTGAATGACGAGGGCGTGATCGGCTGGGTCGACTACGTGGTTCCCGGCACGCGCACGTACTTCACCGGGTCCGTGTCGATGCACCAGATGGGGAACTGGATTGCGGGCGGTCGTGAAGGCTTCTGGTCGATGGACGAGTCCCAGCGGAAGCGCGTGAGCGCGGCACTCGGATGGGTGCTCGTGCAGCGTTATCCGAAGATGTTCAAACGGTTGGACGGGGCCAGCGCCCACACGTCGAAAGTGATGCTCGACACACCGATTCCGGCCAAGGGCGAGAAGTTCACGCCCCCGGCACCGAAGGTGGAGCCGATCGCGGACAAGTAGGGACGAATACGACAGACTGGGATGGGGTAGGTCATGACGGTGGAACACGGAAACAAGAGGGACGGGACCCTTGATCCCGACGCGCGCACGCGCATCAGCGAATCGAAACCCGATCCGCTGGTCGGGCGGACCGTTGATGGCTATCGCATCGACGAGCTGCTCGGTCGCGGTGGCATGGGCACGGTCTATCGTGCCACGCAGCTCAGCCTGGGACGCCCGGTGGCGCTGAAGGTCCTTCCCGGCTCGCTTGCCGAGGATCCCCAGTTCCTGCAGCGGTTCCACCGCGAGGCGGACATCCTCTCCAAGCTGAGCCACCCCGGCATCGTGACGGTGTTCGATCGCGGAGACGCGGAAGGACGTCCGTATCTCGTCATGGAACTCGTCGAGGGTACGAGTCTGCGCGAAGTGCTCCGCAAGGGCCCCCTGCCTGCCGCGGAAGCGCTCGTTATCGTGCGCGCCATTCTCTCCGCACTCGAACACGCTCACTCCAACGGGGTCATTCACCGCGATATCAAGCCGGAGAACGTGCTGATCGCACCGGGCGGCGTGGTGAAAGTCGCGGATTTCGGACTGTCGCGCCTGGTCGCCAACGACGACTTGACGCGCCTGACGCGCACGCACATCACCCTCGGTACGTACGAGTACATGGCGCCCGAGCAGCGCGAGCACGCATCCGAAGCGGATGAACGCAGCGACCTGTATGCCACCGGCGTGGTCCTCTACGAAACGATCGCGGGCGATCTGCCGATCGGACACTTCATGCCGCTTTCGCGCAAGCGACGCGGCGAGTGCGACGGCCGCGTCGACGCCATCGTGGAACGCTCGCTCGCCAAGGAGCCGTGTGAGCGCTATCAGGAAGCAACGCAGATGTCGGATGCCGTGTCGGCGGTCCTGGACCGCGCGGATTGGAAGGCGGCCCGGAACCTGCCCACCGTCGATGCACACGTCGAGCTCGATCCGCTGCAGTTCGCTTCCCGTCTCGACATCGTTGCGATGGTCGCGTCGATTATCGGCGTGATCCTGTGCGCCAGTGGAGTCGTCTGGGTGTTGGCCACCACGGTCGGTGGAGGGCTCGACTTCCGCTTTAGGGCGCCGGGACCCGCCGGACGGTACGAGGCAGTATCGAGTTTCATGGTGGTGGTGCCCAGTCTCGCGTTCTTCATGTTCGGGTGGTTCGCGCTCGAGACCGCCGCGGGACTGCGCCGGTTCCGTCCGACCGCGCGCCTCGCTCACGGAACGCTCGCACTTGCGTTCTCACCCGTGATCGCTCCGTACTCAATCCTCTCGTGGTTGTGGCTGCACTCGTTCCAGCCGCGCATCTACTATGACGCCCGGGCGCGAGGGCTGGATGCGGAGCAGGCGGTCAGTTCCATCGCGGATGTCGCATACCGCCATCCGGATTCGCCGCTCACGGGACAGCCCGGCTCGGCGACCCGCCCTACGCTCGGATCGTGGTGGGGTCTGGTGGGATCTGCTCTCATTGCCTCGGCGCTCATTGGCGGGTGGATCGCGTTGAGCAACAGCTTTCTCGGAGGCCGGGACTACGGCAGCTATTACAGCCGGCTCGGCACCGTGGAACGAGCGATGATCTGGGTCGGCGCCGCCGGCATCGCGTGGCTTGTTTCCATCGGCCCGCGCGTGTACCGCACCGGCTCGCGTGGCCCTATCTATGCGTTTGTAGGCAGTATGATTTTCGCGATCGTCGCAATCGTTGGTGTGGGCGCCACCATGGACGCCTTGCAGGAGATCGCTCGTGGCCGCTAGAGATGGGGGAGTGGATCCCGACGCGCGCACGCGCATCAGCGAATCGAAACCCGACCCGCTGATCGGGCGGACCGTCGATGGCTATCGCATCGAGGACATCCTCGGCCGCGGCGGCATGGGCACGGTCTATCGCGCTACGCAGCTCAGCCTCGGTCGCGCCGTTGCGCTCAAGGTGCTTACCGACGAACTCGTCAACGACAAGCAGTTCCTCGAGCGTTTCCACCGCGAGTCGGACGCGCTCAGCCGCCTGGCGCACCCGAACATCGTCACCGTCTTCGAGCGCGGTGACATCGAAGGCCGCCCGTACCTCGTCATGGAATTTGTCGAGGGGCCGAGCCTGCGTCAGATCATGCGGGAAGGCGCGCTGCCGCCCGCCGAAGCGTTCCGGATCGTGAGCTCGGTTCTGAGTGCGCTCCAACACGCGCATGACAAGGGCATCGTCCATCGCGACATCAAGCCGGAGAACGTCCTGCTCGCTCGCGGTGACGTCGTCAAGGTCGCCGACTTTGGGCTTTCCCTGCTCGTCGACATGGACGTTACGCGCCTGACGCGCACCCACCTTGTGCTCGGCACGTACGAGTACATGGCGCCGGAGCAGCGAGAGCGCTCGAAGCAGGCCGACCACCGTTCGGACCTGTACGCCACCGGCGTCGTGCTCTACGAAATGCTGACGGGCGGACTCCCGATTGGCCGCTTCGCGCTGCCGTCGAGCGACCGTCCCAAAGAGTGCGACGTACGGATGGACCGCATCATCGAGCGCAGCCTCGAGAAGGACCCGGAACTTCGCTACCAGGAGGCCGGCGAAATGGCCTCGGCGGTCTCCGACGTGTTGGAGCACGCTGGGGACTTCGAACCGCCGCCGCATCCGCCGCGTGCCGCGCCCGCCGCGGGTGGCCGCAAGGACTCCTCCGCGATCTATCGCCCGGCGAGATTCGAGCACCACGTCGACAACCTCGCGACGATCGATCAGGTGCTCGGCACCGTCTGCTACGTGCTTGCCATCGCGGGGTTGTTCGGAATGCTGCGCGCCCTCCGACCCTTGGGACTCGGCCCGTTGGGCGGCATGGAGTCCATCCTCCTGTTCCTGATGGGTTGGTACTTGCGCGAAACCGGGGAGAAGCTCCGGAAGTACCGACTGACGGCGCGCACCTCCCAAGCCGTCATCGCGATGCTCGCCGGGTTCACGGTGATCCTGCTGCCCTACACGATCTATTCGTTCTGGGTGCTGTTCGGCCACCGCGGTCGCACCTACTACGAGGCGCGCAATCGCGGCCTCGGCGAAAACGAAGCGGCCCGTCACACCTTCCGCGTGATCGAGTCGGACTTCACGCCGCCGCCGATGCCTCCGCCGCCGCCGACCGCGCGAGGCGCGGCACGTTCCCACGATCCGGCCCCTCGCGCTCCCCATCCGGATCAGATTCCGTTGCAGTCAATGCTCACGTCGAATCTCGAAAGCGCGGTCGACGACACGCCAGCTCCGCAGCGCCGCAAGAGGGTCTCGCGTTGGGTCAAGCTGGGTGTGCTCGCTGCCATCGCCACGATCATCACGGGGGCCGCGATGGCGGCCGACAACCCGATCTACGCCGGCAGCAACGACGCGATCGCAGCGATGTTCATTGCCACGATCTCCTTGCTCGGTGTGGGATTCCTGGCGTCCGCCGTCCGGCGCAACCGCCGCGGTTGGGTTACCGCACTCGTGGCGCTGATCGTCGTGTCGATCTCGGCCGCCGTGTTTCTCAACTACATCGACGACTACTCGCGTCGCTACCACGCGGGGCGGAATCAGCGCATCAGCATGGGCCGGCTCAACCAGTCGAGCCATTACCTCGCGCAGTATCTTTCGCTCGGCTCGATGGATCCGAGGTTCGCCGAGCTCACACCCGCGCAGATCGAGTGGATCCGCGGTATGGCCGGCATCGAGGGCGACTTGCCGATCCGGCTCCAGAAGCTGGGCAACTTCATACGCGCCGAAGTTCCGCGCAACTTCGCACCGGGCGATGCCCAGAAGCGCCTGATGCTCATCAGCGCCACGCGTGAGGCGATTGTGCGTGCGCACCCCACGGAGCTGAAGCGCTACGGCACGTCGAACCGCGGCAAAGACGAGTACATGCGCGCCACTTTCGCCGGTGTCGAAGCGCCGGGGGATCAGGACCGATCGCGCGTCTGGATCGGCACCTTCAAGCGAGGCGCGGACGGTCCGGGACAGCCGGATGAAGAGAGCTGGGAGCCGACGGTCGCCGAGATCGAGTGGCTCCATCGCGTTACCGGATGCCGTGCCGCCGACCAGCTCGAGCTTGACGCGCGCAAGGGCCTGATCCACGTCAGCCTGCCCAACTGGGTCTTCTCGCAGGACTCCCGCGGTGCCTGGCTCCTGGTTCTGGCCGCGCAGCAGCTCGTCAAGGGGTCCCACGCGCAGCGCGCTCCCGCCGTGCGCCATTTCCAGCCGGGCACGATGGGACTGCAGTACAACGTCGCCAACGAACTGCTGGCCGAAATCAAACGGCGCCCGCCCCCGGTAACGGCCGCAAATCGCTAGAATCCCCGGTTCGTGCCGGGAACGAACGAGATTGCCAGCGACTGGGCTTGGGTCGAAGTGACCCGCGGCTCCCTCGTGGAGTCTCGTCACGCGATCTCTTACTGCGTCTGGCAAAACGGCGAGGTGGTGCGCGGCGCGGGCGATTTCGAGTCGCCCGTGATCTACCGCTCGGCCGCCAAACCGCTGCAGGCGATCCAGGTGGTCGAGTCCGGCGCACCGGACCGCTACGGCTTTTCCGATGCGGAGCTGGCGATGGTCGTGGGCAGCCACGACGGTTCACCATCCCACGCCGCCGGCGCCCGATCGATGCTGGGCAAGGTGGGAGTCTCCCCCGATGTCCTGCGCTGCGGGGGGCATCGCTCGATCACTCGAAGCGTCTATGAGGACTACGTGCGGCAAGGGTTCGAGTGGGGGCGTCTCGAGGACAACTGCTCGGGCAAGCACAGCGGGATGATCGCGGCCGCTGCCGCGAAAGGCGAGGACGTCGCGAGCTACGCCGAGATCGATCACCCGTGTCAGCAGCGCAACCTCGCGAACGTTGCGCTGTTCACCGGCGTGCCCGTTGCCGACATCGCGATTGGTGTCGATGGGTGCGCCGTGCCGTGCTTCGGCGTACCGCTGCCGACCATGGCGCGTGCGATCGCGCGATTCACGAGCGCAGATGATGCGCCCGCCGAGAAGGCGGAAGCGGTCGCGCGCATTCGGGACGTCGTGCGCAAGTACCCGGAGATGGTGGCCGGGCCGCGGCGCTTCGACACCGTCGTGATGAAGGCCAGCGACGGCGCGCTGCTCTCCAAAGAGGGTGCCGAGGGCGTGGTTACGATCGGCATCGGCGACGAGAACGCTGGCATTGCGATCAAGGTGCACGACGGAGCCGCGCGCGCGCTCAACGCGTTCGCCTCGGCGTTGCTGGTTGACCTCGGCCTTGTGCCGCATGCGGCGGTCGCACCGTGGTACCCGAAGACGGTCGATTCGCGCGAAGGCGACCCGGTGGGTCGAATCCAGGTGCCGTGGTGAGGCGTATTCCGGACGTTCCGCGCATCCCGCGCCTCGATCGCAACGCGCACAAGGGCGATCGCGGCCGCGTGTTGCTCGTCGCCGGTTCGGTCGGCATGTCCGGCGCCGCACGGTTGGCTGGCTGGGGAGCGCTACGCGGTGGCTCGGGTCTGGTCACGATCGCGACGCCCGATGTCGCACAGTTGTTGGTGGCCGCTGAACTGCCCTGCGCGATGACGGTGCCGCTGCCTTCCCGCAACGGCGTGTTCACGGCGACCGGGGTGAAAGCCGCCCGCGCCGCCGCCGAGGGAATGGACGCGATCGGTGTCGGGCCCGGCATCACGCGGCAGGCGGGTCCGTTCCTGCGTCGCTTCCTGAAAGATCTGGTTCCGCCGGTTGTGCTGGATGCGGATGCACTGAATCTGGTTGCCGAGCAGCCGGACATTCTTGATGCGCACCCCGGCGCGCGTGTGCTGACGCCGCACCCGGGTGAGGCCGCGCGTCTGCTCGGCCGTGAAATTCCTGCCGACATGAAAGGGCGCCTCGCCGCTGCGGAGGAACTCGCCGATTTGTTTGCCGCCGTGGTGGTGCTGAAGGGTGCGGGCACCGTGGTGACGGATGGCAGTCGCTACTACATCAACCGCACCGGCAACCCCGGGATGGCGTGCGGCGGATCCGGCGACGTGCTGACAGGCCTGATCACCGCGCGCCTTGCGTGGAAGATGGACCCGCTCGATGCGGCGATGCAGGCGGTCCACGTGCATGGTCGCGCGGGGGATCTCGCCGCCGCCGCGATGGGGGAGGCGCCGATGATCGCCACCGACCTCGTTGCGAATCTTCCGGCGGCCGTGGTCGAACTTACCGCTCCCTCTCGTCATCGATCCCGCCGAGCCGGGAGTGAACGTCGGAAGTAACGACGTGTAACGCGTCCGATACAGCGTGAGCGAGGCGATTCGCAAGATCGGCTCTAATAGCAAGCGTGCCCGTGACGATCTGTTGGTTCCTCGCCGCCGCGCTGTACGTGCTGCCGGATGGCTATGCACCGGTCGCGCCCGATGCCCGACAGAAGGCGCGCATCGAGCGTGCGCTGACCGACCTGCGTGGCCACGATCTGCAAAAGCGCGAGCGGGCTGCGCGCGACCTCGCGCTCGTGGGGGAGCCGGCCCTGCCCGCCGTGGTCAAGCGCTTGAACGAAGCGGGCTCGTCGGAGCGAGTCCTGTTGCTGATGTCGGTGACTCGGCTGGCGGACGCGCGTTCGTTGATCGAGCAGGCTCGGCGCGATCCTGACCCGGCCGTGCAGGCAGTGGCGCTGCCGCCGCGTCGCGAGCCACAGAAGCTGGCGCGGCTTGCGGCGCGCTACATCGACCTCGTGGTTCTGACGCGCGAGACCGATCGCAAGGCTTTTGCCGCACAGCTGAAGGGCCTCAAGCCGGACCTCGTTCGGCCGGAAGAGCAGTACGAACAACTGCGCGAGCGTCTCGGCGATCGGAGCATGGACAGCGCGATGCAGTGGGAGTACCGCGTGCACTCCTTCAAGTTCGCGCGTGCCGCGGACGCGGCGTTGCGCGCCGGTACGCTCAAGCCCGATCTCGACGATCCGATCTTCGTCGCCTTTCTCGGCCTGCTCTACGACGAGGATGTTGCGGCGCTGAACGCTGCTCGCACGTTGGTGGCGTTGGGCGAGAAGGCTGCCCCCGCGCTGGAGGGCTTGCTTGAGCGCCAGGGTCACGACCCGCGCACGATCCTGCGCATTCTGGTCGCAGGTGGCCAAGGCGCCCGCGCGATGGCGCGGGATCCCGGCGATTGGTCCGATCTGCGATTCGCCCAGATCGAGATGGCGCCACGTGCGCTCCCGCGCGAAGAGGCTGTGGCGTTCCTGGTCGCAGCGATGCAAGGCGCTGAGGCGCGGGACCGTCGCGTGGCGATGGAAGGGCTGCTGGCGCTGGGGGGCGTGCCGCACACACGATTGCAGGCGCCTTACGACCAGTTCGGTGACGACGAGTGGGTGCTCGCCATTCGCTTGCGGCGCGCGGGCGGCGATGAGCAGATTCTGCGCGACTCCCTCGTGGCGAAGGACTCGCAGAACCGCGCTGCCCGCCGTGCCCTGCACCTGCTGTCCGACGAGGAGCGCAGGCCCATCGTCGAATGGATGCTCGTACACGAATCGCCGTCACTGCGCTGGCTGGCGGTCGGCTACCTGACCGATCCAAAGGCGCTCGTGGAGTTGGCCCGATCCGCGAAGGACGACCGGACGCGCGTGACTGCCGTGCGCCGCGCCATCGAACTCGGCGCCCCGCAAGCGCTGGCGTTCGTGGGAAAGCCGGATCGGCGACTCCTCCGCACGCTGCGCGAACGGGGATACATCGACGAGTTGGTCGCGTTTGCGCTGGGGACGGACGAGGCGGTTGTGCGTCTGGCGTTGAACGAGTTGCGGTTCGCCCCCCGCATCGATCCGAAGCACGAAGCAGCATTGCTGGCTTTGTACGCGCGGCTTCCGGAAGAGCAGAAGCTCGACGCCCTCGACGCTCTCGTCCCACTTGGAACACCGGCCATCGTGCGCGCGCTGGAGGCCGCGAAGGACGATGCGTTGGGTGCTCTCGGTGTGCGCGTCGACGACGGCCAGCGGATCGACTTCGAATTTCCGCTCAAGCGCTACGTGGCGGAAGCGTCCGCCACCGACCTGCAGCGGATCTCCCGCATTGGGGCCGCCATGCAGAAGCTGGAGCCCGGTCTGTACCTCGCGATCTACGAGCGATGGGAAACGGTCGACGCGGCGGACGCCGATGTCGACGGCGGCTCGGCAAGGCAGAAGATCGAGACCGTTCGGCAACTCGTGCGCGCGCCTGATGGGACAAGCGTGCGTGAGCTGTTCGCTCGGGTGATGGACGGAAGGATCACCGAGGAGAGCCTGGTCATGCCGATCTTCCAGGCTGCTGCGCGCCAGCTGACGACGAAGGAGTTGTCGGTGTTGGCGCCCGCGCTCCTGCAGAAGATCAAGCTCGACTACCCGAAGGCGAACGGCGTTCCGCCCGATCCCAATCCGCCGCGGAACTACTTTGTCTGGTTCGGCATGCGCGCCCTCGCCTTCCGGCAAGTCGACGCCGGGCTCGATGCGTTGGTGCGGGTGCTTCTGGACCCTCAGCTTCAGCGCGAGCGGTACGACGAACAGACGGGGCGCAATCTTCCGAACGATTGGACGATTCAGGCGCGGGAAGCGCTGCGGCACTATTCGGTCTCCAAGGTCGATGAGGTGATGCGTCGCGTGATGGGGGAGATGGAGGCGACCGGGGAACTCGCCGAGCTTGGGCCGGTGCATCTGTTCCGGCTGCTGGCTGGCTGGCGCTCCCGGCCCGATCGCGGTCGTCGTCTGCCTGCGTTTGCGCTGGCGCTCTCCGACCTGCTGGACCGTTTGCCGTTCGAGGGCGAAACGGGCGTCGCTCGCATGCTCGCGCTGGGTGCGCGGGCGCGCTACACCGAGGCGGCTGCCGTGGGGCGCGCAGCGGCCGAGCGCAAGCGGGCGCGTGGATTCGATCCCGCCGACGACCTTTGGAGCCCCGGTCGCATCGAGGGGCGCGCGTCGATCTACGATGCCTTGGCCAAGGGCAATATCCCGGAGTGCGTGCCGGGTCTGCAGGGTGATCCGTACCTGCTGTGGATCGCCGGCATCTATCTGCGGTTTGTCGTGGGCGATGCGGCCGCGGCCGAAGTGCCGTCGCGGGAGTCGTGGCGCCGCTCGGGGTGGCTCGATCGCGACGTGCGCAACCTGTGCGCGGATCTGTTGACCGTGGCGGGCAACGGGGGGCGCGCGCGGGAGATCATGCAGCCGAAGGTTCTGCCTCCGCTGGAGATTCAGCAGAGCGAAGGCTGGTACCACTTCTATCTCTCTCGTGCGCTCTCGGCCGCCGGGCAGGGCGCCCGCGCCCGCGGCGAACTCGCGGACGCGTTGCGCATGAGCCGACGACTGGTCGCGACTACGAAAGCCGACCCGCTGCTCAAGGACTTCGCCGAGGTCTTTCGACAGGCGGACGAAGACTTCTTCGACCGCCTGTTCTCGGACTAGAACTCGTGGGTCGCGCCGGGCTCGAGCTCGAGCACCTCGACGCCGTTCGGCTCGAAGCCACTCGCGTCCTGCCGCAGCACCGGGAACGTTCTGTAGTGGATCGGGATCGCGATCTTTGCGCCGATGAACTCCGCCGCGCGCGTGGCGAGCTCCGGACCCATCGTGTACAGGTCGCCGATCGGAATGCACGCGATGTCAGGCTTGTAGATTTCGCCCAGCAGCTTCATGTCGCTGAACAGCCCCGTGTCGCCGCAGTGGTAGACGGTCTTGCCGCCCAGGTGCAGCACGATGCCGCAGGGCTGACCCATGTAGCGCCCGCTGTGCGACGACGAGTGGAACGCCTGTGTGAACGCGACCCAGCCTCCCGGGATCTCGACCTTGCCTCCGGTGTTCGCGCCGGTGGCGTTGAGTCCCTCCGACTGCGCCCACGTCGCGATCTCATGGTTGGCCACGATGGTCGCGCCCTTGTCGCTCGCGATCGTGAATGAATCCCCGACGTGATCCTCGTGGCCGTGTGTCAGAACGATCGTTCGACAATCGAGATCGCCGGGCGTCTGTTTCGCCAGCGGATTGCCGGTCAGAAACGGATCCACAACGACGTTTTCGGTGCCGTCGCTGAAGACGAACCCCGAATGCCCCAGATAGGTGCAGCTCAGTCCCATAGCGTCCTCCGTAGAGTGCGGCGTGTCGCCGCTTCCGGACAAAGTGTAACGATCCTGCGCGCGGAAAATGCACGTTTTCCAATTGGCACGCCCATCGCTTTACTCCATTTCGAAAGGAGCAAACCGATGATCCGAACCATCCTACTCAGCAGTGTCCTAGGCGGCGCCTTGGCGGCGTCCGCACCGACCGCGGAGGCTGGGGATCTCAGCCTCATCTTCGGCATCGGTGACCGGCACGGAAACAGCGTGCGCGTCAAGATCGGCGACCGCGACGACCGAAGGGTCGATCGCCGTCGCAGCGAAAGACAACCCCGCAGCCATCGCGTGCCGAGCCATCGAGGCCATCGAAGCCATCGAAGCCATCGAAGCCATCGCCCCGTCGTCGTCTCCCACAGGACTCCCAGCAGGGACTCCCACCGAGGCCATCACCACCACCGTCCGCGCTACCGCGTGATCAGCGAGCGTGTGTGGGTCGCGGGCCACTACGACCGCGTCGCCTACCAGGTGCGTGTCCGCGGCGGCTCCCGCCGCGTGAAGGTGCCGGCTCGTTACGAATGGCGCGTGGACAACTGCGGGCACCGCTACCGCGTGCTCGTCCGGCGCTCCTACTACAAGACCGTCTGTGAACCCGACCGCTTCGAGACCCGCTACAAGCAAGTCTTCCATCCGGGCCGTTACGAAACCAAAACCCGCAAGATCCGCATCTAGGTTCGTTGCTCTTCAAGCCCGGTAGCTAACCCTCGGAGGACCCGCCTGACAAGGGCGGGTCCTTCAAACACGAGCGCAGAATAGATCTGCACGAGGCTCGCGCCCGCATCCAAACGGGCGCGGGCCTCTTTCGGTCCGCCCACGCCACCGACGGAGATGAGGGGGGTCCCAGGGGGGAGCAGGCGCACCAGTTCGGCGAGCACTTCGCGCGAACGCGCGGCCAGCGGCGCACCGGACAGTCCGCCCTCGAACTCGCCGATGCCCTCGGGCCGCGCCAGCGTCGTGTTGGTCGCCACGATGCCGGCGCAGTCCGACGCGATGAACGCCGCGGCCGCATCCTGCAGGCCCGCTTCGTCGAGATCGGGACTCAGTTTGACGAACAGCGGCACGTCGCGGGCGGCTTCGCGCACTCGGCTGAGCAGGTCGGTGAGGTATTCCTTCGACTGGAGCTCCCGCAGGCCCGGCGTGTTCGGCGAACTCACGTTGACGACCCAGTAGTCGGCCACATGGCGTGTCGACTCGAGGGCGGCAAGATAGTCCTCGACCGCGCGCTCGTTGGGCGTCTCCTTGTTCTTGCCGAGGTTGATGCCGATGACGTCGCCCGGCTCCTTCAGGCGCTTGATGCGAGTGGCCACCATCGCCGCGCCGTCGTTCGGGAATCCGAGTCGGTTGCCGAGGGCGCGCTGCTGCGGGAAGCGCCAGACGCGGGGCGCCGGGTTGCCCGGCTGCGGCCGAGGTGTGACGGTTCCGAACTCGATGTGGCCGAAGCCGAGGGCGCGCCAGAAAGGCAGCGCCACGCCGTTTTTGTCGAATCCGGCGGCGAGGCCGACGCGGTTCGGGAAGGTCAGGCCGGCGATCGTGACCGGGTCGCTGGCCTCCCCCGCGCCCCCTCCCAACAGCTTGCCGAGGAAGCCTCCACCGCTGCGGGCGGCCCACAATCCGAAGTGATGCGCGCGTTCGGGATCGAGGCGGAAAAGGAACGGCTTGGCGAACTTGTACAGCATCTGGTCCGTGGCGGGATAATAGCGCCATTCCCGTATGAACAAAGAAGGCGAAACCTACATCAGCCCGCTTTCCGGTCGTTACGCCAGCGAGGCGATGAAAAAGATCTGGTCGCCCAAGCACGTGGCGCGGCAGTGGCGGCGACTCTGGCTGTGGTTGGCGGAATCGGAGCGCGAGCTGGGGCTCGGCATCGAGGAGAGCCAGCTGGAGTCGATGCGCGCGCACCTCGATGACGTCGATCTGGCGGATATCGCGGAGCGCGAGGCGGAGTTGCGCCACGATGTGATGGCGCACCTGCACAGCTTCGGGGCGCTCTGCCCGGATGCCAAGCCGATCCTGCACTGGGGCGCGACGAGCGCGTTTATCCAGGACAACGCGGACATCCTGATTATCCGGGATTCGCTGGGGCTGCTGCGGGCAGGGCTGGTCGACGCGATCGACAAGCTGGCGCGTTTTGCGGACGAGCAGAAGGAGCAGGCGTGCCTCGGGTACACGCACTTCCAGACCGCGCAGCCGACGACGGTGGGCAAGCGCGCGACGCTGTGGGTGCAGGACTTCCTGATCGATCTGGCGGACCTCGAGTACGTGATGGAAACGCTGAGCTTCCGGAGCGTGAAGGGCACGACGGGGACGCAGGCGAGTTTCCTGACGCTGTTCGAGGACGACCACGCGAAGGTGCGCAAGCTCGAGAAGCTCGTCGCGCAGCGCGCCGGGTTCGAGCGCTCGATCGGCGTGTCGGGCCAGACGATCACGCGCAAGCAGGACTCACGGGTGGCCAACGTGCTCTCCGGGATCGCGCAGTCGGCGGCCAAATTCGCCAACGACATGCGGCTGCTGCAGCACCTGGGCGAGATGGAAGAGCCCTTCCAGAAAAAGCAGATCGGGTCGAGCGCCATGCCCTACAAGCGCAACCCGATGCGGGCCGAGCGGATCGGGGCGTTGGCGCGCTTCGCTATCGCGACCTCGCAGAACCCGGCGTACACGGCTTCGTCCCAGTGGCTGGAGCGTACGCTGGACGACTCCGCGAACCGGCGCCTGGCCATGTCGGAAATCTGCCTGACGGTGGATGCCATCCTGCATCTCGTCCGGAACGTCTCGGACGGTCTCGTCGTTCACCCCAAGCGCATCGAGGCCAACCTGCGGCGCGAGCTGCCCTTCCTGATCACGGAGACGATCCTGATGGAAGCGGTCAAGCGGGGCGCGGACCGCCAGGAGCTGCACGAGAAGATCCGGGTCCATGCGCGCGCGGCGTCGGACGCGCTCAAGGACGGAGCGGACCGCAATGACCTGTTTGACCGCCTCGGAGCCGACCCCGACTTCGCGGGGGCGCGGGACCTGTTAACCACCGAAGGCGATTTGCTGCAGTGGTGCGGGCGGGCGCCCGTACAGGTTCAGGAGTTTTTGGTCGATGAGGTAAGTCCGGTGCTAGCAGCACGGCGGGAGCTTCTCGGTGGG
>Ga0070729_10001597_pt1 | contig 33548 bp, 25 predicted proteins | sample tdDd472_FD_66725 | JGI IMG/M metagenome (GOLD analysis project Ga0070729, IMG submission 66725) | Marine sediment microbial communities from the Atlantic coast under amendment with organic carbon and nitrate - tdDd47.2 | ecosystem: Environmental > Aquatic > Marine > Coastal > Sediment | place...
GGAGTTAATGTTTTGCCATCTAAAGTTGATTTCGGCCTAATTTCACCAAATTGTTGTTCCAGAGCTGAAGAGCTGACGGTTTATAATACTGGTGAGTTACCACTGGAGATTGCAGAGATTACCATCGGTGCAGGTTCTGACAATGGTTTTGAGCTACTACAGGTTGAGGCACCAGTTTCAATCGGGCCTGATACCGTGCAGTCTACCAGATTCAAAGTGAGATTCTGTCCTGATCGTTCAGGTGATTTTGATGGTCATGTGCTTATCAAAAGCAATGATTCGGGAACCGCTGAATTTGTTGTTCCGCTGGTAGGCGAGGGAACCGGAATGGATCATCAGCGTGATGAGTTCAGCCAGTATCAAAGCAAAAAAATAGACATGCTCTGGGTGATTGATTGTTCAGGTTCTATGGGAGATGAATATAGCAATTTAAGCAATACCTATGACACCTTTATCAGGCAGGCCGTTAGTGGTGAATATGATATGCATATTGCCATAACATCTTGCGATATAATAAATCCAACTCATTCCGGCAATTTTTTAGGATTACCAAAGGTACTTGATTTATTTCGCCTGACAGATCAAGATGCAATTGACATCTTTCACAGCAACGCACTTGGTCTTGGTAACATTTGTGCAAACCAGGTAAATTGTGTGGAAGCGGCTATGTTGGCAGTTAACGAACCACTCGCAAGTGGAGGCAACAGTGGCTTTTTGCGTGATGATGCAACGCTTTCCGTTCAGCTTGTCTCTGATCAACAAATCAATTGTGATAATTATACCGACCAGCAGGCCAAGGATATTTGCGAAGGATCTGGTTCATATATGGATGTTATGGAAAACAGTACAGCAAGTCTTGCAAGCCAGTTTTTCCTCTCACGACTGGCGGATTCTTCAACAATTGTTGTGAAAATAAACAATACAGTTAATAACGACTGGGATTACGACGAAACCTCAAATAGCATAATATTCCAGGCGGATAACCCACCACCAAGTGGTGCCTCCATTGTTGTTGAGTATGATATTTTATGCCTTCATTAGGCTATTTTTATAAATATAAAAAATGCCCCCACAAATCTTTGTGGGGGTAATTTTTTATTTACACTTCATCAAGGCAAAGTCCTGTTCCACTGTGTATGGCTTGCAATATTTGTTTGCCCAGTTATACAACTCCTCTGAAGCATAATTACCGATAATCAGGAAGTATGGTTTCTTAACCTTTGCTTTTCTTATTTCTGCTCTGATGTGCTGTGGATATTTGCCCTTAAAGGTGTGTGGCATTCCCATTGTGTATAGCTGAAGATTCGGTAAACATTCATGAAAACCTTTGCCGGTTCTGTCTTGCCAAAGTGTCAGACTATGACACATATAATAGTTTATATATGTGCCGAGATTGGAAGGTATTACAACAGTAATGCTTCCACCCGTTTGTTCCATATCCAGTTGATCCACAATTGCCTCGATCTGTTCGACTTGAGGATCTGTAATATTATCAACGATATATGTTGTTCGCCCTAAAGATGACATCAATACTAATGCAGTAATAGTCGCTGCAAAAACCCGTAGCAGTGATTCTTTGGCGATATGCATTCTAAATCGGGTTAGTTTGGTGATTGTCACGGCTGCTACAGGGGCCAGAATTACCATCATGAAATAAAAGTAGTCGCTTCTTATTCTCGAGATAACGGCCAGAACAATCAAAGTTAGGGTAAGAACAACCACAGGTGAGAGGATTGGTGCAAAATGTCTGCGCCTGATAGTGGTGAGGCAGATGCTAATAAAACCACCAATTAGCAGAAGCGCGAAGACTATTCCGAATGGTGGATCTATTAAATCTATTGCGATGTATGTCATCAGCTCGAAAAACGGCTCGGTACCCCAGGCAAGCTCTGGAATCATGTCCAGTTGTTGTTTCATATCAAAGGAGACCGAGAGAGCCTTTGCGATAAGAAGTAACATTGGCAAAGCGGTTACAGCGATGATGATCCAGGCTTTCCACTGGAGGTTGGCTGACTTTTTCAGGCGTATCTTTTTGTTGAGAAATGGTAAGAAAATGGCAATAACCCAGATGATTCCAAGCATGTTGCAATGAATAGTAAGCATTGCAAATAGTGAAAATAGCAGGGTGTTTTTCCAATCTGCCTTTTCTATGTAGTTCAGATATGCATATGTTGTTAAAAGACCAAACAGACCTAGCAGGACAAAATCATTTACCATTAGCGAGATATCTGCATGGGCCGGGTTAAAAGTGACTATCAGGGCTGCAATTAATCCAACGGTTTTTGAGGATAATCTTTTGGTTAGCAGGTAGACCGCCGGAATGCTGATGGTTCCTGCTACTATAAAGGGTAGTCTTGCAGCAAACTCTGTATTTCCAAAGATGAAGAGGCTTATTTTTATTAGTATGAATGTCAGTGGCGGGTGATTTAACTCCGGTGTCTGGGCTGTAATGATGTCCAGCAGTGGTTTTATGGCATAGGCCATTCTTTGCAGAGGCGCATCGGAATCAAAAGCCTGATCAGCTCCTAATGATCTTAAAACAAGGGCAATAGCGGTGATAACAACCAGCAATACGATTTCAAATTTGTTGTCTTGTACTGAGGCTATTATCAGTAAAATCCAGCAGAGAGCAATCAAGCAGAAGAAATACCCCAGCACTACAGTAATATCCTGATGGGGGATTAGCAAATCCTGCCAGAAGGTTTTATCCGGGTTGATGGATATGGTATCCCAGCTTTGGTCAAGAACTTCATCGCGGGATTGATAAACATCGTTCTTGATAATTTTATCCACAAGCATGTTATAGCTTTTCTTGAGGCTTTTTGGGATACCCGGAATTTTCATCCTTGAGGCTGCATCGTCACTGCTGCGAAGATTGAATAGTAGTGAAATATCAAAGTTTTTACTACAAATTTCATTGCAGCCATTGACTGGTCTTGGTTGAAGGACGACAAAGGCCGGATTCTCAAAGTCAGAATTTATCAATTGTATGGCCAGCAAGTTATCATAACCATCTGGAAAACCAACACCTGCAATTTCCCATCCCCCACTTAGCAAACTTTCCTGCTGGTATGGATCTATAATATCGGTTGTAACTTCTTTATCTGGAAAAACCAGAAGAATGCTACCGATTAAAACGCATATGAATATCAGGATAAACTCAACGAAATGGACAACTTTTGTATTCTTCATTTTTTCCTCTGGTATTTTATGGCACTAATTAGGCCCGCACAATATCATTTTTTTTGAAATCTCACAAATTTACTATCTTAATTAGTATGGAACATACCCAATAAATACAGATTCATAAGATCTTGCATTCCTTCGTTTGCAATGGTAATATCGCCCTACTATAGATGGTTTGGGTTTTTTTGTATCATGGGAGGTATATTATGATAGCGTGCCCGCAATGCGGGAAACTAAACCCTGAGAATTTCAACTACTGCCTGGAATGCGGTGCGGAGTTGCATCCTGAAACAACACATTCTGCCGAATCGCAGTTCTTTATTGATCTGTCCGCAGATTCTCCTGATGTGAAAAAAGCCAAAGAAGATGCAAAGAAGGTCAAGGCTGAAATGACCCCGTTGCAGCCTGCAGTTAAGGTTGAAACTACTGAAGAAAACGTTAGGCTAGAAGTAGATCAGGCACCGACTAACAATAACGATGAATTTTCGTTAGACTCATTGGATGATGCTGTTGACGAGCTGGTTGCTGAAGAATTGAGCGAAGAATCATCAGGATTACCACCTGCAGCACCAAAACCTACCAGACCCGGGGAAATGGTACTTGAACTTTCACCCGATGATCTGGATGATGCCCTTGATGTGCCAGTGGTTAACAGAGATCTGTCTGTTCGCATTGAAGGCGTTAAAGAGGCTTCTGTTAAAACCGATAATCTTCCGGATGCAGGCAGTTTGCTTAAAGACATGTCTGTTGAAGAAATTGATGTTTTTGATGCAGAACCGGAAGTGGTTGAGCTTACCGCAGAAAACAATGTGGATGATTCAATTTTAGATCTTCCTGATGTGCCTGGTAACGTGACAGACAAATCGGCAGAATTTACACCCGAAAATGTTGTAGAAGAAGAGTCAGTTGTTGATATAAACACATCTCCGGCTAAGGTCACAAAACCGACAAGTGAGCCGGAGTATAAAAGTGACAACAAGCTGGAGGATAACATGTCCCAGAATGAGGATTATAGCTGCGCGCAATGCGGAGCTGCCTTGAAGCCTGATGACAGGTTCTGTGGTAAGTGTGGAGCCTCTACTGATGCTGCTACTACAGAAGATCAGAGCGGGAAAACCATGTTTATGAGTATCGAAGAGGATGCCGAGAAAGACAATAAACTGGTTGGAAAGCTGATTATCCAGGAACCATCCGGTCGTGATGGTCGTGCGTTTAACCTTGTTGAAGGTGAAAACCTTTGTGGTCGAAACAGCGATCCGGTTAAGCTTGATGATAATTTTGTTTCCCCTGCTCATTGCAGCTTTGTATATGCCGATGGTCAGATGGTTGTGCGTGATAAAGACAGTTTAAACGGTGTCTTTATCAAGTTAAAAGGCGAGATTGAGTTAACTTCTAGGACATCTTTCAGAATTGGTCAGCAGCTAATGCTGTTTTTGTCTGTCGAGGACTTCAAACTGGCTGATGAAGCAAAATCTGATGATGATACTAAATTTCTCGGGAGTCCCAAGGGGAGTATCTGGGGAAAAGTTCTGCACATTACCAGTGATGGAAATGTTCTTGCGAGCTATCCTCTGAAACAGCAAAAACTTCTTATTGGCAGAGAAAGTGGTGATATCACCTTTGCGCACGATGGTTTTGTTTCCGGTAAACATGCCAGTCTGAGCTACAAAGATGGTAAATGTTATCTGAAGGATCTTGCTTCCAGTAACGGCAGTTTTGTTAAGGTAAGTGAACACACCATTAAAGACAACGATCTGGTTCTGATTGGCAAAAAGCTGATGCGACTGGAGCTTGTTTATAAATATTAATAGAATGCGAGAAACTTTGGCCACTTCTTTTTTGAGGTGGCCTTTTTTTATTGTGGTTTGCAAATCAGGAAATCATATGCTTTTTCATGCTTAAGGCGATTGGGCCAGAGTTCTTTTGCATAGGCACAATCCATTTTTGGCAGTCTCGATAAATCCGGCGTAACCGCTTTGTTTGCTGGTACTATCCAGATAAAACCTTTGTCCAATCTTCTGTTTGCTTTCCAATAGTCGAACTGGCTTAAACGTCCACCTTCGCTTTTTAAAGTGGAGATTCTGTAAGGTTCTTCTTTCATATAATATGACCACATGGAAGCGATTTGATAGCTTTGCCCAACCAGGGGAAGTCTTGTCATATCTTCCGGCAGGTTTTCAAGCAGGGCATTGGTTTCTGTTTCAAGCTTTTCTGCCTGCGATAAAATATTGTTCTGGCCAAAACCATTTAAAGCCCAAATATACATAAGAGTAGAAAAGAGCATTGCAATAGCCAGCGAGATGTTCCATAATTTCCTTGGCAACTCTTTGGTGAAAAATACCATCAGCCAGATTCCCCATATTGTGGCGGGATAGGCTATGGCTGTCCAGCCAGCTTCAGAATGGCTGAAAACAGCAAAGGCAAAGAAGAATAGCAGGGGGAGCAGAGCAAAAAGTTTAGTCTGCTGTTTTCTCGATAACATGTCCTGTGTATGAAGTCCCCACAATATAAGCAGGTAGCAGAAACCGAGAGAAAACAGTCCGAGTTGTGACACAATAAAATTGACTATATTTTGCGCCAAGCTTCCAGTACCGCTGGTGCCATGTTTCAGTTGGAAAACAAAAGATGCCCAGTTGTGTTGCTGATTCCATAATATTGCTGGCAAAAAAATCAGTGCAGCAGTTATGCATGATGTTGTTAAAGGCAAACACCATTTTTTCCATGGTCTTGTTTTAAGTAAATATATCAGGGTGATGAGCGGGAAGAGGATCATGCTGTATTTACTTAAAAGCCCAAGACCCACAAAAACACCCAGGACAATTCCACGTTTGTGGTTTAGTTTTCCCGAGATTGAATATAAAAAAAACAGTGCCAGTGACCAGAAGAAAATAAGAGGTGTATCGGGAGTTATAATAATACCACCGAGATTGAATAGAGGGATTACCTGTATCGCCAGAACCAGCGATAAAGCTGCTTTTCCATTTGCCGTAATTCTTGCAAAGTAGGCAGCGATCCATGAAAGTATGAACAGTGAAAATGGTGCAAATATTCTGACTGCCAGTTCGCTTTCACCAAATAAACATGTTGAGATAGCTATCCACCAGGCAACCATCGGAGGATGATCGAAATAAGACCAATCAAGATTTTTAGCCCACAGCCAGTAGTATGACTCATCAGGTGAGAGGGGAAGGATTGCAGCAATAAGAAATCTGAACAGTAAAAAGCCAAAAGTAAGCTGAAAAATTCGCTTATGCCAGTGATCTGTCATAGTTCCATTATTCTTGGCTGCTGCTCTTCAATTACAGGCTCCTCAGTTACTTCTGGTGTTGTTTCTTCGATCGGTTTTGCCTGCTGCTCTGGAATCTCTTTTTTGTCGTCAGCTATTGCTTCTTCAATTAATTCTTCAACCGAATCGCCTTCGGTTGTCTCTTCTGTTGTTTTTTCCATCTCCGCAACAGGTTTGGTCACTTCCGGTATGGCTACTACTGCGGTTTTTGGAGGATGTTCTTCTCCAGTCAACATACGCTTGTAGCCATTGCATCTGTAAAGAGAGAATTTACGAATCTTGATACCGCCACGGATGATGAGGATTTCATCCAGTAATGTGATGCCGTTTTCACAATAAATTCTATTGTTTGGATCGTCGTTGTAGCGGTTGTCGGTAACAAAGATTCCTTGCTTGTCAGTAATATCCGGCTGGTTTGCAAAAAAGTCAAAGGCATCGGTTCTTTTGGAAAGACATGCCAGCGGGTACTTGTTTTTGGTGGCAAAATTGAGCTGCCCGCACATTGTGTAGTGGTAGCTTGCCACAAAGCTGTCTTTATCCAGCTTGGACATCTCTTCGTTGAGGCGCAGTCCAACCTTGTCCCAACCGGTTAATTCATAGCTGATGTCGTGCTTGGGATTTTTAAAGATATAGGCCGAAGTATATGGCGAGAGTATATCCGTAGTGAGATGTGTAACAACCAGAGCTAAAATTATAAAAGGAATACCAATCATCCAGCCAAGTATCAGATTACGTCTTTTGGGCTTGAACCAAATCGCGAAAGGTCCAATCATCAAAATGCGTTCTACAATGCTTGCTTTATTGTCGGACGCATTGGCCAGCCAGTTTCCCAAAGTCGGATATAATAAAACATAACCGAGCAGTGTCCAATGAGGTTCTGCCTCTGGTGTCCATGCACCGACCAGATACATTATGGCCAGAACGGGAAAGGTCAGCCAGAACAATATGTGCGGATCGTTGCTTTTGCTTTTGGCCATGTTGGCCATTGATTTGAAGATGCTGAAAACAAGACCCAGAAAGATTAATGGGGACAGATACAGAGCCTGACCACCAACAAATTGCAAGAGTCGCATTGGGTCCAATGCTGCCGATGAATGTCTTGAGACCAGATGATAAGTGAAGGAAATCCAGTCGTGCTGGTAGTTCCAGACCAATACCGGCGCGAAAAAGAGTAATGAGAAAACTATAGCCAGTAAAAACCAGATGCTGAAAAGCAGTTTATAGCCTCTTGCAAAAAGCAGGTATAAAATAGCTGCGGGCCAGAATAGAACCATGAAATATTTACAGAGCATTCCAACGCCCACGATGATTCCTGTGGCCATCAGATAGATCGGGTCGCCTTTGGAGATTGATTTCGATAACAGCCAGCTTGCAAACAGCCACATTAATACCATGGCTACATCTGGAGCTGCGGAGCTTCCACCAATGAAAATCACCGGTGTGAGCAAAAACAGCAGAGTTGCAATCAGTCCCGATCTGCCACTGTTAAACAAATTGGTGGTAAAGAGGTACAACATAAACGCAGTCATAGCGCTGATGATTATCGAAATGACTCTGACACCCAGTACGTTATCGCCGAGCCAGAATGTGCCCAGTGAAATCAGATAGGCCACCCCCGGGGGATGATCGTAATATGACAGGCTGAGATTTTTTGAGAAGGCGTAGTAGTAGGCTTCTGCGTCACCAAGGCCCGTTTTGCCGGAAAGCCAGATTTGAAGAAGGCTTACTGCTGCAATTGCGACAAGAGCGAACAATGGATAAACCATGGAGTTTTGACGGGCTATTTCTGCTTTTTCAGTGTCTATTATTTTGGCAGGCTCGTCTGCCTGTGGAATTTTATTATTGTTTGTCGTTCGATCATCTGGAGTTTCTGTTTCTTTTGGTGGGGCTTGTCTTGCAGATCCGGCAGCTTCGACCTCCAATATGGAATCTTCTTCATTATCTTCGTCAAGTTCCAGCAATGAACCATCTAATTCAATTTCAACTGGCTCGAATTGCTGCTTGTTATTTACGTTTTCAGGGGAAGTCGGTTTTTTCTTTCTTTCGTCACTCATATTATCTCCTGGGATGACAACTAAGTGCCGTTTTCGTCTTCTTCATTTTCAAGCACAGGTACCTGTGGTTCTTTGGTACTCAACAGCATGCAGATGATTCCAAGAATTATAAAAACCCAACCGACATAGGTGTAGGTTTGATAGAGCCCATGCAGCATAGTGACATTTTGAAGCCGATCCTTTTCCTCTTTGCTCATTTCTGAAAGATCTGCCGTTTCGTTACTGTTCACTTTTTCCAGAAAGAGTTCTCTGTCGTTTTTAGAAAGATGAGGAAACTCCTTCTCGTATTTAGCTGTCTGGACTGCTGCAAGTCCATAGCTGAAAACGCCGATTATTACAAACAGCATTCCAAGTTTAAACCATCTTCTTTTATATAAAGGTATGCTCACTATTTTTTATCGTCTTTTTTTTGTTTTGTTTTAAGTTTTATTCTCGGTACGTCTTTTTCGTTCTTTTTAAACTTTATTTCGGCTTTGACCTCTACAGACATCTGGCTCATGGCTTTAACCACTTCTTCTGAAAGGTCGGTTGCTTCCAGAAAACGCTTGAATTCTCTGCCAACCATCGAAACAATCTCGCTTTTACCTCTATCCATCTGTGAGAAAAAGTAGTTTATTAGCTCTTTGGGTAAAGCCAGAGGTTTAATGCCCGATTTTTCGTTGTTCTCACCAGTACTAACAAGAAGTTCCAATCCTGAATCTATCAGTCGGGAAAACAGCCTTCTGCCACTTTCTTCTTTGCTATTATTCTCGCTTGTCTTTCCAGATACATCCGCTTTTTTTCTACTCATCATAACTTCTGTTTCCTTATACCAACAACCGACTATTCAAGTACCGCTTCTACAAGATCAACATCCCATGTATCATAGCACATTTTTCCATCTACGTTGTTATCTTTGCAAAGTCCCGGTGGATTTGTGGAACAATCATCAAGGTTGATTGATGATGGATTATCCAGAAATTCCGCCCTTATCAGACTGCAATCATTCTTATAGAAATTACCAACAGACAATTTCTCCACACCGCTACAATATGTACCAAGAACCTCGCCATCTACAATCAGTTCAACAGCAAAAGGTGTGTGGTTGGTCAATTCCAGCCGATATTCCACTGCACTTGCATCCCAGAGTGTTTCATTCTCCGAGATGCAATGTGTATCGCAAGCTGATATTGTTGATACCAGCAAATGCAATATAGTCAGCAGAATTATTTTTCTCATCGAATCAGCTTACTCCCTGAAGGGGTTTTGAAGAATGATTGTCTCTCCCCTTCTTGGGCCTACAGAAACAAGTGACACCTTGACATTGCAGATATCTTCTATGCGTCTGACATATTTTTTTGCAGCTTCAGGAAGTTCGTCGAAGTCTCTGACATTGGTGATGTCTTCTTCCCAGGCGGGAAGTTCTTCGTAGACAGGTTCACATTTGTCAAGGTCGATTGCAGAAGAATTCAACTCGTTATAAACTTTGCCGTTGTATTCATAACCGACACAGATTTTTAACTTGTCAAGACCGCTTAAAACATCAAGCTTGGTTAAGGCTAAAGAAGTCAGTCCATTCAGTTTGACAGAATTTTTTACGATGACCATATCAAGCCAGCCACATCTTCTTGGGCGACCTGTGGTTGAACCGAATTCTACACCGTTTTTCTGTAGCTGCTCACCAAACTCGTTTTCCTGTTCAGTCGGGAAAGGCCCTGCACCGACTCTGGTGGTGTAAGCTTTGCTGATACCGATAACATGATTTATATCGGTGGGGCCGACACCTGCACCGGAGCAGGCTGCTGCTGCTACAGTATTGGAAGAAGTGACAAAGGGGTAGGTACCGTGATCAATATCGAGCATGGTTCCCTGTGCGCCTTCAAACAGAATGTCTCTACCCTGACTCATTTTATCGTGGATGTACAGGGGAGTTTCTTCTATGTAGTCGGCAAGTCTTTTGCCAAACTCCACATACTGGGCATGGATTTCTTCCAGATCCAGAGCTTCGCCACCATAGTATTCAACAATCTGGAAGTTTAGAAACTCAAGCACTTTTTCAATTTTGCCTTTTAATAATTCAGGCTGAGTAAGGTCACCAATTCTGATACCACGGCGTGATGCTTTATCTTCGTAACAGGGGCCTATGCCTCTTCCTGTTGTACCGATTGCTGCTTTGCCAAGTTTCTTTTCTCTTAGATGATCCAATGTCTTATGGTATGGCATGATTACATGTGCATTGGTAGAGATTCTGAACTGAGAGGTGCTTGTGAGAATACCTTTTTCTTTCAGGCGATCCATCTCAATCAGCAGGGTTTCGGGGTCTACCACAACACCGTTTCCAATAATACATACCTTGCCCTGATGCATGATGCCTGAGGGAATAAGATGCAGGATGGTCTTTTCATTTTTGACCACCAGTGTATGTCCTGCATTGCTACCACCCTGATAGCGCACTACTACATCGGCAAATTCTGTAAATATATCAACCACTTTGCCTTTGCCTTCGTCACCCCATTGGGCACCGATAATTACGATGTTTGGCATAATTCTTCCTGTTCTGCTACAACTTGAGCTTGTACCACTTCAGTTGTAAATTGATGAATGTTATTTGCTTACTTCTTTTGCATTAAGTGCATTACGAAGATTTCCATTAGTAAGATATTCAGCGACTTGCTCTGCTGCTGCTATGGCCACATTATCCTGTGCCTCTTGTGTGGATGCACCAAGATGTGGGGTGGCTATTATGTTATCCAGGGTTAACAGCTTGTGTTCTCCTGGAGGTTCGGTGGCAAATACGTCAACTGCTGCACCTAAGACTGTACCATCCTGAAGGGCATTGTATAATGCATCTTCGTTTACGATACCGCCTCTGGAACACTGAACCATAAAGACACCCTTTTTCATTTTGGCGAATTCTTCGGTGTTGATGAAGTCGGTGGTTTCGGGAGTTTTTACAAGATGCATACTGATATAGTCCGATCTTTTCAAAAGCTCGTCCAACTCCACCATTTCCACACCTAAAGCTTTGGCTTGTTCTTCATCGTGGTATTTGTCAAATGCGATAACATTCATTCTCAAGCCTTTGGCGCGGTCGGCAACTACTTTTCCGATGTTTCCGAAGCCAACAATACCCAGGGTTTTATTAAAGACTTCACGTCCCTGTAATTTTGCTTTGGCCCATTCGCCCGCTTTCAATGTGGCTGTACCCTGAGGAATGTTTCTGCTGAGAGCCATCATCATAGAGATTGCGTGTTCGGCTGTGGTGACTGTGTTTCCACCTGGCGTGTTGGTGATATAGGTGCCGTTGGTATTTGCAGACTCACGGTCGATGTTGTCCACACCGGTTCCGGCTCTGGCGATTATCTTCAGGTTTTTGGCTGCTGCAAAAACGTCTGGTGTGACTTTGGTTGCACTTCTAACCATCAGGCCATCGTATTCGCCAATGATTTTAATTAACTCTTCCTTGGCTAGACCTGTTTTAACATCATACTCAATGTTGCTGTATTTATCGAGAATCTCGGTTGCGATGTTGGACATTTTATCACTAATAAGAACTTTTGGCATTTTGATACCCTCCATTAGGCTATAGACTCACAGACAGAATTGTCGAGGTCAGTAATACAATATGCTCAAAAACCGAACGTTTTTACCACTTTGGCAATCAAAAAGTCAAGCACAAAGCAGGCAGGTTTAACATCAGTTATGTAAAAACCAGAGGGTAAATAATGACTTTCTGCATTATAAATTTTGCCACCCCGATTACTGCGTTTTTCAATGGTGTAAGCTAATGAAATAATTGCACATATTTCCATGAATTGCAAATGTCAAATGTTGCAGTTGCATAATTTGTAATTTCGGGTCGATAAGCTGTTGAACTTCATCTGCTTTGGCTAAAATCCAAAACGACGGGGAACAGAGAATAAAGACCAGACAGCAGGGAAAAATGCTTTAGTTTTATTGTGCCAATGAGAGCTACGCATACAGTGAAGACGATTGTTGAATAGAAGATAAAAACAAAAAAACCCGACCATTTTTGGTCGGGTTTGTATAGCTTGCAACTTGATGAACTATCCGTTCATGCTGTTGAGGAAGTCCTGGTTGGTTTGGGTCTTTTCGACCTTGTCTCTGAGGAATTCCATGGCATCGAGGACACTCAGCGGATGCAGGAGTTTTCTCAGAATCCACATGCGATTGAGTTCTTCCGGTGGCATGAGAAGTTCTTCTTTTCGTGTTGCCGAACGGGAGATATCAAGGCACGGGAAGATACGTTTTTCCATGAGTCTTCTGTCGAGGTGAAGCTCACTGTTACCGGTTCCCTTGAATTCCTCGAAGATAACTTCATCCATTCTTGATCCGGTATCAATAAGAGCCGTACCAATAATGGTGAGTGATCCACCTTCTTCGATGTTACGTGCAGCACCTAAGAATCTTTTTGGTTTGTGCAGGGCATTGGAGTCAACACCACCAGAAAGAATCTTGCCTGATGGAGGAACAACAGTGTTGTATGCTCTGGCCAAACGAGTAATGGAATCGAGCAGAATAACTACATCGTGTTTATGCTCAACCAGACGCTTGGCTTTGTCGATTACCATTTCTGCAACCTGAACGTGACGTGTGGCAGGTTCATCAAAGGTGGAGGAAATAACTTCACCATGGACGGAACGCTGCATGTCGGTCACTTCTTCAGGTCTTTCATCAATCAGCAGAACAATCAGAATTACTTCAGGGTGATTGCTGGTAACTGCATTGGCGATGTCCTGCAACAAAACTGTTTTACCGGCTCTTGGGGGAGAAACGATCAAACAACGCTGACCTTTTCCAAGAGGTGTGAGCAGATTTAAAATTCTGGTTGAATAATTTGTAGTGGAATACTCCAGATTGATCCTGTCCAAGGGATAAAGAGGAGTAAGATTATCGAATAGAATTTTGTCTCTGGATTTTTCCGGGTCTTCAAAGTTAACATTTTCGACCTTTAAGAGAGCATAATACCTTTCGTTCTCTTTTGGAGGTCTGATTTGACCAGAAATTGTATCACCTGTACGCAGGTTGAATCTTCTGATCTGTGAAGGTGATACATAGATGTCATCCGGGCCGGGAAGATAGTTGTAATCCGGTGAACGCAGGAAACCAAAACCGTCTGGCAGTGTCTCTAAAACACCTTCACTATAGATGATACCTTCTTTTTCAGACTGGTTTTGCAAGATAGAAAAGATCAGATCTTGTTTCCTCAGACCAGGAGCATCTTCGATGCCATAGGCCAGAGCAAGCTGGGTCAAGTCCTTTATGTTCTTTTCTTTGAGTTCTTTCAGATTTATTCTTGGCCCTTTATCATCAGCACTTTTACCAGTCTGTTTTTTGGCTGGTTTGGCTTTTGCGGGCTTTTCTTCTTTAACAGCTTTAACTTCTTCAGGAAGTGGCAATTCTTTTTGAGCAGCTTTTTCGGCTGTTGGCTTAGTTGTCGGCTTGGTTTTGGCTGGACGAACCACTTTGCGAGTCGGTTTTGCTGGTGCTTCTTTTGCCACTGCCGGTTTTTTTTGCACTTCTTTAAATGCTTCTTCAACGGATTGGCGTGTAGCATTTCTTCTATTTGGTCTTGCTACAGAATTTTCCTGTCGGATTATTACACGACGGCGTGTTTTCTTCTTGCCATTAGTTGTGCTGCCGTTGTTATCGTTGCTTGCCACTACTTCCTCCAGTTAGTTTGACTTAATTCAGGTTATGATGGGGTGATCACCTAAAATATAATGGATTCTCTCTACTATTATTATAAATCGGTTTATTTGATATGAAATTTACCTTATTATTGTTTGAATTATCTCCCAAACACAAACACAGCAATCTTCAACATTTAAAATGGATACTAATAACTTGACAATGCACACAAAAATGACTGATTGACTGCAAATCTACGCCCTGAAGATGAATATTCAAGATAAGAACAAAGACGAGCTTTATAGCTTAAGGTCTAGAAACACTATATGGTCTGTAAATAAATTGTCAAGTGTTTTTAGCGCATTAAAACGTAATCTGTTGTATAACGACCTTGAAATAAGAAATTTGGCATGATAAAAAGACAATAAGATTAACTATACATAGAACAAAACAATGAATAATACAGAAGCCTTAGAGCGAATTGAATATCTGAAAAAGGAAATAGAGTTTCACAATCATCAGTATTACGATCTTGACTCCCCGCAGATAGATGATGAAAGCTACGACATGTTGATGCGGGAGCTTATCAAGCTTGAAAGTGAGTTTTCCGAATATAAAACCGAGGACTCACCGAGTATGCGTGTCGGCGGTAAGGCATTGGATTCATTTACAAAACATGATCATAGATATCCAATGTTATCTCTTGCAAACTGCTTTGACGATAACGAATTTGTTGAGTTTGACAATCGTGTACGCAAAGGACTGGAAAGCGATGATTTGGCTGAGATAGAATATGTCTGCGAGCCAAAAATGGACGGTCTGGCTATCGAACTGGAATATGAAAACGGTCTGTTTGTCAGAGCCACTACCCGCGGAGATGGTAAAATAGGTGAGCTTGTGACCGAAAATGTTCGCACAATACATGATGTTCCAATCAAATTAAAAGGAAGCAACATACCGGAATATTTAAACGTTCGTGGCGAAATATATATGAAAATCAGGGGTTTCGATGAACTCAACAATACTAGATTGAAGGCCGGTGAGGCAGCTTTTGCCAATCCCAGAAATGCAGCCGCAGGTTCTATTCGTCAACTTGATCCTAAAATTGCTGCTTCAAGACCACTTAGTTTTTATGTCTATTCTTTAGGCGGAACAAGTGGAGAGTTACCAGAATCACAATCTGCAACGTTTGAAATGTTTCATCAAATGGGATTTAAAACCAGCGATCTGGTGAAAATTTGCAACACTACAGAGCAAGTATTGGAATGTTACCGAAACTTTATCGAGATTAGAAATGATTTGCCATTTGAAATTGATGGCATGGTGATAAAAGTTAACAGTACAAAACAACAACAGATTTTGGGAAATATCTCAAAGTCTCCTCGCTGGGCAATTGCCTATAAATTTCCGGCACAGGAAAAAGTTAGCAAGATCAATGATATACAGGTTCAGGTGGGTAGAACTGGTGCCCTGACGCCGGTGGCCAAACTGGAGCCGGTTCAAGTTGGGGGAGTTGAAGTCAGTCGTGCCACCTTACATAATCAGGATGAAATTGACCGCAAGGACATTCGAATTGGCGACACTGTGATGATAAGACGGGCCGGAGATGTAATACCTGAAGTTATCAAGGTTATCAGGGAAAAAAGAACTGGCGAAGAGACAAAATATCGCATTCCCGTAAATTGTCCCGTTTGCAATGCTGTAACGATACGTGAAGAAGATGAGGCTGTTGTTAGATGTCCCAATCGAAATTGCCCTGCCCAGGTGAAGGAGTCCATCAGCCATTTTGCCAGCAAAGGCGCGATGAATATTGACGGCCTGGGTCAGAAAACGGTTTATCAACTGGTAGAAAATGAAATAGTAAAATCTGTAGCGGATTTGTATTTGCTGAATAAAGACCAATTGATGAGTCAGGAGAGGATGGGAGAGAAATCTGCCGACAACCTGCTTGAAGCTATTGAGAAAAGCAAGACACCAAAATTTGACAGGTTGATTTTTGCTCTTGGAATTCGTCATGTTGGTTCTCATCTTGCGGAAGTCTTGTCTGAATCATTTGTCGATTTCAAAGCAATTGCATCTGCTACTGAAGAGCAGTTGATGGCAATCAATGAGATTGGCCCGCAGGTTGCAAAATCAATTACACAATTTTTCAACGAGCCTGAAAATATCCAGTTGACAGAGGCGCTTTATCAAGCTGGTGTTAAGCCTGTAATTTTTGAAAAGCCTAAAAAGAGTGACGAATATTTTGCCGGCAAAACTTTTGTGCTAACTGGAGGTTTTTCATTTGCCAGTCGTAAAGATGCGCAGGAGATGATCAAGCAAAAAGGTGGCAAGTGTACATCCTCTGTCAGCAAGAAAACCGATTATGTGGTTGCCGGGGAAAACGCCGGGAGTAAGCTTGTAAAAGCCAGAGGACTTGGAATTACTGTTTTGACTGAAACAGAGTTGTTGGAGAAGCTAAGCTAGTTTTTAGCTGTATTTATTTCAATGCATTGATAATTGAGAGAATAAACAGGGGTGAAAAAAATGTTGCAGACCATTCAGAAAACACCGGATTGTTTAGTAGAAAATGGACAGATTCACACAGGTTTTTTCAAGGAACCTTTTCGACGCGTAAATATTCTGGATGCGAACAATCTGGGTGGCAAAGCCGGCAAGCCAATGCGCTGGCTGCGTTTAAAAGAGTGGCTCGGTTTTGGGATCGATCATCCTGACCTATATGGAGCAATGATAATACAAGACGCAAGATATGCTGCCAGTGGTAATGTGTATCTGTATGACAAAAACAGCCGTGAGCTTATTGACTGGCTGGTGCTTGATGTTACGGGACATCTTAAACTTGCAGAGCATTTATGGCACGGGGTCAGCTCATGTGGGATTGGCAACAGGAAAATGACTTTCGAGCATGATCTGGATCATTTTCGCCACAACATTTCTGTCAAGATAGCGGGAAACAGAAAGAAGCCTTCCGTATCTGCGGATTTGATTTTACATCAGAACTGGAAAGAGACCGATCCTCTGGTGGTGAGTTTGCCTATCTTGCCCAGCCACCATACATACACGCACAAATCTCCTCTTCATATTGAAGGAGAAATAAAAGTTGGAGATAAACTTTACACCTTCGACCCCAAACGGGACATGGGGAATCTGGACGAGCAAAAAACCTTTTACCCATATCATTCCGGTTGGAAATGGGGCAGCTTTATTGCGTACTCCAAAGAGGGTAAAGAGATTTCATATAACTTTGTCGACCAGATGACACCCAAGGATCAGGCAGGTGAGGATGCACTTTGGGTGGATGGTAAATTAATGTTGATGGAGCAGCCGGAAATTATTGTGGATGCGGTTGATAAAAAATATCTCGTTGAAGACAAGGAAGGCAAAGTTAAGCTTAATTTTGTTGCTGCCGGGGCCAAGGCCGAGAACTTGAACTTTGGTTTAATTGCAATGGATTACGCACAGAATTTTGGTGTATATAACGGCGAGATAACAGACACTGATGGGAATGTTCACCAGATAACCAATGCTTATGGAGCAATGGAGAGGATGAAGGCAAGATTTTAAAATGTTTGCCATTGTCAGGAATATCATTAAAGATATGATTTGACGATGCCGAAGAATGTTACCAAAGGTTTTTATAATATATTTTGGTTCGAGATATTTAAGTGAACAAACTTGCAAAATATCATTGTATTTTCTATAATTTGCACAGATATCAAACTCAAAAAAAGCCTAAATGATAAAAATAATGAAATTGATTAAACCATACATTCTATGTGCAGTAATTTTTATCTCACTGGCTTTTTCTGCAGTATCTGCCAATGCAACTTATCCTGATCCATACAAAGATGTTCTTGTTGTAAAAGGGGATTGGAATTATCCGCCTTTTGAATTCAAAAAGGATGGTAAACCAACAGGCTTTAATGTGGATCTTATGCGGGCTGTGGCCAGGGTGATGAATCTCCATATCAAAATTGAACTGGACGATTGGCCCAAAGTGCGTCGCGAACTGATGCAAGGAAAAATTGACATTATTACGGGTATCAATTATTCCAGAGATCGCGACAAATACATTGATTTTTGTGACACTAACATCAAGGTTTTTCACTCAATTTTTATCAGGAAAAATTCCCGCATAAATTCTATTGAAGATCTGGCAGACAAAACTGTAATCGTGCAGGAGGGAGATATCATGCATGATTACGCCAAAAAAAATCTCAAACACAGCAAGTTGATTTCCGTTGATTCTCACCTCGAAGCCATGAGGCTTTTGGCCTCTGGAAAATATGATTGCGCTCTTCTGGCCAGGATTCAGGGAATTTATTCCGCTTCCCTTCTGAAATTAGACAGTATTAGAACAATTGAACTGAATATGCGCCCCCAACTGTATTCCCCGGCAGTTAACGAAGGTAATATTGAGCTGCTTGCAATTTTAGATGAGGGATTACAATTGCTAAAAGTGACCGGGGAATACGAAAAAATCCGTGAAAAATGGTTTGGTCTTGATCGACAGAAACTAAGTTCGTATGAGATATTCATCTATACTGCCTGGATTCTGATTCCCTTGCTATTGATTTTGGCAGTTGTGCTTTATTTTTCATATTTCCTGAAAAAACAGGTAAAGAAGAAAACTGCTGATTTAAAGGCAGGGTTAAAGGCATACGAAATTGCCGTGAATGCCTTGCATGAGAGTGAGTTAAAATATCGCACTCTCTTTAACACCTCCAATGATGCCATTTTTCTGGAGACCTTACAGGGAGATATTCTGGATTGCAATGAAGCTGCCTGTAAACTAATGAAAGCAGACAAAGATACTCTTTTAAGTATGAAGGCTCTTGATCTTGTTGGCGAAAAGACAGCTCGGATTATACCTAAAATCTTAAACAAAAAGATACTTGTAGACGAATATTCGGATGAAGCGGAAGGGAAACGGCCTAACGGGGAATTATTCCCAACCGAAGTTACTACCCGCATGATAGATATTGAGACCGAAAAACTACTTTTGGTTTATGTAAGAGATATAACAGTAAGAAAACAGGCAGAAAATGATAAGCACGAGTTGGAAGCTCAATTGCGACAGCAACAAAAGCTGGAAGCTATTGGAACGCTCGCCAGTGGAGTCGCGCATGAAATTAATAACCCGATTAATATTGTAATGAACTATGCCGAACTTATTAAAGATGTATGTATACAAAATGATAGCGCAACAGAGTATGCGTCAGAGATAATTTCAGAGAGCAACCGTATAGCAACAATAGTGAAAAATCTGTTGTCTTTTTCTCGGCACGAAAAAGAGTTGAGAGAGACAACCACTATAGAGGAAATAGTAGAGTCGACACTTTCTCTGACACGAAAAATTCTTTCCAAGGATCACATTACTTTGGAAGTAGATATACCCAAAGGATTGCCTATGATAGCCTGTCATAAGCAGCAAATAATGCAGGTTTTGATGAATCTGTTGACCAATGCCAAAGATGCATTGAACCAGCGTTATGATGGATATGATAAAAATAAGTTAATAAAAATCAGTTCCAGTGTTATAGATCATCAGGATCAGAAATGGTTGAGAATGGTAGTCGCAGATTCTGGTACCGGAATTCCTGAAGATATGCTGGAGAGGATTTTTGATCCGTTTTTTACTTCTAAATCTCGCACCAAAGGAACCGGCCTCGGGCTTTCTGTAAGTCACGGAATTATGCAGGATCATGCAGGAAGACTTCATGCAGAGAGCAAAGAGAATCAGTATACGAAATTCTATATGGATTTGCCTTTCAAAACCTTTGTTGAATAAAAAACATATCATCATATGCAGAGGTAAATATAAAGTCAACATTCTTAAAGGGTGTCTGCGGACAGTTTACCCGTCTCCTGATTGTCGCCTTATATTCCCATCTTTAGAAAGTCAAGGACTGTTTTATTGAACAATTCCGGTTCTTCCAACATTGGGACATGGGCAGATTCTTCAAAAAACTTCATTTTAGCGTTAGGAATAACTTTGGTCAAACGCTCTCCCATGCTGGGTAGCAAAAGAAGACTATCACGGGTAAAAACATCTATGCCGAAACGTCATCGTTCAAATATTGATTAAATGTTAATCATAAAAAAAATCAGGGCGCGAATCAATACCGATCCGCGCCCTGATTATAATGAAATATTGAAACTACTTCTTTTTACCGCCATCTGCCGCAAAAGTATCTATAGCATTCAGCAGAGTTCCGTTTTCACCGGCAAAGTACATGTTGCTGTTGCTATTGCCCCATACTTCGTTGAGTTTATAATCAATGCCGGATTTATACTGGCTGAAATTGCTGCCATCTGTCGAATAATAAATGTTTCCAATAGATGATAGGATAAAGAGGTTGTTCGGGCCTGCTCCCCAGATTCTCAGGAAATCTTCGCCCTGAACTTTATCAGCCACCGTAAGAGCCGTGAAACCATTTCCATCAAAGTGCCACAGCGCACCAAGTGTACCGGTGATCCACAAATCATCGCTATCATCACCCCAGATATCAGTTAGAACAAGATTGCTACCCAGAGAGGTCAATTCCCACACAAATGTATTTGCATTGTTCGGGTCTTCAGTTCTTCTGGCAACTCTGCCATCAAAACCAACAAGCCAGGGCTCATCGGAAATTTTGCCCCAAACAGATCTCCATTCAAAGCAACTAACGCTGTCGCCAATTTCGCATGCTCCCACAATCTCTATCTCTGCGTCGGCTTCGGTATCAACATCACCATCAGCTATTCCGTTGTTCCATTCTACAGTCAATTCTGTGGTTACTCTGTTCCAGGTGATGGTATTGTAATTGACGACACCCTTACCAACGGCATACATCTTGCCATCTTCAAAGCCCCAGGCTCTTTCCATAACTCCACCGACAATGTTTGCGTCTGCATCTTCTTTAAGAACATTAATCGCAGTATCGTAAACAAATATTCGATCATTAAAGAAATAGGCTTTGCCATCGGTATTAACCCAGGCATCTTTTGCCGGGGAACTGAGAACTGTTGTTGCAGCTTTCCACTCCGGATTGTCAATGCCGTAATCAATATAGAAAACCTGACCATCAGAATAGGCAGAATAGAGGACGCTGCCCTTGCCATTCATGGCGGTAACATCGTAGAAATCGTTGCCAGTTGAAGTGGCCTGATCACTGGGAAGCTTGGGTGGTTTGCGACTTATTACCTGCCAGCTCTCACCATCAGCGGTAGCCCAGACAGTACCGGCTTTACCAACTACGTAGATTTCGCCATACTGGGTAATAACAATATCCAGAAGCTCATCCACCTCAGGAGGCTGCACTTTGAACCAGTAATGGTTTTTAACAAATTCCGGTGCGTTTGAAGGTTCCGCATCCTCTTCAACAACATGGGTAGGGTTGATACCTTCTATCAGTTTGTATACGGTACCGGCTTCGCCAACGATAAAGATTTTACTGCTGTCAAAACCACCAACGGCAGTAAGATCGTTCATTTCTTCTACCATCTCAATTTCACTTTCTTCATTAACAAAAGCAAAATCGCTGAAGTCCCACCATTTAGTACCATCAAAGTACAATGTGGTTCCATTGTCACCAACGGCAAAGATATTATCTTTGTCCAGACCCCAGACGCCTTTCAGATCGTTGGTGGTAATATCGCTTGAACTGGGAATACCCGAGAAATCGTTTTGATCATAGGAGAAGATTGTCTTTCCAGAATCTCCAACAATAACATAGATTTCCTGTGGAATTGCCCACATATCATTCAAGGAAGCTGTGTTGGTGGAGGAACCAAGTTGTTCCCACTTGTTATTCAGATTTCTGAACAATAATCCTTTTTCACCAATGATATAAGTATTGCCAATTCCATCAAGCAGAACATCATTAAAAGCAATTTCTTCGGCTTTTGTATCGAAGACCGGATCTTCAATTTTCTCCCACTTAGTTCCGTTAAATTTCAAAACGGTCTTGTTTTCACCAACGGCCCAGACATTTTCATCATCAACACCAGAGATACCTTTGAGATTGAAATTGAATTCTGCTGAGATGCCGTTAAATGTTTCTTTGTCGCTGTTTATAAGAGTGCCATTGTTTCCGGCAATCCAGAGGGATTCCTTTGAAGACCAGATAGCATTCAAATCAAAGCCACTCGGCCAGGGAAGAGCCCAGCAAATATCGCTTGTGGAACAAACTGTGCCATTGTAATAATCGGGGAAGTTGATCTCGTATTCCTCTTCGACCTCTTCTTCTGCTTCCTGTTGATCCAAATCGCCATCAACTATCTCATCGAGATCACCATCAGGATCTTCTTCATCATCACCATCTACAGTTTCACAATCATTCGGTTGAGTGCAAAGCGGTGGTGATGTGTCTCCACAACATAACAAACCTAAATTGCATGTTCTGTCTTCATAGCACCACTGACCTTCATCACCCCTTAATATCGGATCAGGTTCGTCATAGCATTCACTTTCCGGAATACAGGTGCTTGTGTTGGGACAACAGATAATATGCAAATCCGGATTATCTACATTCTCCATGGAATCTACACACACGCCAAATTTGGAGCAAGGCTGCCCTTTTTCACCAACGCCAGAGTTGGTACAAGCTGTGTAAGGTAACAACATACCCATAACTAAAACAGCGATTCCAAGTCTGATTATCTGATAATACATTTTATTTTCAGCTCCATTATATTTTTTCTGCATTGGTCAATCTCCTATCTCAGAACCGCGCCCGGGCCTGTAGGTAAAAGCCATCAGGAGTTACAGTGACAGAGCCTTTGGGCTGTATTGGCTCGTCAATATCAAATTCTCCTCCTCCAGAACCGTAACCGTCATCGGAGTATCCCAGTACAAAAAGAACAACAGATGAAATCAATAATCCACCACCTGCACCATAAAGAATGTTGGCTGCTAAAGCATAATTTTTGCTGTCTTTATTATTTGATCTTACCGAACCGATGGTGGCCGCATTTTCCGCATCCTTTTGGGCTTTGTTGGAAAGCAGTCCCATAGTGAGACCAAGACCCTCGGCAACAATGCCAAGACCCAGTGTGGTAAAAGCGGCAATCTTCAATTCCTTGTTTTTCATTGGAGCAGGTGCATTGCCGATGATGTCAGTTGCGTCCAGACCGTCTCTGAAGTTCCCATCTTTTTCAGTAAACAGAGAGGGATCATCCACAATCAATGACAACTCAACCAAAGCTTTGCGGTATTCCTGTAAACCAAGTTCAGGTAATCTTCTCGGATCGGTATGGTTCACCAGGATTTCCTTTAAAACTTTTTGGTTTTTAGTGTCGATGATTCTGATAAACAGAGTGTAATCAGCAGAAATATCAACCTTTTCCTGTACAACTGCTTCATCGGCAAAGGATGATTGTTTACCCAGGTTACCAATTTTCACAAGGCTGATTTTACTGGCAATTACCATGTCGAGATTGACAGGCTTCAGCGCAATGGAAAGACAATCCTGGTCTATCCAGCATTTTTCAAAAAGAATCTTTCCTCTCGAACTAACGCTTTTCATAACTTTTTCGTGGGCAAGAACTTCTTTTTTACCCACATTAACTTCGTCAGTTGCCTTCAAAAGGTAGCTGTATACTTTATCTAAAACTCCCTGTCCAAGATGCTCTTTGGCTTCATAGGTGGGTTTTACACGAAGTACTCCAAATTTCAAGACTTCAGCATCAGCAGCAAATTGGTCTGGCTGCCCATCCTGAACTGTTTCAGTTCCTGATTCAGGGATGTAGCTATCATCATCATCAGAAATCATCTGGGCCATCGCTGGTGATGATATCGCCAACATTGCCAAAACAACTACAAAGAGGAATACATCCCGGGTCATCTTGCTCATCCCGCCAATCCTTTCGTCTGGTACTCCCAAAACATAAACGACAGTTTTCCGTAAGTTTATAGATTATACTACTTAAATCCACTACTGGAGATCAGTGGGACTTTATCATTATTTCCGCACTCTTGCAAGATTTTGATAGCTACCCCTGTACATTTTAAACTGATATCAGGCAGGAGTTAATGACTGAACTGAAATTCACGACCGCCTTTAGTCAGTATTTTGGAATGTTTAACGTTTTTGGATAGCGTCTCTACTGGATTTATTATCTGCCAATATAAGCCCCATGCTTTTTAAAACGCCACGATATTTTGTTCTCAGCAGATCCGGAAGTTCATCACTGTTCTTTGAGGCAACCACAAATTCCCTCAGAACTCTGGCATCATGCATGCTTACAATCTTGACAAACAGGGTATATTCACCCGAAAAAGACAGGTTTTCCGCGTTATCTGCATTATTTTTACTGCTAGCCCGCTCAATCGCTGCAGGTGTATCGACATATCGAAGTTTGGATATTACCAGCAAGTCCACCCCCGCAGATTGCAGATGACCAACTAGGCATTTATGATCGTACCAGCAATTGTCAATCTTTGCCCTAATCTTCTGTGAGACAAATTTAATCACAAAATCATGTGGCAACATGTTAACCGAAACGGCATTAACCTGCCTTGTTACATCAAGCATATTTCTGTATAAACTTTCCAGTGCAAAGCTGGAAACATCTTTTTTATCGTTTAGCTGTGTTTTTATTTTTAAAACACCTATTTCCAGACGACCATCTTTCAATTTCTTCTTTTTCTTTACATTCTTATGCTCGTCATTGGATTCATAGGAAAAATCAAAAAAATCCGTTTCTGCCGAAGCTCCAAAAGATGCAGCCATAAATGCCATGACTATTACCAAAAGGAAAATCTTTCGTAGTATGTTACCCATCCCATAAATCCTTTCCGATGGATTTGTTTCAGACCCCGAAAACGACAAAATAGTCAAATCTTCAGATTACTCGTCGAGAGGTTAGCATTTTTTCTTTTGCCGTGCAAGGTTTTGACCTTTAATCCTTCTGCAACTTCAACAAATTCTAGAATTGGTTTGGTATGAATTGTTTTATCGCTAACTATAATTTGCAATATTTTTGAGCTCAGCCTGAGTGAATTTTTAAGTAATTTATCGCTTAAAATTTTGTAATGAAGGCTTAATGGCTCGATACAATCGACTGATAGTCGATCACTCGCCATGAGCGTGGGTAGAAATGTTTTTCAGAAAACATCCCGAAAATAAAAATCACCCCTGAATTGGTTCTCCAAATGCGATTCATCTTGCATACTTGGACAAGCAATGCTAAAAAAAGTTACGGAGGAATATAAATGACTTCAGAAAAGAAAACCAAAGGCAAGATAAAAACCACTCTGCTTGAAGAATTTTTCAACCTGCCCAACATTCTTACACTTGCACGTATAGTGGTTATACCATTTGTTTGTATAATGATGCTTGAAAACTCCAGATCAACCGCTTTTTTGGCAACCATCCTCTATGGGCTGGCTGCAGTTACCGATATGGTAGACGGCTATCTGGCAAGATCACGTAAACAAATTACCGTCATTGGTAAATTCCTCGACCCATTAGCAGATAAACTTATCGTGCTTTCCATCCTCTTGACTCTGCTGGCCATGAAGCGCATCGACCTCTGGATCGTCGCCATTATTCTGGCCAGAGAAATCACCATTACAGGCTTGCGCGCAATTGCCTCTTCCGAAGGTCTGATAATAGATGCCAGATCGCTCGGCAAGTTTAAAACAGCCTTTCAAATGACGGCTCTGGTGGGTCTTCTCACCCATTACCCCTATGTCATCAACTTCGGTTTTTATATCGGTGAGTTTGACTTCCACAGAATGGGCATGTACTTCCTCTATCTCTCACTGTGCTTCTCGCTGTTTTCGGCAGCCGATTATTTCAGGGGATTTCTGGTGGAGATGAAGAAGATGCGGGAAGCTGCCTGACAAGCTGTTTCCTATCAGTCTTTAAATTCAACTCAACGGTAAATTTTCTAAGAATTGACAAAATCTCAGCAGTATTCTGCAGGCGTTTGCGTCTCTGTCTGCCCAGATTTCTACAGACAAAATCCGCTAATTTTACAGGTATCGCCGGGTTGAATTGTTCGGGATTTATAACTTTACATCTGGCTGCGTTTTCCAGCGTCTCCGCGCGGTCTCGAGCTTTGAACAAGCGTCTCTTGGCAAGCATTTCCCAGAAAATCACAAAGGCAGCAAAAAGATCGGCAGGTTTATCAAGCGGGGATTTTTCACAAATTATTTCCGCATCCAGATAGGCGGCATTATTAACCGCATCATTCGTAGTTATGCTCTGATGCTCATCATCCTTGCGGGCCATACCAAAATCGGCAAGCTTTACATCGCCTGATTTAGAAAGCAGAATGTTGGAGGGATTTATATCACAGTGAATAAGGTTGGCCTTGTGCAGATAGTCCAGAGCCGTGAAGATGTCCGTCATAACCATCAGGACACAGTCAAGCGACAGCGACCAGCCTGTTCTATCCAGCAATTTTCGCAGAGACAAACCATCCAGATATTCTAAAACAAGATATGCCTGCCCCTGCCATATTCCATCTTCAATGTAGCCTACAATATTGGGATGATTAAGAGAGGAGTGAATACTGCACTCCCTTTTGAATTGTGCGCGATATTTTGCTGTATCCAGAAAAGAATGTGGTCTTTTACATACCAGCAAATCCTTGTCGCATGCATCGGGCAAGCCTTCTTTAACCAGCCAAATTTCAGACATTCCACCATCGGCAATCTTTCTGACACCAATGTAACGACCGGCTTTGAAATCACTCTTACCCGATATAACAACCTCTTACAGTGGCTTTACCACTTCGCCTTTTTTGTCGTCTGCTTTTGCTTTGGCAGGTTTTTCAAGCTCGTTCAACCTGTTGCGCATTTTTTCAAGCAGTTTCTCAAAACCATCTTTTTTGATAATGCGGTTAAACTGGGAACGATAATTCTCCATCAGACTTACATCATCAATCAGCATGTCAAAAACAACCGGGGTGCTGTTTTTTTCTAAAATTCTGAACTGAATTGTAGCCTTGTATTTGCCGGATTTAATTTTGAAACCCAAAACAAAGTATTCATCTTCAGGAACAATGGTTCCCCATTTGAGCTTGTATTTAGTGGTTTTGGCTGTTTTCAAAAGATAGTTTTTTTCGATAAGCTGCTGCAACAGAGATACAAACTCCTGCTGTTTTTCTTTGCTCAAATCGTCCCAGTGCATTTCAAGGGCGCGCATGCCAAGCTCTTCAAAATCGAACAGCTTGTTAATTGTATCCTTAAGATCGGCTTCTTTGGCGGCCTGTTTCTTGCTCCCGGCTTTGGCAGGCTGTTTAAGGATTTTTCTGACCACTTTTTCCTTGGCTTTGATTTCTTTTTTGATCGAATCAGTCGAAGCATACGAATCTGTGCTTGCAAAACAAAAAGAAAGACTCAAAGCAATTGTAAAAACAGCAGTTAAAATAATTTTAGAGTAGTTGTTCATAATACACCTCATTCAATTTTGCCATCTTGTGGCTTTTCGTCTGTGCCTGTTTTGTATTTATCAGCTTCACCGCCAACCAGAAAATCAAGCTTGGCCTCGGCACACCAAACAGAATGCACAGAAGAATAGTAGGTAAATTCAGTTTTGAAATAGGCGGCAATTGATTCCACCATATTAGACGATTCCAAAAGCCCGATATTGTAATTCATCATGGCTGTAATCATCCATTTTTTACCGGCTTTTTGCCCGGTTTCGTTTATTTTGAATTGCTTGTATTTTTCCTCATACGTAGCATGCGCCTCTTCCATTTCCAGACGCATTTTGCCCTTCATGAAGTTTGCTTCACTTTCGGCTTTATTAACCTTAAACTCGGCCTGCTTTACCCGTGCATTCTGCAAAGGCAAATCAAAGGTATAGTTTAAGCCTACAAAAAAGGCGAAGTAATGTGAATTGTAAGGATCAGATAAATACGGGCTGTCAATATTTGGCATTTCCGGAGCTGTAACGTATTTGTATTTCAGGTGTAAAAAGAAATCCGGGAAATACCATGCACGTTGCAGGTTCAACTTTTCTTCAGCAAATTTATATTGCAGATCCAGCAAGCGCAGTTCAGGTTTTTCACCCTTCATTGCTTCATGTAATTTGCTACTGCTTGTAAATCTCTCATTGGCATCCGGATTTTTTGGGTATCTTCTATCCAGATAAAATGGAGCATTCTCTGGGAGTGTCAAAAGCATACGCATTGCCTGTACCAGGATGCGTTTATTTTTTCTGGCTTCTTCCACACGAGATAACAGATCGGCCCTTACAACTGCAAATTTGTACTGATCAATCTCGGTCACAGTATCGGAACCGGATTCCAAAAGCTCATTAAGTTTCTTCTCGGCGGTATTAACATATGACATACCTTCATCAAGTACATCAAGCATTCTTTCCACTAGTTGCAGGGTATAGTAAACTCTTTTTACTTCGTAAATAATCTTGTTCTCTACAACTTTTTTACCATACGTACCAGCTTGCGCACCCAGTTTACCCATTTCCTTGACGCTACTGTATTTTCCAAAGGTGTATAAAGGCTGAGTAAGGTTTACATCGTTACCCCACAAAATACCATCAAATCGGTACCAATCCTGAGAATAACTCAAAAAGGCTGCGGGATTATTGGTAGAGGGGGGATCATAGTCAGGGGCCGCTGTCAAAATACTTTGAACAGTGATTTTTGGAAACCAGGCCCACCAGGCTTCATCAGCTTTTGCATCATAGTATTTCACTTCCCAGTTGGCAGCTTTAATCGCATGACTCTTCTGTAGGGCCAACGAAATACATTTATCAAGGCTGTAGGTATCCTCCGGTGCTATTTCAACATCGTATTCACCGGCCTCATCGTCCCAGTCTTCATCATCCCAGTTTTCATCATCATCATCCTCTTCAGCGACAGCCTGCATTGCCGTTGTTTCGGCATCCGGCACACGTTTCGCCTCACTGGCAGCATTATCTTCCTGAGCCAGGGCAGCAGAAGTCCCCAAAAGCAGCATCAGAATCAGTTGGGAAGTTATCAGATTTTTCAGTAGCATATCCAAATTCAATCCTCGCAAGAAGTCGAAAAAAGCGCGCTATCATTTCACAATGTTGCCCCCCTGTCACGGAAAAAAAGCAGAAAAGCAATTTGCCAAATTTCAACATTACTTATACAAGGCTAACTCTGTATTAATGTTAACCCGGTATATGCACAAAATATTTCCCAGAATTACTATAAAAGCAAATCATTTCCGATAAAGCCAGAAATTTCTTTATTTTCATCATATTGTAGATATTATTATTTCTGGAAGTGATATAGAATAAGAACGTGAAATGAAATTAGAATAGCGGGAGCCTGAATGAAAACCATTAAATTCTTGTCGCTTGTGATAGTTCTGCTAAGCACTTTGTCCCTTTTAGCTGCTGCCAAGCCTGCAAAAGACCAAAAAGCCAGTGTTTCCGAACCTTTATCGAAAATAGAAATTTTAAGTCCGGAAGGAAGGCGGGTGGTTTACGAGGTTGAGGTTGCCAAAAACAATAAAGAGCGCACCATCGGCCTGATGTATCGCAAACATCTGGACGAAAACAAGGGGATGTTTTTTATCTTTCAGCACCTGAGAATCCATTCAATGTGGATGAAAAACACCCACATACCGCTCGATATTATCTTCATTGATAAAAAGCTTAAAATTGTCGGTATTGTAAAAAACACCGTTCCATTCGATGAATCCACCATTGCAGTTAAAGCTGAAAGCCTCTACGCGCTGGAAATCAATGCCGGACAGGTTGATAAATACAACATCACGGTTGGCTCGCTGGTTGTACCACACAACATAAAGCTCAAGTAATCATATGGTTTTAGTTGGAAATAGAATATCTGCCTGATATAATCACCACGACTAAAATTGATTGAGGGAAGATAATGAGTAAATCATCGGAATTGGTCAGAATTATAATCATTAATCTGGTTTTATGCCTGATTATCCTTGCTCTGGCAGAAACCGGGCTGCGTGTTTTTTATAAAAGCAAGTTTCTAACTGATGGAAATCAGTTTGTTTTCTTTGAATTTGATGAAACATTGGGCTGGAAATGCAAGCCGAATATCAATGGCCAGTTCAAACGTGGCGAAGAATTCGACACCACCATTTCAACCAACTCATTAGGTATGCGCGACAAGGAATATTCCCTTGTAAAACCTACCGGTAAATATCGTCTAGCCGTTTTAGGAGATTCTTTCACCTGGGGTTTTGGAGTTCAAAACGAAGATAACTATACGGAAGTACTCGAAAAAGAGCTGGGAAAAGATTTCGAGGTCTTAAACTTTGGTGTCTCCGGTTTCGGTCGCGGTCAGCAGTTATTATACATGAAAAACGAGGTTTTACCATTTAAGCCGGATGCGGTACTTATCATGGCCTATCCCGGCAACGACCTCTCGGATAACATGGCAGACGACTATACCGCAACAATTTATCCCAAGCCAAGCTTCTCTGTAAATGAAGATAAGTCATTGAATATAGAAGGTATTCCCGTCAAAAAACCATCAGGAAAATTTGAAGAACGCATGTTTATGCGACATACCGGAAAATGGATGGGCCTCTACAGCCGTTCATACCTCTTCAGGGTGTTTTATCACGCCTTTAACACTGTTCACAAATCCTGGGAGAAAGACCCGTCCGAGTATGTCAACGGGATCTATCAAGTAAAGAATTTAAAGACACTAAAGAAACAGGCCGAGGTTGAACAGGCAATTATGAAAGAAATAAAGCGTGTTCTGGATAAGAAAGGTATAAAATTGCTGGTTACCATGGCAACTACTACTGAAATGGTACGCCCAGAACTACAGAAAATGCTGCATAAACATGCCGGGGAAACAGAAATCGACTGGCAACAGCCTGCCAGATTACTGACCAATGCCAGTCAATCTCTCGGAATTCCTGTGATAAACCTGCAACCTGCCTTATATAAAAGCGAAGCATCCGGGAAACCGGTTCACAACAAGCTGGAGTTCCACTGGAGCAAATTCGGCAATCATCTGGTGGGCAAAGAACTGGTTCCATATGTCAGAAAGCTGAAAACCGAGACCCTGGCCATTGAAGGCTCCGAGACAAAAAACGAGACGATACAGTAAATATAGCAAGCAGATAAGTTGACTTTTTATACCGTCATTGATAGTCTCGCCTTATTCTATGGATTTTTCAAGGAGTGTCAGCGTGTCTAATCGAGAAGCGGTACGTTATCCATATTCAAGATTCTTTATCTACTCGATCTTCGCAATCGTTTTGGGCTGGATTATCATCAGCCTCAGCTTTTCGGTCGGCTACAGTGTTTTCTGGGAACATAAAAGGGAAAACCTGATTCCTCAAACCGGCATCATTGAGCTTCAAACAAATAAGGATATCGCAACCTGTGTACGGGCCGTAGAATTGCTTCACGGCGAACTGCAATTTAACGTCAGAAGATTTTTAAACAGCTATCGCAAGCACCCGAAAATTGCTGGTGAACAATGGAACAGCTTTTACGCTGACTGGAGAAAAGACTACGGCCAGTTTGGCACAAGCTACCAGCTGACAAACCCGGCAAAGGCCACTGACGAAAAGCGCAAGCGACTCTGGAACTCCTATAAACGTGTGGGAGAAGTTGCCAAAGGCTACACCGAAAGTTTCAACAACCTTAGCGATCTTTACGAAAAAAACGTTACGGAACTGATGAAATACTTTATTGAAAGCAAGAAGGAAATATACTCGAACTAAACCACATCTAAACAAGCGAAAACAACTCATGCGCGTACAGGCTCTCTCATCAGGCAGCAGGGGAAATCTTACCTATTTGGAAATTGGAGGTTTCAAGTTTCTGGTAGATCTCGGTATCTCCTGCAAGGAATGCGAAAGACGCATGACCGAGGCAGGGATTGACCCCACTTCAATTGATGCAATTTTTATCACCCACGAGCATGCCGACCACGTAAATGGCGTCTCGGTTTTCTCTCGCCGTTACAAGACCCCGGCCTACATCAGTAAAAAAGCCTGGCAGAGATTCAGCAGGCGGGAGCCTAACTGGTTCAAGGTTGAGTTGTTTGAGCCAGAGCAGAAGTTTAATTTTGAAACGGTAGAAATTCATCCAATCAGCATCAAACACGACACCGCCGATCCGGTGGCCTTTACCTTTACTTCTGAAAAACATAAGTTCGGTATCGCAACCGATCTGGGATGCTTTTCCGACAAAGTAGTCGGAGCTTTGAAAAGATGTCATATTTTACTTGTGGAATCCAATCACGACGAACACATGCTGCACAGCGGGCCATATCCCTATTACCTGAAAAAACGGGTGGCCTCCAAACACGGGCATCTCTCCAACATTCAGTCATCACAACTGCTGCACAGGCTGATCCACCCCAAATTGCATGCGGTAATTCTGGGTCATCTCTCGGAAAAAAACAACCTGCCGGAGTTGGCATATCAGCAAAATGAAAAAGTGCTTATCAACGCACCACACAAAATTCCGCTACTGATAGCCAGTCAGGATCACCCCACCCCGCCGATTGAATTGAAATAATTTTAGACAGGATGGATTATTTGTTATCCGTCTTTTCCAGAGTTGTTGAAAGAGATGGGTGAGGAATCACCCATCCTACTATACTTTAATCGGTGTGGCTCCGATAAATCGTGATAGTGGAACTTTTAAAGGCAAGCGCATGACCGGTGGTGGTCGCAAGGAAGTTAGAACTCAGCTTTTCATGCCATTGCTTAGTGCTACCAGATATAATCCGGTGATCAGCGAGTTTTATAATCGCCTGGTAAATAATGGCAAACCAAAAATGACGGCAATGGTTGCCGCCATGAGAAAATTGATTGTTATACTTAATTCTATGGTTAAGAAAAATGAAGTCTGGATGACAAAATATGCTTGATTTTAAACACAGTCGCTACTTAACTTTGCTGACCTGCGTAATTTCCGTCGTTATTTTTTATTACTCTTTTTATATCTACCTTTTTTGATCAACTCACTTTGAATTCTTTTAGCCTCACTTATTTTTAGTTGACATTTTTCATAACAATCTGGATCTATCTCAATAGCTTTTTCAAACGCACCCACAGCATTTTCAAAGAGATGTTGCTTAATACACACCTCACCATATAATATATATACCTCAGCAAAACCAGGAGTCAGTTTTTGCTGATTCAGTATTAAGTAATAAGCTTGTTGGTATTCTTTATTTTCATATTTTATCTTAGCCATATAATACATATACAATCCATACTTTTTTGCAAGTTCCACATCTCTTTTTATTTCATCAATTATATTTATATTTTTTGCACGCATATAACTTCTAATTTTTTCTAAATAATATTTAGCCAGATCATATTTCTCCAACTTCACACACGTTTTTAAAGCTAAAAACCACAAATCTACATTACAATCATTTTCTTTTAATGTTTTCTTTAGAAAATCTAGTGCTTTGTCATATTCTCCAGATTCATAATAATACTT
>Ga0070729_10001599_pt1 | contig 33488 bp, 32 predicted proteins | sample tdDd472_FD_66725 | JGI IMG/M metagenome (GOLD analysis project Ga0070729, IMG submission 66725) | Marine sediment microbial communities from the Atlantic coast under amendment with organic carbon and nitrate - tdDd47.2 | ecosystem: Environmental > Aquatic > Marine > Coastal > Sediment | place...
GCCTCTAACGCTGGTGCCGCGTATACCGCGAACGCTTGTTCCGCGGATGCCTCTGACGCTTGTTCCACGAATACCTCTAACACTGGTGCCGCGAATACCTCTAACGCTAGTGCCTCTGATGCCTCGGACGCTGGTGCCGCGAATACCTCTAACGCTGGTGCCCCGGATACCGCGAACGCTTGTTCCACGAATACCTCTAACGCTGGTGCCCCGGATACCGCGAACGCTTGTTCCACGAATACCTCTAACACTGGTGCCGCGGATGCCTCTAACGCTGGTGCCCCGGATACCGCGAACGCTTGTTCCGCGGATGCCTCTAACGCTGGTGCCCCGGATACCTCTAACACTGGTGCCGCGGATACCGCGAACGCTGGTGCCCCGGATGCCTCTAACACTGGTGCCGCGGATACCGCGAACGCTAGTGCCTCTGATGCCTCGGACGCTGGTGCCGCGAATTCCAGATACATTTGTTACCGATTTTTTATCTGATCCAGTCTCGGTTGCATAGGCTTGAGGTGTTGCCGCTAATCCCGAGACTAGTAACACCAATACACTGAGAATTGTTTTAAAGCTATACGCCAAGTGCTCGCTGGAGTGTTTTTTCATCGGTTTCATATCTCTTGGTGAAACAACGTTCATTGCTTAACTAATCCGTCAGAATTTCCTAGTCTTTTTGGACGTAGTGATAAATCGCTAGGCCGGTTTTGACTGGCTTTTCCTTCTTTTCGTCTACTGGCTCCAATAGCGCGAGCCAGTTGTCGAGTTCTTCTAAGAGCGTTACTACGCGGTGATAGAAGAACTTTTCAAATCTCGGTAGGTCCCTTGGAGAGATCCCTTTCTCTGTGTAAACCTGTCGCTCAAAGAATTTTTGTTCGCCAGGTTTAGCTCTAAGGTTGTGATCTAGAACATCAACGTAGTTTTGGATTACATCGATGATCGAATCGAGGGCCTCGGGTGAATCGCCATCCAAGACGTAGTTCCTCACCAAGACCCGATACCAACCTGAATCTGTTTCCTCTACGGCTCTTATTTCTATAAGGTGCTGAAGAACTTCTTGGGTTTTCGCTTCGTCTTTAAAATGTTTTTTGACTAGGTCGATAAAACCAGGTCGGTCAACTCCGCCTTTCAATGCCAGCTCTATCGGTATTCCGTAAGGGCCGGTGTAGTCGGGGGCTGTGTTCCATTCATGGATCAGCGCCACAATGCGATGAAGGTCGGTGTCCAGTTCCTCGGCTGGTTGAAGGCGCTTCTCTGCGATTCGCCTTACTTCTTCCTTCCCGAGGCCTGTTACCTCGGCAATGTCTTCCACCCTTTCTATTGGCTTTCCGTCTAAAGCCCCGTCTTCGATCGCGTCCAAAAAGGCCAGCTTTGCCGACTCTTCAAACTCCGCGAACGAGACGCCGTTTCTAATGAGGATCCGCACCAGCGGTTTTAGGAGCCTGCGATATGCAGTCAGCAGACCTTGCTTTGATACGGAGCCCATAATTCAACTTAATATTAGTTAAATAAGAATTTATGAACTGCTTATTGTTACGTCAACAATCTGACATAAGCATTTTCCGCGATGCAGGAGAGATGGATTATTGGATGATTTATAAACAAATAAATCAGTATGTTATGAGCGTTTACTAAGAACCTTGTCTGAAAGTGATCTTAGGGTGTTTGCCATAAGCACCTTGTATTTATAGATATTTTGTTAAGTTTTGCGCAAAAACCACGCTCGGAATGGTTGGTTTTATGTAAAGAATTCTGACGCTGAGCAGCGTAACAAGCGGCTGTCCGGAGAACACCGGTCGGGGCCGCTATTTCAGAAAATTCAGGTGCTTAGGATGGGGTTGCGAGAACCGCAGCGGTGCGGGGTCAGGAGCCGGCTTCATCCGGCGTTTTTGCCTCGATGCTGAGTGCATGTATATCGGTTTGCATTAGGCTGCCGACTGCGTCGAATACGACTCTGTGGCGTTGCAACGGCCGCAGGCCGGCAAATGCTTCGGCAACGATTTCAACTTTGAAATGACCCAGCCCGGACTTCGCACCGGCGTGGCCGGCGTGCAAATGGCTTTCGTCGATAACGTTCAACGACTCGGGCTGCAGCGTCGACTGCAGTGCCTGTTCTATAAGGGCGACGCGATCAGTTGTCATGGCAGAACGTGTTTAAACGGTTTAACGCTGACGTTCTCGTAAACGCCTGCAGCAACATACGGATCCTGGCCGGCCCATTCAGTTGCGGCATCAAGACTGTCGAACTCGGCCACTACAAGACTGCCTGTGAACCCGGCTTCTCCCGGGTCATTGCAATCAATAGCAGGGTGCGGTCCGGCGAGTATGAGTCGCCCTTCATCCCGCAGTGCTTCCAGACGTTCGAGATGTTTGGGGCGCGCTTCCAGACGCTTGGCAAGACTGTTTGGCACGTCCTGACTGATTACCGCATACAACATGCCTATTGTTCCTCATCCGTTGTGCTGCCTGGCTCTTGGGGCATCTTGCTCGACATCCACCAGGCCTGTAGCAGGAAAAACAGTACTGTCAGGCCCAGCAGTCCGAACAGCTTAAAGTTCACCCAGATCGCTTCTTCAAAGGTGTAGGCAACAACAATGTTCGCGGTGCCGGAGAAGATAAAGAACACCACCCACATCATATTCAGCGTGCGCCATTCGGAACGCTCGAGCACGAACTCATCTTTTGCGACCGAATCCATCAGTCGCTGCACCAAGGTCTTTTCGCCAACGTACTGGCTAATCAGAAAAGCCAGTCCGAATGCCCAGTTGAGCACTGTGGGTTTCCACTTGAATATAAGGTCGTTTTGCAGCAGCAGGCTGATGCCGCCAAGCACGATAACCAGCGCCGCTGATATCAACACCATTTTGGTCACATGCCGTGTCAGCACCCAGGTGACCACAACCTGCACCGTAACGGCCACCATGATCACCATGATCGCGGTGTAGAAGTCCTTGGTCAGCCAGTAGGCGACAACGAAGGCAATGACGGGCAGAAAATCGAGAAACGCTTGCATGGGTTAGCTGTTCAGATGTGATTAGGAGGGCGAATCATACTGAAAAACCCCCTCGAATAGGTGTGCTCTTGTTCGTTCTTTTAACACTCCGTGCCGGATTACTTTCAGTGCCGCTGTCCGGTAGACTGTGCGCCGCCCCGCCGGTGGTTCCGGCCTGAGACAGGGGCGTAGGGAAACGCATTCATGGCAGAGCTTCTTGAAATCCACCCGGAAAACCCGCAGCCGCGGCAGATCGCCAAAGTGGCGAACGCCTTGCGGGCGGGCGGGTTGGTCGCGTATCCCACGGATTCAAGCTATGCCATTGGCTGGCATATGGGCGATCAATACGCCGTGAAGGAAGTGCAGCGTATCCGGCAGACCGGTAAAAGGCATAATTTCACGGTGGTCTGCCGCGATCTCTCAGAAGTGTCGAATTACGCCCGCGTCGACAATTGGATGTATCGCCTGTTAAAGAGTCATACACCGGGGCCCTACACATTTATATTGAAGGCCACCCGCGAAGTGCCAAAGCGGGTGCTCAACCCGAGAAAGAAAACCGTCGGGCTGCGTGTGCCCGAGCACGCGGTAACGCAGGCGATTCTCGAACAGTTGGGTGAGCCGATAATGAGTTCGACGTTGATCATGCCCGGGGAAGAGATGCCGATGACCGATGCGAATGAAATCTACGAGCGTTTGGAGAAGCATGTCGATATCGTTGTCGACAGTGGTTTCTGCGGTATTGATCCGACGACCGTGGTTGATTTAACCGGCGATTTTCCGGAAGTACTCAGACAGGGGCGGGGCGATACCGCCGCCTTCAGTTAGGCGCATATAATTAATGATGGATTTCTCCGGAGCTATTCAAACCCTGTCGGTTGCTGCTATACCGATTCTGTTTGCGATTACCTTGCATGAAGTGGCCCATGGCTGGGCGGCGAAGCTGCGGGGCGACCGCACTGCCGAGATGCTGGGGCGCCTCAGCCTTAACCCGATCAAGCATATAGACCCTGTTGGTACGGTTGCCGTGCCGGTGCTGATGGTGCTGACTACCGGCTTCATGTTCGGCTGGGCGAAGCCGGTTCCGGTAGCCTTTAATAATCTGAACAACCCGAAAAAGGATATGGTTTTTGTCGCATTTGCGGGACCTGTCGCAAATGTCGTCATGGCGTTGTTCTGGGCGGTAATTTTGAAGCTGGTATTTGTGTCCGGCGGGGCAGGTGGACCGGTCTCTGATTTCATCTATCAGATGGCTCGTATCGGCATATTTTTTAATGTCTTACTGGCGGTTTTTAATCTGCTGCCTATCCCGCCACTCGATGGCGGCAGGGTGTTACGCGGATTGGTCAACGAATCAATTGGCCGGGTTTTGGATAGATTGGAGCCATTCGGGCTTATAATTGTGGTCGGGTTGTTGTTGCTCGGCTGGTTATTCCCGCTGGTGCAACCTGCAATGGATTTTCTTCAACGGCTCATACTGGCGTTGGTAGGGCTGTGAGAGTTGCAACATGACTGAATCGGAGAAGCAGTCCACAGAGGCTGTTACCGAAGACAAAGCGGAAGAAGCGGTAGCAGAGGCAAACTCTGCTGCACCTGCGTCTGAGACGGCGACCGAAACAGCAGATCCGGCTGCTGAAGAAGCCCGCCAGGCTGCACTGCAGGCGCGCGATGAGCGCAAAACCGCGGTTCTGACTGAAGCCATGAAGAGCGCTCAGGAGAAGGCCGCTGAAGAGTCCGCTGCAGAAGACTCCGGCAGCGCAGCGCCCGAACAGGCTGAAATGCCCTTTGCCGTAGTCGATGGCGAAGCAGTTACCCAGTTACCGCAGGATCTTTATATACCGCCGCAGGCGCTCGAAGTGTTCCTCGAGGCGTTTGCCGGCCCGCTGGACCTGCTGTTGTATCTGATCCGCCGGCAGAACATGGATATTCTCGATATACCAATTGCTCAGATCACCGAGCAATATGTTGAGTACATCGAACTCATGACTGAGTTGCAGCTGGACCTCGTCGGCGAGTATCTGTTGATGGCGGCCATGCTCGCCGAAATCAAATCCCGGATGTTGTTGCCGCGTTCTGCAGACGCCGATGAAGACGACGAGGACGATCCTCGTGCGGAACTCGTGCGTCGCTTGCTCGAGTACGAACGCTTTAAAGGTGCAACCGATAAGCTCGAAGCAATGCCGCGCATGCAACGCGACCTGCATCAGACAACAATCGATCCCGGTGAGCGCAAGGTCGTTACCAAGCTACCCGACGTTGAATTGAACGAATTGTTGGTGGCATTCCGCGACGTGTTAAACCGCGCCCAGATGTTTGCCAACCACCACATCAAGGCAGAGGAACTGTCGGTGCGTGAGCGCATGACGGATGTCCTCGACCGTGTCGGCGCCAAGGATTTCACCGAATTCAGCCGTTTGTTTGATCCGAGCGAAGGCCGTATGGGTGCTGCGGTTACGCTGTTGGCTATCCTTGAACTGCTGAAAGCCTCGGTCATTGAGGTGGTGCAGCCGGAACCGTTTACGTCGATTCATGTGCGGGCTACAGGTTCTGCGACCGATATCTCCGAAGAACATTCCGCCGAAGCGGACAGTTACGCTTAATTTTTATTCCTTACAGAGACGCATAGCCGTATGGAAAACGAACCTAAAACTCCGGAAACAGAAGACGAAGTTCAGCCGGAAGTCGCCGCCGCCGAAGACATTGTTGAGGCTGAGCAGAGTGCTGAAGAAAACGATGCGTTTGATGCCGCAGCCGAAGATGAAGAAGAGCAACCGCGGGTCTCCGGTAGTCAGCTGAAACACATTCTTGAGGCTGCTCTGCTGGCGAACGGCGAGCCGTTGAACATCGATATGCTCAGCGGGTTGTTCGGCAAGCGCAACGCGCCGCCCAAGAATGAAATTCGTGAAGCGTTGAAAGAGCTGCAGGCCGATTACAAAGGCCGCGGAATTCAACTCGTTGAGGTTGCCAGCGGTTTTCGTGTGCAGGTCAGTGACACGATGTCGCCTTGGTTAGGGAAGTTATGGGAAGAGCGTCCGCCGCGTTACTCGCGTGCGTTGATGGAAACCATGGCCATCATTGCCTACCGGCAGCCCTTAACCCGTGGCGATATCGAAGAGATTCGTGGTGTTGCTGTTAGCACCAATATTATTCGCAGCTTGCTCGATCGCAGCTGGATTCGTCCGGTAGGGCAGCGCGATGTACCCGGCCGCCCGACCTTGTATGCCACGACTAAACAGTTCCTTGATTACTTCAACCTGAAGCGTCTGGAAGACTTGCCACCGCTGGCCGAACTGGCCGATCTCGACCCGGTGAATGTGCAGCTTGAACTGGGCGTGCCCGCAGATACCGGTGAAAACTCCGGCGGCGTGGCCCCCGGTGCGACCGAACCGCTGGTCTCTCAGGCTGAAGTGAATGAGCTTCCTGAAGAACCGGCGTCGGTAACGTCTCTTGATGAAGTACGCGAAGCGCAAGCGCAGCAGGACGGGTCCGAAGCTGTGGATGATGCTGTCGAAGAGAGTGAAGCCACCGCTGAAACAGCCACTGAAGTGGTTGCCGAAAGTGAAGCTCCGGAAAGCGATTCCGGCGACGCAGCAGACGGTGGCGAGCCTACTTCTGCAACCGTCGTGCCCATCAATAAATCCTGAAGTAAGGCCTGACGATGCCGCCTGAAGAACGCCTGCAAAAATGGCTCGCCCAGGCGGGGCACGGTTCCCGGCGTCAGCTTGAGGGCATGATCAAAGAAGGCCGGATCAAGGTCGACGGCAAAGTGGCCGAACTCGGCTGCAAGGTCACCGGAACAGAGCGCATTGTTATCGATGGCCGGCCACTGCGCCAGGCAAAACAAAAAGCCAAGCCCCGCACCATCATGTACTTCAAACCGGCGGGTGAAATCTGCACCCGTTCCGACCCGGAAGGGCGCCGCACAATCTTTCAGAGTTTGCCCAAAGTAGTGGGTGCACGTTGGGTCAGTATTGGTCGCCTTGATGTCGCGACAGCCGGTTTGTTATTGCTGACCACCGACGGTGAACTGGCCAACCGTTTAATGCATCCCTCCGGCGGCATTGCCCGTGAATATCTGGTGCGTGTTAAAGGCGCGCCCACCGACGACGAGCTCATACAGTTGCAGGAAGGCATTGAGCTGGATGACGGCATGGCCTGTTTTGAATCGTTGCAGAAGACCAAAGACGAAGGCACCAACCGCTGGTTCCGCGTCATGCTGCGTGAAGGCCGCAATCGCATTGTGCGTCGTCTATGGAATGAACTGGGGTACGACGTCAGTCGCCTGATGCGAATCAGTTACGGGCCGATTCAGTTGCCCAGAGGCTTAGGTAAAGGCAAGCATCGCGAGCTCACGCCCAAAGAGCTCACCGCGCTCAAGAAAGCGGTGCAGAACTAGCGCGGCCTTACTGGCAGTTCAGGCTTTCGCCGTTTACTGCTTTGCTGTCATCACCCATTAAGAACAGATACGTAGGCATGATGTCTTCGGGCGTTGGCAGTGAATTGGGGTCTTCGCCGGGATAAGCAGCCGCACGCATATTGGTGCGTGTTGCACCCGGGTTGAGGCAGTTGGCGCGCAGGTTCGAATTCTCGCCTTGCTCGTCGGCGAGCGTTTCCATTAAGCCTTCAGTGGCAAACTTCGACACGGCATAGGCGCCCCAATAGGCGCGACCTTTGCGACCGACACCGCTGGAGGTGAAGACCACCGAGCCTGAGTCAGATTCCTTCAGCAGTGGCAACAAGACGCGCGTCAGCACAAAGGCGGCGTTGACGTTGACGTGCATGACTTCCATGAACGTGCCCACCGGGTACTGCTCGATCATCATCTTGTGGCCGAGAATGCCGGCATTGTGGAGTAAGCCGTCGAGATGCCCGAACTCTTCTTTAATACTGTTGGCCAGGTTCTCGTAGTCATCGGCTTGGGCTGTACGAAAATCGAGTACCGCAATGCTCGGGCGTTCACCGCCGGCAGCAATAATCTCGTCGTAGACAACTTCCAGTTTGATCTGGGTGCGGCCGAGCAGGATCACCCGTGCCCCATGGGCAGCGAAGGTGAGGGCAGCTGTTTTGCCGATACCGTCGCCGGCACCGGTCACCATGATGATTTTGTCGCGTAACAGATCGGCAGGCGCGCTATAGCTGCGGGCCTGATTGGCTAAGGCTTCATTCATTGTCTTCGGTGGTATCCGTGGCGATGCTCGGACGCACCGCGGTTTCAATTAAGGGAGGATCTTCAGGTGGCTTGCCGGCTTGTACACCGAGCTCTTTGAATTTGCGTGTTGTGGGCAAGATGCGCGTGTCCAGTGAGCCGATGGCTTTGTTGTAGCTCGAGACGCTGGATTCCAGTTGTCGACCGACCTTCGCAAGATGGCCGGTAAAGGTGCCCATGCGTTCATACAGCTCTTCAGCCAGCTTTTTAATTTCTTCAGCGTTATCGGCGAGTGACAGTTGCAGCCAGCCATAGCCGACGACTTTTAGCAGCGCCACCAGACTGGTTGGCGTGACCAGCATGACCTTCTGGCGCAGCGCCTCTTCGAGCAGATTCGGGTTTTCATCGAGTGCTGCTGTCAGAAATTGATCGCCCGGAATAAACAGCAGGGCAAAGTCGGGGCTGTGACTGAATTGTGACCAGTAAGCTTTACCGGAAAGCTCCTTGACGCGTTCTTTCACGTTGCGGGCATGCCTCACCAGAGCGACTTTGCGGGCATCATCGTCGGTGGCGTCCACGGCCGTGAGGTAGGCGTCCATCGGCGTTTTGGCATCGACGACTATCGTGCCCTGGTCGGGCAGCCGGATGATCATGTCGGGCCGTTGATTCGATCCGTCTGCGACGGTAACGGTTTCCTGTTCGAAGAAGTCGCAGTGGTTAACCATGCCGGCCAGTTCGGTCAGGCGACGCAGCGTGAGTTCACCGTATTGCCCGCGAACCTCGGGGCGGCGCAGGGCGGTGACGAGCTTGTTGGTTTCGTCACGAAGCTGCTGTTGCCCCTGACTCATTTTCTCGATTTCGGTTTTAATGCTGCCGTAAGCTTGCGCCCGGGTTTTCTCCAACTCGCCGATCTGCTCGCGGGTTTTATTAAGCGCATCGTTGATTGGTTTAACGAGGCTTTCAACGGCCTGCTCGCGTTCTTTCAAATCGGCCTTGGCTTTTTCCTGCTGGGTGTCGAGGCGACTCTTAGCCAACTCCAGAAACATCGCGTTATTTTTCGCGAGCGAGTCCTGTGCGAGCTCCTGAAATGCCGCTTTCAGCGAGTGCTGGGCTTGTTCCAGCGCCTGCGCCTGCTCGGCAATCCGGGCTTCATCGGTTTCGATCAACAGCTCTTTTTCCCTGAGCTGTGCTTCCAGCCGGACGGTTGTGGCGCGGGCGATGAGCCACTGAATCAGCCAGCCGAGTGCAAAGCCTGCCACGACAGCGGCAGGGTAGAGGATCAGCGGGTTATTGATTGCAGACGCATCCATAGAAAAAGCTACGTTCCTAGCTGTAACGGTTAATAACGTCGATAAGTTCGAGCGGCGAATCGACCAAATGATCTGCCTGCCAGTTTGCAGGATTTTCATGCGGCAGGATATAGCCGTAAGCCGCAGCTGCAGTAATCATGCCGGCGTTCCGGCCGGCTTCGATATCGCGTTCGGCATCACCCACATAGATCGCTTTACTGCCGTCGATGCCGGCCTGGCTCAGACCATGCAACAGCGGTTCAGGCGCCGGCTTACGTTGCGGCAAGGTGTCGCCGCTGACAACACAGGCGCTGCGTTCATACAGATTGAGGGCTTTTAATAGCGGGTCGGTCAGGAAGGCGGGCTTGTTGGTTACCACACCCCACAATTTGCCGTGCTCTTCGAGGAGCTCCAACAGCTCCTGCATGCCGGCGAACAACTCCGTCGCTTCGGCAAGTTGTGCCGCATAAATTTCCAGATACTCCGGCACGAGTTCCTGAATCTCTTCAGCATTGCGTTGCGGGAACGCCATCCCGATCAGTCCGGCGGCCCCCATTGAAACGTAGGCGCGCGCCGCAGCGTATTGCGGCATTGGTTCATCGTGGTGCTCGCACAGCGGCTTAAGTGCCGCGACCATATCCGGTGCGGTGTCGAGCAGGGTGCCGTCTAGATCCAGCAGTACGCCGGTCACGGAGGAATTTGCGATCATTGGCTGCGCCGGAAGTGAGCGAGATAGTTGATATCCACATCGTCGCCCAGCGAGAACTTGTCGCCGAGCGGGTCATAGCTGATGCCGGCCAGGTCCACGAGTTCCAGTCCGGCCGCACGGGCCCAGCGATTCAGTTCCGACGGTTTGATGAAGCGTTCGTATTCGTGCGTGCCCTTCGGTACGAGCCCGAGCAGGTATTCGGCACCGACAATCGCGCCCAAAAACGACTTCGTATTGCGGTTCAGCGTCGACAGAATGACGTCGCCGCCCGGTTTGACCAGCCCGGCAAGCGTTGCGACCAGTTGCGCCGGGTCAGGCACATGCTCAAGTACTTCCAGACACGTAACGGTGTCGAAGGCCTCCGGCATGTCTTGCAGCAGATCGTCTGCCGAGGTTACGCGGTAATCAATTTTCAGCCCGGACTCCAGCAAGTGCAGCTTCGCCACTTCAATAGAGGCGGGGGCGAGGTCAATTCCGGTAACCGCCGCGCCGTGAGCGGCAAGCCCTTCGGCCAGCAGGCCGCCGCCACAACCGACATCCAATAATTGGCAGTCGCTCAAAGGCAAACGCCCGGCAATGTAATCCACGCGCAGCGGATTGATCCGGTGCAGCGGCTTGAATTCGCTGTCCGGGTCCCACCAGCGGCTGGCAAGTTCGTTGAACTTGTTAACTTCCGCCTGATCCTGATTTGCCACACTCATGTTCTAAGTCTATTCCTGTTCTGCACCGGCAATGCGTTTATGCCATGCAGCGGCTTGTGCCATTGCGTCATCGGCGTCCAGTGATAACAGCTGGCGGTCTTTCACCAACTGCACGCCGGCGACCCAGACGTCCGAAACCTGATCACGGCTGGCGGCATAAACGATCGTCGATACCGGATTGTAAACAGGCTGAGTGGCCGGAGCACTAAGGTCGATACAGATCATGTCCGCAGCCTTGCCCGGTTCAATCGAACCGGTGGTCTCGGCGATGCCCAGTGCAATGGCACCGCCCATGGTTGCCATATAGAGCGCCTGTTCGGCGGGCAGCGACGCCGCGTCGCCACTTTGCCCTTTGGCGAGCAGGGCGGCGCTGCGCAGCTCTCCGAGCATATCCAGGTCGTTGTTGCTGGCAGCACCGTCGGTACCGATAGCCACATTCACGCCCGCAGCGAGCAAGTCAGTTACCCGGCACTGGCCACTGGCAAGCTTCAGGTTCGACTCGGGGCAATGAATGACGTTGGCAGCTGCAGCACTAAGGGACGTAATCTCGTCGTCGGTGAGTTGGGTCATATGCACCGCTTGCAGCTGAGCCCCCAGCAGCTTGGCCTCACTGATGATCTCGAGCGGCCGCTTGCCGTGGGCCTCCAGGCTTTGCTCAACCTCCGTGGCCGTTTCGGCAACATGGATCTGTGCTTTGGTGTCGAGTTCATTGGTAAGCGTGGCGATACGCTCCAGATGCTCCGGCGCCACCATATAAGGCGAATGCGGGGCGAATACGGTGGTGATCAGCGGGTGGCCTTTAAAGCGGTCATGTACCTCGATGCCTTTGGTCAGGTATTCCTCGAAGTCTTTGGCCCAGGGGGTCGGTACATCGATAACGATCAGGCCGGCGCTGCAGCGAATGCCGGTCTCGGCAGCTGTTTCGGCAATGACATCCGGGAAGAAGTACATGTCGTTAAAGCAGGTGGTTCCGCCCAGCAGCATCTCGGCTATCGCCAGACGGGTGCCGTCACGAACGAAATCGGGGCTGACCCAGGCACCTTCAGCAGGCCAGATGTGCTCTTCGAGCCACGTCTGCAGAGGCAGGTCATCGGCCAGGCCGCGCAACAGGGTCATCGCTGCATGGGTGTGGGCATTGATAAAGCCCGGCAGTAGCGCATGGTCGGGGCGCTCGATCACCTCCAGATCCCGGTGTTTCTGCAGGGCTTCAGCCGTAGGCAGAACCTCGATAATACTTCCGTTAGTTATCACAACAGCATGATTGTTAAGGACTATACCGGAAGGCATTACGGGGATGACCCAGCGGGGCACAAGGATGCAGTCGGTAGCGGTCATCGGTATTCCGGTTGTCTGTGGGAAGCGGGAAGACGGGGGTTGGTTGGCGATAATGCCTCATTGTCGGGGCGGGCGAAACAACGCTGTTTTGAGCCCCGGAAACCGGCCGGAAAATATCGCTTTAAACAGGTAATTTTCTCCCCGTTTACGGTGCTGTTTCGTAGCGCTGTGTGCTACCATACCGCCTTTATTTTCAACGCTTGCACCGTTTCCAAAACAGTCGCCGACAGAACATTAATCAACACGATAAAAACGCTCCGCAGGGAAGGGGCGGTGAATCTGTTCTGCGGCAGTTCACCGGAAGAAGAATCGACTAGCCAATGACCGAAGTGGCCTCACAAGTATTGCCCGTAAACCTCGAAGACGAGATGCGGCAGTCGTACCTCGATTACGCCATGAGCGTGATCGTAGGCCGCGCACTGCCGGACGTCCGCGATGGCCTCAAACCCGTGCATCGCCGCGTGCTGTATGCAATGCGTGAGCTTGGCAACGATTACGGCAAGCCGTACAAGAAGTCAGCCCGTGTCGTCGGTGACGTCATCGGTAAGTACCACCCGCACGGCGATTCGGCCGTTTACGACACTATCGTCCGCATGGCGCAGCCGTTCTCGCTGCGTTACCTGCTGGTTGATGGTCAGGGTAACTTCGGTTCGGTAGACGGCGACGCGCCTGCAGCTATGCGTTATACGGAGGTCCGTATGACCCGGATGGCCGGCGAACTGCTGGCTGATATCGACAAGGAAACGGTCGATTTCGCAGAAAACTACGACGGTTCGGAGTCCGAGCCGACGGTACTCCCCACACGAGTGCCGAATCTGCTGATCAACGGCTCTGCCGGTATTGCTGTGGGCATGGCTACCAATATCCCGCCACACAACCTCAACGAGGTCATTGGCGCCGCGCTGGCACTCATTGAAGACCCCGAAATCGAGGTTCGTGACTTGATGGAGATCATGCCTGGTCCTGATTTCCCGACGGCCGGCATTATCAACGGTACCGCAGGCATTTATTCGGCCTATATGACGGGGCGCGGCCGGGTGCATATCCGGGCTCGCCACCACATCGAGGAAGTTGATAAGAAAGGCAAGGAAGCTATTGTAATTACAGAGATTCCTTACCAAGTTAATAAGGCCCGTCTGATCGAAAAGATCGCCGAGCTGGTGCGTGAGAAGAAGCTCGAAGGCATCACTGAGCTGCGGGACGAGTCGGACAAAGAGGGCATGCGGGTCGTCATCGAGCTGCGCCGTGATCAGATGCCTGATGTCGTCGTTAATAACCTCTACAAGCAGACACCGCTGCAGACGGTGTTCGGCATCAATATGGTGTGCCTGCTGGACGGGCAGCCACGGCTGGTCAACCTCAAACAGATGCTGGAGGCGTTTCTGCGCCACCGCCGTGAGGTTGTGACACGCCGGACGGTATACGAGCTCCGTAAAGCCCGCGACCGTGCCCATCTCCTGGAAGGGCAGGCTGTAGCACTGGCCAATATTGACCCGGTGATCGCGCTGATCAAGGCGTCACCAACCCCGGCAGAAGCCCGGGTAGCGCTCATTGACGCGCTGTGGGAGCCCGGTGATGTGACGGGCATGCTGGAGCGTGCCGGCGGTGTCAGTACCAAACCCGATGATCTGGAAGGCGAATACGGGCCGGTCGAAGGCGGATACCGCTTTTCCGAGGCTCAGGCCCAGGCGATTCTCGAGCTGAGACTGCATCGTCTCACTGGCCTTGAGCGCGACAAGATAGTTAATGAATACAAAGAGATACTCGAGAAAATTAAAGAGTTTATTGAGATTCTTGAGAACCCGGATCGCCTGACCGAAGTCATCGTCGAAGAGCTGCAGGATATCGTCGAGCGCTATGGCGATGAGCGCCGCACCGAGATCACCCAGGATTACAGCGACGTCAGTGTCGAAGACCTGATTCCGCAGGAAGATCTGGTGGTCACGCTGTCACATGGCGGCTACGTCAAATCGCAGGGTCTGGATACGTATCAGGCCCAGAAACGCGGCGGCCGCGGTCGTTCGGCCACGAAGATGAAGGATGAAGACTTCATCGACAAGCTGTTTGTGGCGAACAGCCATGACACGCTGCTGTGTTTCTCCAGTCTCGGCAAGGTTTACTGGCTGAAGGTCTATCAGGTGCCCCGTGCCAGTCGCGGTGCCCGCGGTAAACCGATCGTGAATCTGCTGCCGTTGCAGTCGGATGAGCGCATCAATGCCGTACTCCCGGTTAAGGAATACGACGACGACCATTACGTGTTCATGGCTACGAGCCGTGGCACGGTCAAGAAAACGCCGCTGGAAGCGTTCTCGCGTCCACGCACCAAAGGCATTATTGCCGTAGATCTGCGTGACGGGGACAAACTGGTCGATGTGGCGATGACCGACGGCACTAACGACATCATGTTGTATGCCAGCTCCGGCAAGGCTATCCGCTTTAAAGAGTCGGATGTCAGGGCGATGGGTCGCGGTGCCGCCGGTGTTCGCGGTATCAAGACGTCCGGTGATCATGAGGTTATAGCCCTGATTATCGTCGCCGACGGTGACGTGCTGATGGCTTCCGAAAACGGCTATGGCAAGCGCACCACTGTTGATGAGTTTTCCGTGCAGGGGCGCGGTGGTCAGGGCGTTATCGCCATTAAGACCAGTGAGCGCAACGGCCGCATGGTCGGTGCCTGTCAGGTTAATAATGACGACGAGGTCATGTTGATCAGTAATGGCGGCACGCTTGTCAGGACGCCGGTAGACGATATCTCTATTCAGGGTCGCAATACTCAGGGCGTAACGCTTATCCGTCTGTCCGATGGCGAGCATCTGGTCGGTATGGACCGCATTCTGTCGCTGCCGGATGAAGAGGGTGCTGCAGGAGATGGCGAACAAGAGGGCGAAGCAGGCTGACAGTCTGTTCGCCGTGAAATCAAACTAGCCGGCCCGACGGGTGGGGCGGCAAGCAACAACCAAGTGGATTGAAAAACAATGTCACGAGTACATAACTTTAGCGCCGGGCCTGCGGCGCTGCCGCTGGAAGTGCTGGAGCAAGCACAGGCCAGCCTTACCGATTACGAAGGCTCCGGCATGTCTGTCATGGAAATCAGCCATCGCAGCAAGGCGTTTATGCAGATTGCCGAAGAGGCCGAAGCTGATCTCCGCGAGCTGATGGGGATTCCCGACGATTACGCGGTGTTGTTCCTGCAGGGTGGCGCGACCCAGCAGTTTGCATTGCTGCCGATGAATCTGTGTGCACCCGGTCAGTCAGCCGACTATCTGGTGACGGGCAGTTGGTCGAAGAAGGCCTATGCTCAGGGCGGCGCTGTTACGCAGGCGAATCTGGTCGCCCAAGGCGACAATGCCTCGGTGCCGGCTGTCGATAGCTGGAATCTGAACAGTGACGCAGCGTTCTTTCATTATTGTCAGAATGAAACGATCGGTGGCGTCGAGTTCCATGAGCTGCCGGAAACCGGCAGCGTGCCGTTGGTGGCGGATATGTCATCGACAATTCTGTCGCGGCCTATTGATGTGAGCCGCTTCGGCGTTATTTATGCCGGCGCGCAGAAGAATATCGGCCCGGCCGGTCTGACTATTATGATCGCCCGCAAAGACCTGCTGGAGCAGGGGGGTGAAGGTTTGCCGCCGATCCTGCGTTATCAGACGCAGGCCGAGGCAGGTTCCATGTCGAACACGCCACCGACCTTTGCCTGGTATCTGGCCGGTCTGGTCTTCAAATGGTTGAAGCGTCAGGGTGGCATTGAGGCAATGGGTGAGATCAACAAGCGCAAGGCGGAAGCCCTGTACGCTGCGATCGACGGCTCCGATTTCTATGCAAACCCGGTGGCCATTGAGAACCGTTCGTGGATGAATGTGCCGTTTACGCTGGCGAAGCCGGATCTCGATAGTGTGTTCCTGCAGGAGGCCGAAGCTGCCGGTTTAATGAACCTGAAAGGGCATCGTTCTGTTGGTGGTATGCGCGCTAGTATTTATAACGCGGTTTCAGAAGATTCGGTCAATGCATTGATCGCTTTCATGGCTGATTTCGAGTCACGTAACGCTTAACTGCAGTCGTTTAACCCGGCTGCTTTGCTGATTAATTAAGGTTGTCATGTACAAGGTACTTACACTCAATAATATTTCCCCGGAAGGTTTGAAACTGCTGCCGGGTGACGAATACAACGTCGGTGATGAAATCGATTCGCCGGACGCTATCCTGCTGCGTTCCTACAAGATGCATGATCAGGAATGGCCCGACACCATTAAGGCTGTCGCCCGTGCCGGCGCCGGCGTGAACAACATTCCTCTGGATGTCTTCACGAAACGCGGTGTGCCTGTATTCAATGCTCCCGGCGCCAACGCCAATGCGGTGAAGGAACTGGTTGTCAGCGGCATGCTGCTGGCGGCACGTAACCTGTGTCAGGCAGCGGACTACACGCAGAATCTCGAAGGTGAAGGCGACGAGCTCAACAAGAAAGTCGAAGCCGGTAAGAAGAGGTTTGTCGGCTACGAACTGCCCGGTCGTACGCTCGGTGTGGTTGGTCTTGGCGCGATTGGTGTGCAGGTAGCTAACGCTGCTCATGCCTTAGGCATGAATGTGGTCGGATTCGATAATCACATTACTGTATCCCGTGCGTGGCAGTTGTCTGCCGGAGTGGATCAGGCACGCAGTCTCGAAGACCTGTTCAGCCGTTCCGACATGGTTACCGTGCATGTGCCGTTCCTTGAAGACACCAAGCACCTGGTTAATGCAGCCCGTATCAAACTGATGAACCAGAACGGCGTAGTGTTGAACTTCGCCCGCGGCGGCATCGTCGACGATGAGGCGGTGCTGGAAAGTCTCGAAGAGGGACACCTCGGTCGTTACGTTACGGATTTCCCGTCACGCGAACTGCTTGGCAATGACAAGATCATTGCTTTGCCGCATCTGGGTGCTTCAACCCACGAGGCGGAGACCAACTGTTCGGTCATGGTGTCGCAGAACCTGCGTGATTATCTGGAGCACGGCATTGTCCGTTACTCGGTGAACTTCCCCGAAGCTGATATGCCACGCACCACGGACAGCCGCATCACCATTGCGAACGAGAACAAGCCCAACATGGTGGCGCAGATCTCGGGTTGTCTGGCAGATGCCGGTCTGAACGTCGAAGACCTGTTGAATAAGTCGCGTGGCGACATTGCTTATACTATTGTTGATCTTGATGGCGCTGTACCTGAGGCGACACTTGATGCTATCCGCAACATTGAAGGTGTAATAAACGTGCGTTGCCTCGGGCAATGCGGTTAACACCGGTGACTATCTGAATCGGGGGGCCGGATGTCGAAGAAAGATGATCCAAAGTCAACGCAGCAGGACGCGGAAAATCTTGATGGCATCCGACAGCAAATTGATGCTGTCGATGTTCAGCTCGGCGAGTTAATCGGCCAACGTGCGGCACTCGCGCAGCAAGTAGGCGAGGCCAAGCGTCAGGCAGACAATGGCGGTACGGTCGAGTTTTACCGGCCGGAGCGCGAAGCGCAGGTATTGCGCGCTGTAGCGGAACGCAACGAGGGGCCGTTGGACGACGGTGAAGTCGTGCGCCTGTTCCGCGAAATCATGTCGGCATGCCGTGCCTACGAAGAGCCCCTGCAAGTGGGTTATCTCGGTCCTGAAGGTACCTTCACTCATTCCGCTGTTTATAAGCACTTCGGTCATTCGGTCGGTGCACTGCCGCTGGCGACGATTGAAGATGTATTCCATGAGGTCGAGAGCGGCACTGCGCGCTACGGTGTTGTGCCTATCGAGAACTCCAGTGCCGGTATGGTTAATCACACGCTGGATATGTTCCTCAACTCGTCTCTGAAGGTTTGTGGCGAAGTTGAAATGCGTATTCGTCAGCATTTGCTCGGGCAGATGGAGTCTCCGGATGAAGTGAAGCGCGTCTGTGCTCATCCGCAGGCATTGGCGCAATGCCGGGCCTGGCTTAACGAATTTCTACCGAATGCCGAACAGATCCCGTCGAGCAGCAATGCCGAAGGCGCCAGACGAGCCCGTGATGAAGCCGGTACTGCTGCGATTGCCGGTGATGCGGCGGCAGAAGTGTACGGTCTGAATGTGCTGGTTGCCGATATTGAGGACAGCCGCGACAACACCACACGGTTTTTGGTTATCGGCTCGCGAATTGCGCCGCCGAGTGGCGATGATAAAACCAGTTTACTGGTGACCTCTGCTGATTCCGACGATGCAGGTTCGTTGCACCGGATTCTTGCGCCGTTTGCCGGGCAGGGTATTAATATGACCCGGATTGAGTCGCGGCCATCGCGGCGCCGCAAATGGCATTACGCGTTCTTTATCGATATTGAAGGCCACGCAGACGACGAACCGGTGAAGCAAGCGCTCGCCGAACTCGAGGCGCAGGCGCCGTTAACCCGTGTGCTGGGGTCGTACCCCAAAGCCATTCTTTAAAGCGCTCTGGCTGTGGCTGACCGGCAGCGTTCAATGGCTATCAGGTCTGTAGCCGCCCCCGCAGTTTGCGAATTGAACCCTTATGTTCCGGGTAAGCCGCTCGACGAGCTTGAGCGTGAGTACGGCATTAGCGATGCCGTGAAACTGGCGTCCAATGAAAACCCCTTAGGCCCTGCGCCAGCTGTACATGCGGCTGTTGAAGCCGCGTTATCTGAGCTGCATCGTTACCCGGATGGCAGCGGCTTTTACCTGAAGCAGAAGCTGGCACAAAAGCTCGGCGTGCAGTCGCAACAACTGACGCTGGGTAATGGCTCAAACGACGTGCTGGTGCTGCTGGCCGAGGCGATGCTTACGGCTGAGACGTCGGCGGTATTTTCCGAGTATGCGTTTTTGGTGTATCCATTGGCCGTGCAAGCCACCGGTGCCGAAGCGCTAGTGGTGTCTGCAAATCCTGCCGGCCATGAGCAGCCGCTGGGCCATGATCTCGAGGCCATGCTGGCGGCGATTCGCCCCGACACACGGCTGGTATTTGTAGCAAACCCGAACAACCCGACCGGAACGTGGGTTGAGCAGGAAGCGTTGTATGCGTTTCTGCAGCATGTGCCGGAGAACGTTGTCGTCGTGCTGGATGAGGCCTATTGTGAGTACACCGACGGTGGTGAATATGCCTCCGTTCCCTGGTTGGCAGAGTTTCCGAATCTGGTTATTACCCGGACGTTCTCGAAGATTCATGCGCTCGCGGGGCTGCGGGTCGGGTATGCGGTTAGTAGTGCGGCGCTGGCCGAGTTACTGAACCGGATCAGGCAGCCCTTTAATGTGAATTCGTTGGCGTTGGTGGCTGCGGACGCAGCGCTGGCCAGCGAAGGGCATGTGGCCGAGAGCCGCAAGCTTAACGATGATGGCAAGCTGCAACTGGCCGAGGGTCTGGCCGGCTTGCCGGTTACTGTTATTCCGTCGCGGGGCAATTTTGTATTGCTTGATATCGGCAAAGACGCAGCGCCGGTTAATGAGCGGCTGATGCGTGCCGGTGTTATTGTGCGGCCGGTGGCAAACTACGGCTTGCCGAATCATCTGCGTGTCAGCATTGGTACGCAGGAAGAAAACGAAGTATTTCTTAAAGCATTTCCTGAATGTTTCTTTTCCTGAATGTTCCAGGGCGGTAGCACCATGAGTGAGTTTGTTTAATGAGCACTAACGGAAATAGCCGGTTTGTTGTGGAACCGGGCCGGGAACTATCCGGCACCGTTAATGTGCCCGGCGATAAGTCGATTTCGCATCGCTCGCTGATGCTGGGTGCGATAGCCAACGGCCGCACCCGCGTAAAAGGCTTTCTGCCCGGCGAGGATTGTCTCGCAACGCTGGCAGCGATGCAGGCGATGGGTGTGAGTATTGAGCGCAGCGGTGAAACCGAAGTGCTCATCGACGGCGTTGGTCTGCATGGTCTGCAAGCCCCTGCAGACGAGATTGATCTTGGTAACTCCGGCACGGCTATGCGGCTGATGATGGGGCTGCTGGCGGGTCAGGAATTCGACAGCACGATGACCGGCGATGAGTCGCTCAGTGTCAGGCCGATGGAGCGCGTAGCGAAGCCGCTACGCGAGATGGGCGCAGATGTTGCTACAACAGACGGCAAGCCGCCGGTCAATGTACGGGGTCAGCAACAACTGTCAGGTATTGAATACAAGATGCCGATGGCCAGTGCCCAGGTTAAATCAGCGGTGCTGCTTGCCGGGCTCTACGCTGCAGGCGAAACCGCCGTGGTTGAGCCGGCTGTAACGCGTGACCATACCGAACGGATGTTGCGTGGCTTCGGAGTGCAGGTCGATGTAGAGGGTTCGCGTGCATCACTGCACGGTGGAGCGGCACTCACTGCGATAGATATTACTGTGCCCGCCGATATCTCATCGGCAACGTTTCCTTTGGCGGCGGGCTGTTTGTCGCAGGCGGGTTCGGTCAGCATTAAACACGCAGGTATAAACCCGACACGTACAGGCGTGCTCGATATCCTGCAGCTGATGGGCGCAGATCTGAGTCGTTCCGATGTGAGTGAGACGGGCGGGGAGCCGGTAGCAACCCTGACGAGCAAAGCCTCTGTGCTGAAGGGCTGCGAGATTCCGGGCGAACTGGTGCCGCTGGCTATCGACGAGTTTCCCATGGTGTTTGCCTTGGCTGCTGTGGCCGAAGGTGAGACTGTTATCAGCGGTGCGGAAGAACTGCGTGCTAAAGAAAGTGATCGCATCAGCGCAATGGTTGCCGGGTTGCAAGCGCTCGGAGTCGACGTTGAAGAGCGTCCTGACGGTGCTGTTATTCGGGGCGGGTCGGTGTCCGGTGGTGTGGTCGACAGCTTGGGCGATCATCGAATCGCTATGGCATTTGCCGTGCTGGCTTCCTGTGCAGAGGCCCCCGTAGAAATTTTGAATGTCGCCAATGTCGCGACATCGTTTCCGGGTTTCGTTGAGTGCATGCAGGCTATCGGTCTGAAAATCCGTCAGGAACCCGCTGTGGAGCAAAGCGCTTGAGTGATGTTCCGGTTATTGCTATCGACGGTCCCGGAGGTGCAGGGAAGGGCACTATTGCACGGGAAATTGCCAAAGCGCTCGGTTGGCATTTGCTCGACAGCGGCGCTTTGTACCGTCTGGTTGCGCTTGCTGCTATCCAACAAAAAGTAGCCTGGGATGCGCATGAGACGTTGGCTGAAGTTGCGCGGAATCTCGATGTACGGTTTGATTTTGCCGGTGAAGAGGGCTCAGTTTTCCTTGCAAATGAGGAAGTTACGGCGGCAATAAGGGCTGAAGAATGCTCCCGTGGCGCGTCGCTGGTGGCCGCTGTGCCGGAGGTCAGAAAAGCGCTAATCCAGCGCCAGCGCGACTTTCAGCGCTCCCCGGGTCTGGTGGCCGACGGTCGTGATATGGGGTCGGTCGTGTTTCCTGATTCCCGCCTGAAAATATTCCTGACGGCGAGTATCGGGGAGCGGGCTCAGAGACGCTATAAGCAGTTGAAAGACAAGGGAATGGATGCTAGTCTGCGCGACCTTTCCAGAGACATGGAGGAGCGCGACCGGCGTGACACGGAGCGAGAAGTCGCCCCGCTGAAGCCGCAAGCCGATTCCAGAATTCTGGATACGACTAGCCTGGGTATTCCGGATGTCGTGCAGACGGTGCTGAACTGGGTGGCTGAAAGCTACCCCCAACGTTCCTGATTCACTGCAACTTTTCCTTAGGTTTTTATTGGTGCGGTTCACGTGTTGTGAATCGTTTTTCTTAACTACATTTAATCGGTTAGCTGCTTTTTTTCGGGCTTACTGTTTTAAATCTAACTCTGGTCTGCCCTCGGGCAGTGGTTAATCTAATGACTGAAAGTTTTGCTGAGTTATTCGAGCAAAGTCTCGCTAACCAAAACATTAAAACCGGTGCCATCATCAACGGTACCGTTATCGAAATTTCTAACGACGTTGTAATCGTCAGCGCCGGCCTCAAATCCGAAGCAGTTATTCCTAAAGCTCAATTCCGTGATGAAAACGGCGAGCTTGAAGTGGAAGTGGGTGATGAAGTTGAAGTTGCCCTGGATGCTGTAGAAGACGGCTCCGGTGAAACCCGCTTGTCTCGTGAGCGCGCTAAGCGTGAGCGTACCTGGACCAGGCTTGAAGAAGCTTACGAAGGCGGCAAGATCGTAAACGGCATCATCAATGGCCGTGTTAAAGGCGGTTTCACTGTTGAGATTGAGTACGTGCGTGCGTTCCTGCCAGGCTCTCTGGTTGATGTACGCCCCGTTCGCGACCCTTCTTACCTCGAAGGTAAGGACCTTGAATTCAAGGTCATCAAACTGGATCGCAAGCGTAACAACGTTGTCGTTTCCCGCCGTGCTGTCGTTGAAGAAGAGTACAGTGCAGAGCGTGATCAACTCCTTGAGAACCTGCAGGAAGGCCTGATTGTTAAGGGTGTCGTTAAGAACCTGACCGACTACGGTGCATTCGTAGATCTCGGCGGTATCGACGGCCTGCTGCATATCACCGACATGGCTTGGAAGCGCGTTAAGCATCCTTCCGAAGTTGTTAACGTCGGCGATGAAATCGAAGTCAAGATTCTGCGTTTCGATCGCGAGAAGACCCGCGTATCACTGGGCATGAAACAGCTTGGTTCGGATCCGTGGAAAGAAATTGCACGTCGTTACCCGCAAACCACACGTATTTTCGGCAAGGTCACCAACATTGCTGACTACGGTTGCTTCGTTGAAATCGAAGACGGTGTTGAAGGTCTGGTGCACGTTTCTGAAATGGACTGGACTAACAAGAACGTTAACCCGTCGAAGGTTGTTGCTGTAGGCGATGAAGTTGAAGTGATGGTGCTGGAGATTGACGAAGAACGTCGTCGTATTTCTCTGGGCATCAAGCAGTGCCAGTCTAATCCTTGGGCTGACTTCTCTGCGAGCTACAACAAAAACGACAAAATCAGCGGCAAGATCAAGTCGATTACCGATTTCGGTATCTTCATCGGTCTGCCGGGCGGCATCGACGGTCTGGTTCACCTGTCTGACATCTCCTGGGATGAAACCGGTGACGATGTTGTTCACGGCTTCAAGAAAGGCGACGAGATCGAAACCGTCATTCTGGCAGTAGACCCCGAACGTGAGCGTATCTCGCTGGGCGTTAAGCAGCTGGATTCTGATCCTCTGTCAGGCTTCCTGGCCGAGTACCCGAAAGGCAGTATCGTTAAAGGTAAGGTCCTCGAGGTTGATGCCCGCGGTGCCATGATCGAACTGGGCGATGGTGTTGAAGGTCATCTGCGTGCTTCCGAGATTTCGGCAGAACGTGTTGAAGATGCCCGTACTCAGCTGAAAGTCGACGATGAAGTCGAAGCCCGCGTTACAGGTATGGATCGTAAGAACCGTGTAGTTGCTCTGTCGATCAAGGCGAAAGAAGCTCATGAAGAAGCTGAAGCCGTCGAAAGCTACCGCAGTGAGTCTGAAAGCTCTGCGAGTGGCACCACACTGGGTGATCTTCTCAAAGAGAAGATGGGTTCAGGCGAGTAATCGGACGGAAATATGGAATAGGGTGGCTGCGGAGCAGCCACCCGACTCCACCGGAATATTGGGAGGCGCCAGATAGGCCATGACTAAATCCGAACTTATTGAAATGGTTGCTAAGAAGCAGCGGCATTTACCGGCGAAAGATGTTGAGCTGGCAATTAAGCATTTGCTTGAATTGATGAGCCAAGCTCTGGCAGATGGCCAGCGAATTGAAATTCGCGGTTTTGGCAGTTTTTCGCTGCATTTCCGCCCGCCGCGCATGGGGCGCAACCCTAAGACGGGTGAGGCAGTTGCTCTGTCAGGCAAATATGTGCCGCACTTCAAGCCAGGTAAGGAATTGCGTGAACGCGTAAATACCAATCAGCATTTGCCGATTAAGTAGTTCTTACTGAACTGAATTAAAAAAGGCTGCCAAAGGCAGCCTTTTTTATTGCCTGATTGCGGGTGCATCGCCTGCGCTTATGGCAGTACAATCAACAGCAGACTTAGTGTCTTTGTCTTAACCGGGTTATTCAGATGATTCGAAACCTATTTCTGGGGTTGGTGGTTATTACTGCGATGTTGATCGCGGTTGTATTTGCAGCACTAAACCCCGGTGTTGTCGAGATCGACCTGGCATTTGCAGGTTTTGAGTTGCAGAAATCTTTGGCGTTTATTCTGGTGTTCGGCTTTGGTGCTTTGTTCGGCATGCTGTGCGCCCTCGTGTTGCTGACACGGTTGCTCGCGGAGCGGCGGCGCTTACGTCGTTCACTCAAACTGGCCGAGTCGGAGGTTAGTTCGTTGCGGACCATTCCGGAGAGCATCTCCTAAGGCATCAATGGCTACCGATTCCGCTATTTTAATTGCCGGGTTGCTGTTTATTGCGGCTGCTCTGGGCTATGTCTTTGCCCGCTTTGGCGATGACTCGGGTGATGCTCCACCGCCCGATCCTGAGCGGATGAACTCCGAGTACATCAAAGGCCTGAATTTTCTTCTGAACGAGCAGCCTGACCAGGCGCTGGAAGTGTTCATCCGCATGGTTGAGGTCGATGAGAACACCCTGGAAACTCACTATGCGCTGGGCGGGTTGTTTCGCCGGCGGGGTGAGGTCGACCGGGCCATCCGTATCCATCAGAACCTGATTGCCAGACCGAATCTCGACCAGACGCAACGCGATCAGGCGTTCTTTGCTTTGGCTGAGGATTATCTTGGTGCCGGTCTCTACGATCGCGCAGAGTCGCTGTTTCTGCAGCTTCGGGAGTCGCCGGACCATTGTGACCCGGCGCTGCTCAAGCTTGTGAGAATCTGCGAGCTGACCAATGACTGGCAGAAGGCAATTGAGTACTTCCGCGAGCTGGAGTCGCACGACGCGGTGAGCGCGTCGCCGGATCAGGTCGCGCATTACCTGTGTGAGCAGGCAGAGCAGGCGTTGGCGGGAGGTGATCTGGATGCTGCCGCGGCATTGCTTAAAGAAGCGGATGAGCGTGCAGTTGAGACAATCCGTACGCGACTGGCTCAGGCCAACTGTGCGCAGGCCGGTGGCGATCATGACAAAGCAATCGAGCTGTACGAGCGGGTGATAGGTCTTGAACCAAGACTGGCGTCGGAGGTTATTCCTGCTCTGGCCCGCAGCTGCCGGGCTGTCGGTCGCTCTGAAGACATGGCCCGCATTCTGAACAGCTTGAAAGAAAACCATCAGTACGCCCGTGATGCGATTGCGCTGGCTACTATTCGCGATGCCGATATTGATCATGCGGTAGCGCTTGAGTGTCTGGCCGAGTTCACGGCGACACATCCGATTCTATCGTCGCTTATCGATATGGAGCAGATGAACGACGCTGACGCGGCTGTGCGGGCAGCAGCATTGGGCCGGGTGCGCGCGGCTCTGGCCCGGATAGCGATGCAGTCACCGCGTTACCGCTGCAATGAGTGCGGATATGCCACTATGGAGCTGCTCTGGCAGTGCCCCAGTTGCCGCGAGTGGGAAACCGTTGTACCCGCGCAGCAACTTGCTCTGGGTTCCATGTTGTCCTGAGTGTTGTCCTGAATGTTGCCCTGAATGTTGTCCTGAGAGCCCGTTTCTCCCGATTCTTTAGGCTTTAGCCGCCTCAGTGTGTTTGTGCCTGTTTGCGGTCTATAGAGGTGCGGTAAGGCTCCGCCAACGTTTCTAGCATAGGTTTCCACGGCGCCTGCATCGGGTGCCGCATCTATAAATGGAGATTTCCTATGCGAAGCTTATTGATTCTCGCTGTCAGTGTTTTGTTCCCGGTGTTTGCCTGGGCCGGTCCCGTTGATATCAACACGGCTGATGCTATGACGCTTGCCGAAGAGCTGAATGGTGTCGGCTTGTCCAAGGCCGAGGCCATCGTTGCTCATCGCGAAACCCACGGCCCGTACAGCGCTCCTGAAGACCTGCTGGACGTGAAAGGCATCGGCCTGCAGATCTTCGAGGTTAACCGCGAGAACATCCTTGTCAGCAATAAGTGATCTGCTGCCGGGCCGCCGGTGAGTTCCGCTCTCCGGTGACCCGGTATTGGTTCCCGGGAAATGGCTGCTAATTCACAATATTTTGCTGATTATTCGTTATCATTGAGCTGACAGTCTTTCAGTAAATGAAGTTGTTCAGTAAAAGGGATTGCGATGACAGGAGCAGTGAATACAGCCGTTTTTCCGGTGGCCGGGCGTGGTACGCGATTTTTGCCGGCTACCAAAGCCATCCCGAAGGAAATGCTGCCGATTGTCGACAAGCCGCTCATTCAATATGCCGTTGAAGAGGCTGTGGCGGCCGGTGCGAAGCGCCTGGTTTTTATTACCCACCACAGCAAGGGCTCGATCGAATCCCACTTCCGGCCGAACTTCGAATTTGAGAAGCTGTTGGAGCAGGACGGCAAGGATGACTTGCTGCAACTGCTGCGCGATACCATCCCTTCGGATGTCCGGTTCTATTACATAGAGCAGGGTGAGCCTCTCGGGTTGGGTCACGCGGTCCTGTGTGCCAAGGAAGTAGTCGGTGACGAACCGTTCTTTGTGCACCTGCCCGACGATTTGATTCGTTCGGAGCAGGGGTGCCTCACCGAGTTGCGCGAACTCTACGAGCAGACCGGGTCGAGTGTGATTGCCGTCGAGGAAGTGCCGCGCGAACGCACTTCAAGCTACGGTATCGTCGATGTCGACAGTGACAATGTGCTCCGGGGCATTGTCGAGAAGCCGGCACCCGAAGACGCACCATCAAACCTTGCGGTCGTGGGGCGCTACCTGCTGACACCTGATATCTTCAGCCTGTTGGAAACGACCGGCCGTGGTGCCGGTGGTGAAATACAGCTGACCGATGCGATTGCAGCCCAGCTGCAGCAAGGCGAAGTGCGAGCCTGCCACTTTTCCGGCACCCGCTACGATTGCGGCAACAAGTACGGTTATGTCACAGCGAACCTCGATTTTGCCCTCGAGCTCGACGACATCAGTGCGCCGTTGCGGGCTCACCTCAAGGAGCTCTGAGCGACGCCAGCCAGACCACAAGGCTGGTGCGGCCTTAGCCCGCTGCGGGAAAAGTTTAACGATATAAGGGATTTGTATAATCCCTCGCTGGACTCTCACCCGTATCTCTGGCATTTTACGCGCGCTTTCCCGGTCTGACTGCAGTGCAGTAAGACCAGATCCCCTCCCGCGACATGCACGGAAGTCAGGTCGCGTCATAAATTGACTAACTAGCAGAGACACGATGGATATTTCTAAGATACCGGTCGGTAGCAATGTGCCCGACGAACTGAATGTAATTATTGAGGTTCCGCTGGGTGGCGAACCGATTAAGTATGAACTCGATAAAGACAGTGGTGCGATGTTTGTTGATCGTTTCCTGTACACAGCAATGCATTACCCGTGCAACTACGGCTTTGTACCGCACACCTTGTGTGGTGATGGTGATCCGTTGGATGTCATGGTTTACGGCCATCGCCCTCTGGTTCCCGGTGCCGTTGTCGCAGCCCGGCCGCTTGGCGTACTGATGATGGAAGACGAAGCCGGTATGGACGAGAAGGTTCTTGCCGTACCTGCGCACAGCCTTACCAAGTACTACGACAAGATTCATGACTACAACGATATTGCCGAGATCATGCTCGATCGAATTTCGCACTTTTTTGAGCAGTACAAAGCACTTGAGCCCAACAAATGGGTCAAGGTTGTCGGTTGGCAGGGAATCGATGAAGCCCGCCAGATCGTGCTGGACTCTATCGAGGCCTACAACGCCGAATAGTCCGCACAAGCAGCATCGTGAAAGCCCGCACCGGTTGTCCGCTGCGGGCTTTTTTGTGCCTGAGTGACGGGTAGCGCTTTGCGGGTGTCTCAGGTAACGTCAGCTTATCTTTCAGGAGGAAGCTATGTCCGATTCTGATCGCGATTCTGATAGTCAACCGAGTGAACTGAAGGCCGGGTTCAATTTGTCGCGCCGTGAGTTGTTCGGCGCCGCCGCCGGCGCCGCTGCGTTGTCTTCTATCCCCCTGACCGCAAAGGCTGCGTCCTATGAAGCACCGTTCGTGTCGATGCGTGATTACCTCAACGCGATGAATGACTGGGGTTTGGTCATGCGTATCCCGAGAGTCGATCAGGATGAATATGAAGCGACCGCGCTGATGTATCGCTTGCGCGACCAGTTCGGTATGCGCGGCGCGCCTGCTTTATTTATCGAAAAAGTGAAGATCGGTGGCGAGTGGGTCGATGGTCCGCTGGTCATCAATGAAAGCGGCAGCAGTCATGCTGAATGTCTGGCATTCGGGTTGGACCCTGTCGACGAGGGGCCTATTCACAAGGAGCCGCTCAATAGTTATCGCAAAGCATTGGCTCATGTCGAAACAATGATCGCCGAGAACGGTGGCGAATACCCGACTGTTGCCCCCGTCGAAACGACGGCCGACAAAGCGCCATGCAAAGAAGTCGTGCTGGAAGGCGATGCTATCGACCTGACTAAGTTCCAGTTTATCCAGTGCAACCCCGGTGATGCCGGCCGCTATATCAATACCGGTGTCGTATTCACTCGGCATCCGAAATACGGCGTGAACTTCGGTACCTATCGCTGTCACCTGCGCGGGCCGCGGGAGATTGCGATTAATTCCGAACCCGGTCAGACCGGTTGGCGACACTTGCAGGCTGCCAAGAAGCGTGGTGAGAAGACGGCTAACGTCTCTATTGTGATGACGCCCGACCCGTACGTGTGGATGGTGGCGGGTAGCAAGATGTCCTTCGGCAAAGGCAAGCTGATCGATGAGATGTCATTGGCCGGCGGCCTGGCAGGTCAGCCGATAGAAGTCGTAAAGTCCGAGACCAATGACTTTATGGTGCCGGCGCATGCGGAAATGATTATTGAAGGCGAAGTACCGCTTGACGATATGCGCCCCGAAGGCCCATACGGTGAGTTCGTTGGCTATCAGGGTGATGTGAAACCGCAGGCATTCTGGATGCAGGTAACGCGCGTCACACACCGCAAGAAGCCCTGGATCATGAACAACTTTACCGGTCAGCAGGCCGGGGCTTTGATGGCGGCCGGTGGTGCCATGTCGTCATACCGTATTAAGAAAGAGATACCGGCCGTTCAGGAAATCTTCTCCGATACCCGAGCCGTCGGCTTCTTCTTTGTCAGCATCGATAAAACGGAACCCGGTCAGGGGCTGGAAGTTGCCAAAGCGATTACCGAGAAGTTCTTCAATGCGAAGATCGTTGTCGTGGTTGATTCCGACACACCGATTCACGATAAAGACGCGATGATGTCTGCTATTGGTGCCCGTTGGCAGCCATACGGCAATACTGAAATCTATGAGTCATTGCCTGCGTTACCGCTGGACCCCAGTACGCCGACAGTTGGCAAGAGCAGCAAGATTGCCATTGATGCGACCCGGCAGTGGCCGGAGGAAGGCGGACCTGAGGTATTCCCGGTGATGAATGAAACGCTGCTCGTTCGCGGCGCCCCGGATGCTTTTACACGCGTTGATGTGAAGTGGGGCGAGAAGATTCGTGCCTGGCGTGAGAAGCTGCCGAACTCATAACCGATGCCTACCGTACTCATCACAGGGGCCAACCGGGGCATAGGGTTGGAGCTGACCCGCCAGTATCTGGCTGACGGGTGGTTTGTCATCGCGACTTGCAGAAACCCCGATTCAGCAGATGAACTGCAGGCGCTGAAGGAGGCCGGCCGGCTGGATGTGTTCTCACTGGACGTTACGGATCACGAGGCGATAGATACTTTCGCAACAAAGCTGTCGGGTATTCCGATAGATGTGTTGCTGAACAATGCCGGCATGATCGGCCCTGTGCCGGTGCCCGAGCATATCGGGCTGCAGACCTTCGGCACTATCGATTACGAGCTATGGCAGCAGGTTCTGTGGACGAACACCTTTTCTGCCGTGAAATTGTCTGAAGTGTTGTTGGAGAATGTTCTGGCGAGCGGCCAGAAAAAGATCGTTGCGATATCGAGTACGGTCGGCTCACTGGTTGAGCGTGATACGCCTGCTTTCGCTTATGCGACGAGCAAGACGGCTCTCAACAAAGCCATGCGATTACTCTCCACCGAGTTGCAAGAGCAGGGCGTCTCTGTCGGGATTATTTGCCCGGGCTACGTGAAGACCCGCATGGATTTCGGCACCGCGGATGTGGAGATACCGGAGAGCGTGGCCGGCGTGCGTCAGGTCATCGAGAACCTGACTTTAGATAACAGCGGCCAGTACACCCGCTACAACGGCGAGCAGATTGCCTGGTAACTGGGTAACTGGGGTCAGACCCCAAGCTCTATTTTCGATCTAAGGCTCTCAACCGCAAAAGGTAGCCACAGCCGCTTTTCACCTTTGGCGGCTTAGAATGGATTCTAGCCTTGGGGTCTGACCCCGGTTAGACGACGTCCCAGTCTTTCAGCATTTTGCCGAATTTGGTGTCGACCAGATCCCAGACTTCCGGGGCTTCGCGTGTCAGATACTCACGGTTGCTTAACGGGAATTCCTCCTGACCGCCTTCGCCGGGCAACTGGCGGGTTGCGTCGATCACGATCTTGCTGGTTTCGGAATAATTAACCTGACTCGGGTCGGTAAATAGCCCGAAAGCCTTTTCCTTAATGTAGCTGGCGGGGTAGGGCTGCCAGCGGGCACCGATGGCAGCCAGTACTTCATTGCCATCAAGAATGTTCACGTCGGCGTCGACCACGACAATCACTTTGGCAATGGGGTTACTTTTAACAATCGATTTGCCGGCGGCCAGACCTTCGCCTGCTTCCTTCTTATCGATGCTCATGAACACACAGCCCATCGCGTATTGGGGTGTCTGGAATTCAACCAGGTTCGGGATGCTGCGTTTCAAGAAGACTTCATAAAGGGCATCCATCGGCGCGGTCAGCATGCCACGACCCATGCCGGTAAAGGCGTTCATGAACCACGGGTTCTTGCGGTGGGTAACGCGCGTAACGTTAATAATGAAGTTGGTATCTTTTGCCGCACCCATATAGCCGAACATTTCGCCAAACGGGCCTTCGGGTTCCATCGATGCATCATCAAGCGGCACTTCACCCTCAATGATGAATTCGGCATGTGCCGGTATCAGCATGTCATTGGTATCGCTCTTGACGACTTCCAGTGCTTTGCCTCTGAGGCCGCCGGCAACTGCCAGCTCGTCCACCGGTTTCGGTCCGAAGCGCAGTGCGACGCGGGTGCCGCTGACCATCCACACGATCGGATCCTGTCCCAGTACCAGCGTTATCGGTGCGGTTTTCTCGCCACGCTCTTTCGCGGCCATCATCATTTTGTAGCCGGTCTGGCCCGGTTCCGGATTAAAGCCCAGCTTGCGCGGACCGCGCAAAGCACAGCGGTAGGTGCCGTAGTTGTCACCCATCTTCGGGTCAGTTGTGAAGATGGATGCTGTATTCACATAGCGCCCGTCATCGTGCGGGTTGGTCTGGACAAACGGGAATGAGGTGAGGTCGATAGCATCGCCTTCGAGCGTGATCTCCTTGCACGGAGCCTGGTCACGCTCAACCACCACCGGTGGTATCTGCGGATAGCGGCCCTTGTTGGCGGCCAGCATTTCCTTCATCAAGTCTTTTACTTCGCGGTAACTGTCGTAGTACTCGCGCGGCTTGGAATCTACGCCGAAGGCTATCGAGTCGGTGTGCCAGTGCATCTGCATGTTGCCAAGCAATGGGCCGTCCATCCATTTGCCGTCTTGTTTCACCTTTTCAATATAAAGACCGGGTGAGCGATACGGCCCGTAGAGGTCATTCATCCGGAAGACGATGCCGGTGGCCTCGTAGTTGTCCTGATCAACCTCGGGGATACGTAACAACAGCCCGTGTGCATCGAGTGCGTCGACCCAGTCACGAATAGAGTCGTAAGGCGGCAGCGGCCCTTTGGCGGCAGAGGCTGCTGACGGTGCGGCTTTGTTGCTATCTCCGCTGCTCTCCTGCGCACAACCGGCGGCGAGCGCGGCCATGCCGGTGGTGGCAGCAATGAATGCGCGGCGGTCAAAGCCGGTTTCTGTTGTTTTATTGTCGGACATGAGACGTACCTGTAGAAAATCGCTATGGGCTGATTCTCTAACAGTATCGCCGGGTCGGCAGAAGTCCGCTCATCTTGTCCGGTATATGGATTGATCCGGTTCCCCGGCGGCGTAAAAACGAAGAAACCCGCCATCTGGCGGGCTTCTTCGGGCTCAGATGCAAGCCTGATTTATAGCAGAGCTTAACCATTTGGTCTTTCTGGTTCCGGTTCCGGTTCCGGCTCCGGTTCAGGTATGGGCGGGTCATCATCAACCTTGCATGCATTTACACAGCACTCGGTGATCCGTTTTTGAAGGCTTTGCTCTGGTTGAGCGTAGACCAAGCAGGACACACCGCAATCACAAGGTCTGACGACGAGAACGAGTTGGCCATCGTCTTCAGTAGGCGCTAAGGAATTGCCCGGAATTTCACCAGCTGGAATAGCTATTACTAAGTCTTCCCGTTCTGTTGCTTCCGGCGCGTCACCCGGTTGCTGACACCCGGCCACTATCAGTGATAATAAAAACACGCTAATAATGCTTTGAATTTTCATTACCCAAACTCCCTATCATTAATATAAACGTATCGTTCGAAAGCTAGTTTTTGCAGTGTAGCAGAGAAAAAATGAGTCAAACCCGCTTTCTAATTGAGGGCTTGTATTCAGGTAATACGTTAATTCGACTTTTTTAAGGCACTTGAATAGTAAGAACCCATGAAGTGTGAGCATATGGCCAGCTACAAATTCGCGGTAGGATCGTGCGAATCTTCGTTACTTTGCCGCGAATTTCCCCAGGGAATCTGGCGCACAGTAACTTTCGAAGGCAAATGCGTTGTGCTCGCCAGATTGAGAGCGGTTGGTTCGCAGGCAAGTAGGGCGACGTCCGCCGTGTTTGCCTTGCGCCCAAACGAAAAGACCCCGCAATATGCGGGGTCTTTGGTGTTTGGCTCCCCATGGGAAATCCGCGGAGCGCTGGTGTTTAATGCACGGGGACGGTATTCGCGGATTTGCGGAGCGCGGTGTGCTTAGAAGCTGAATAGCCCGTCCGCCATCTTCTTGATTAGCACCGTAGAAATGAAAAAAGCCCGCTGAATAGCGGGCTTTCTTGAATGTGGCTCTCCAGGGAATCCGGCGCTCGGAGAGTTTGAGGGCACTGAGGGTGTGTTCGCCGGATTGAGAACGGATGTTTCGAAGGCAAGAGCGGTGACGTCCGCCGTAATTGCCTCACGCCAAAACGAAAAAACCCGCCAGAAGGCGGGTCTTTCCAGTGTTTGGCTCCCCAGGGCGGACTCGAACCACCGACAGGCTGATTAACAGTCAGCTGCTCTACCAACTGAGCTACTGGGGAATTGGAGCGCGATTCTGCGGTAAGGCACCCGGCAAGTCAA
>Ga0070729_10001600_pt1 | contig 33482 bp, 24 predicted proteins | sample tdDd472_FD_66725 | JGI IMG/M metagenome (GOLD analysis project Ga0070729, IMG submission 66725) | Marine sediment microbial communities from the Atlantic coast under amendment with organic carbon and nitrate - tdDd47.2 | ecosystem: Environmental > Aquatic > Marine > Coastal > Sediment | place...
TCCCGGCGTAAGGACTATGAGGTGGGAGTCGTAGCCTTGTGCAGCCAGTCCGCCGGCAATCTCCACCGCCAGCTTCTCAGCTCCTCCGACACCCAAACTCTGCACAATCTGGGCGACGCGCACACATACCCCATTCAGCTCAGGAACTGGTCGTCACGGCCATGGTCTGGATCATGTAATACTCGATCATGCCGTCGGTCTTCAATTGCTCGGCGGCAACCCGAGCGGAATCACGGGTCGTGAACGGTCCGACTAAGACCCGGTACCAGTCCCGGCCGTCAACCATGACCTGACGGGTCAATCCCCGCAAGTGCTTCTCGTTCAGCGCGGCCAACTGCTCCGACGCCGATCGGTTGGTCAGGAACGAACTGATGTGCACGAAATAGGCCTCTTTGGTCACAGGATCCGCCGCAGGACGCCGCGTCTCCTGTACGGTCTCGGCCTGGGCCCGTTGGGTCTCGGCGCCGCCCACGGCTGCTACCTGCGGGGTCGAATCCGGCGGATCAGACTCCTGGGGCTCCGCTACGGGCAGATCTTCGGCCTCCGTATTCACCGCCTCCGTTGACTCTTCCTCGACGGCAGGCTCACTGGTCGGCGGTGGAGCCTGAACAATCTCCTCCTGTTGTGCCGGTCGGACATCAGGAGCCACCATCTGTTGATACCAAGCCTGCACTCTGGCCGCCGGCTCGCTCAACATGCCACTCAAATACAGGAGCGCAAAGGTCACGACCAAGACTGCAGCGACGAGCCAGCGGCGGGCCCGCCGGGGACGTGCAGCATGTCTGTCTCGCTCGACGGGCGCGGGGATCTCGGAAACATTCTCTATCGATCGGAGGGGCCGCGCGGGCTCCGGCGCGGGAGACTCCGGCTCGTCGATCGGATCGGGCTTCCGAGGAGAAACAGGTGCCGGCGTGGCCTTCGGTCTCGGTGCCGGCTCCGGTTGTGCCAGGGTTCGCGGACCCGTCGGACGCATCCGTTCCTGCTCCGTGACTTCAGCATCGCTCACGGTCTTTTTGCCGGCCACAAAGGTCGCCAACAGCGCATCGCCGGCGAGCGAATTGACCAGGCGCGGAATGCCCCCACTGAGCTGGAAGATCCGATCCAGGGCCTTGTTCTCGAATACTTCCTTCTCGCATCCCGCAACGCTCATGCGATGGCGGATATAACTCCCCAGCTCCTGGCGCGATAGAGGTTCGAGATGATAGTGGACTCGTATCCTTTGCCGCAGCTGGGCCAGACCATCGGCATTGACCTTTGCCTCGAGCTCGGGCTGGCCCAGCAGGATGACCTGCACCGGCTGGCCCTCGCCCTGTCCCAGATTCGTCAACAACCGAATCTCCTCCAGGACATCGGCGTCGAGATTCTGCGCTTCGTCGATGACGATAAGCACACGCTTGCCCTCGCGACCGGATTCAATGAGGAAATCCTTGAAGCGGATGAGTAGATCCGACTTGTCGGGTCGCTCCGGGAAACTCACTTCCAGATCCTCGAGGACAAGCTTCAGCAGTTCCAGGGACGTCAAGCGGGTGTTCGTTACGAGGGCGAAATGGAAGTGGGAGCCGAGGTGGGACAGGAAAGACTGAATGGCCATGGTCTTGCCGGCGCCGATTGGCCCGGTGATCATGACGATGGCTTCGCTGTTATCCAGACCATAGAGCAGGTGGGCAATACTCTCCTCGAATGCCCCGGAGCGGTAGAGGAAATCCAGCTTGGGAGACAGACCGAACGGATTGGTCGCCAATCCAAAATGCTCAAGGTACATGGTGCTTCTCCGGTGTGTCTACTGCCTGCACTACAGACTCCATCAGCGTCGAGCGTGTGACCAATGGGCGAACCGGCTAATGATTCGCCTCTTCCAGTGTATCTCCCTCGTCATCCTGATACCCATCGACGATTCCTGCGCAAACGAAGAACAGTGTCCCGAGAAACGCAAAGTAGCGGTAGTCGATCACCATCCCGCCCACGAGATAGCCTATGGTGATCGCTCCCAGGACCGGGAGTACGAACACCACGAACGGGTCATCACGGCGCCCCCTGACGAATCTTGTAAAATAAGCGCGTAGGACCAAAAAATAAATACCAATCTGGAGAACTGTTCCCAAAATGCCACCTTCGGCCATGGGGCCCAAGTAGATATCATGGATCACATTATGACGAATCTGGTTAAAACGGATGGTCCCCAGGCCCGGCACTTCGATGGGTTGCATATAATTCATTTTCATATTCCCATACTGGAAGTACCCCGCTCCCAGAAGTGGATAGTCCTTCCAGATACGCACCACCGTGACCGCTGTTCCGACCCGGGATCCAATGGTATTCTCGTTCTCCAGTCTTTCTTTCATGAACTCGTCCTGGGCCAATCCCAAGAACACAACCGCCACGAAAGCAGCCACAATTGCCGCCGGCGCGAGGATCCGCAGATAATGGCGGCGATTCAGATAGGCGACTGTTCCGAGCGCGGCGATACCCGCCAACCAAGAGCCACGGGTGTATGTGAAGTACAGCCCAGCGAACCCGATCGCCAGGCTGATTCCGAGCAGGACCCGTACAACCAGATTGCGGTTCGTGACGATGAAATAGAGATGGATAGGCAACATGATACCGATGACCGTTCCGAAGACCGGCGCATGCAGGAAGGGTCCCAGGGATCGTCCTACGAACTCGTTCTCGGCGGCCAGAATCACCTTTGGCCAGATCAGCCAATCCAGGTTCAGTTTCTCGGCCACGGCTGTGACATTGTAGTAAGCGGTCAGAGCCAGCATCGCCCACATGAACTTCCGGATATAGGCCTTGGTCACCAGGATGTTCTTGGCGAAAAAATAGGCAGCATAGGGAATGACCGTACTCATTGTCCAGACATGAAAGCCGTGCATGTTGTTGGAATAGATACTCGACATGAGGTAGCCGGCGTGGAGAATCAACATGATATCCAGCTTCCAGGGTCGGCGCGGCGACTTTCCGTCGACCACCATCCGAATCATGAACACGACCGTCAGCCAGATCAACATCATGCGATCCAGATACAGGTCCGGCAACAGCGGCGTCTCGATATACCAGAGATAGCGGAGGCCGCCGACCGACAGGATCCAGGCAATCAGTGGGACATAAAGGGCCCGGAATGAAACGAGCGCGTACATGGACCCGAAGAAAAGACCGACCAGGGCGATGGCGAAAAACGTGAAGCCGAAGCGGGTCACCAGTACGTGGCTGGCAGTCAGGCTGATCAGCGCGATGAGGCCGTAGCCCAGGATCGAGATGAGCCTCGCCACCCCAACAGAGGTCCGATGGGTGGACCGGATCGGTGCGAGGCCCTTGTCCCTACTCAAGTCATTCCACCTTGGTCACCGTGGTAAACACAGGCAGCTTGAGATTCGCCTCGACGTCCTTCGAGACGTACACCCTGTGGTCGAGGTTCTCCTGCAGGAAGGCAACCACGATGCCGAGAGCCACTGCAAACAGGAGGATCATCGCCAAGTAGATGACGGTCTTGCCCCCGGAGATCTGCTCGTACATCTCCGGTTCCGTCAACGGCACCACGTTGCTGACGCGCTCGTCGGCCATTTGGCTGATACGCACTTCGCCACGCTTGACCTGCAGATCCTCCATGAGATCACTCAAGGATTTAACCTCGGCATCCAGCAAAGACACCCTCTGATACAGCCCGGGCACGTCCCGGCTCTTGCGCCGAATTTCATCGATCTGATCGCGGATGGATTCCTCTTGTTGGCGGGCCGAGAGCATGACCACTTCATAACTGGAAACGTAGGCGGCAATCTCCTTCTTCAACCCTTGGAGCGATCGTTCGAGCTTGGCCACCTGTCGCTGCACGGGCAGACTTTCGTCGGTGTGGATGGCCAGGAGGTTGTTCAACTCCTCCTCATGCTGAGTGACCGTGTTGCGCCAGTTCACGAGGGTCAGGCTGCGACTCTCGTTGGGGCCCATGGGAAACTCGCGCGGGTCCTGGTCCAGGAAACTGACCAGGCGGTTGTACTCGATCTCGGTGGTACGGCGCTTCGTGATCGCTCGATAGAGATCCTCTTCCATGCGGGCGATCTGTCCGGTCTCGTTGCGCAGTTCGTCCTTCAGCGAGGAATATCCGTATTCCCGCATCACGTTGCCACGGACGTTCAATAGCGAATCGATCTCCACCGCCACCAATGAAATCTGCTCTTCGTAGTACTGGATCGCCTGAACGTTTCGACGCCCATGGACCTGAAAATCCATGAAGGCTTCCTGCAGCACGGCGACCGCCATGAGACTGATGCGCGGATGGGGCGAGGTGAAGCGGAACTCAAGGATATTCGATTCACCCACCGGGCTGACATCGAATCCTTCCAGCAGGTAGTCTCGTAACCAGGTTGGCTCATCGAGGCCCATGATATTCGGATCGAGCTCGATGATCAACGGGACCGAATCCCGCAGGGCCTCGGCAGCATTCTCGGCCACCGATACGCTCATCGCCATGTTGAAAAGTGTGCTGAGCTCCCGGTCGTAGTCGATATTGCGCCCGGTGGTGTTCCACTGGGGCAAATCGACCTTCGTCAGCTCCACCAGCACACGCGACCCGGCGGTGAACGAGCCGGTCTGCCGCAACAGGCTCAGTCCGCCGATCAGAATGATCGGTAACGCCACCACCAGCGCGGTCCAGCGTCGCCTGTACAGGATGAAGACAATATCCCGCAAAGCGAAACTGGGGCCGCTCGAGATCTTGGCAACGTTTGATTCAGGCATCAGGCCCAGCATCATTATCCCACCTTAGAACTTCAAGAAGCTTCCCGAACCCGCAACGTACTTCAGGTCGGAGGCGATTCTCGTCAATTGTACAAGGCCCGCCAGCACCGTCCGGCTGAAGTAGCCGAAGCTGCCCATACCGGAACGGGGCACGTACACGATGTCGTAGGATTCCAGGGCAACCAGGGAAATCTGCCCCCTCGAGAAGTCGTGGAGGTCGGACAGGTTGATCTCCTTGACCAGATACCCATTCGGTTCGGCGCGTACGACTATCGTGCCGCCCCGGGCAGCATCATCAGTGAAACCGCCGGCCGTGGAAATGGCGCCGAGAATATCCACGCCGCCTCTGGGCAAGCTGTGCAGGCCCGGTTTCTGTACCTCTCCCATCACGTAGACCTGTCTACCCTTGGTATCCCGCAGGATCAAGGACAACTGGGGGTCGCGGTAATCGCGAGAGTACGCCTGGGTGATCAATGAATCAGCCTGCATGATGGTCAGCCCGGCCAATTCCAAACGGTCGACACCCATCATGTTGATCGAGCCATCGGGAAGTACAAGGATCTCATCCTGGTTCAGATCCTCCAGATAGGAGAATGCGACACTGAACTTGTCGCCTTCCTGGATCCGGTAGTAGGTCCCCCGATTGGCCTGCAACTCCTCCCGCTCCTCCGGCGTGAACTCCACGAAATGGTCCAGTACGACAGTGGACGATCCGCCGCCACAGCCTGTCAGCAGAGCCAGTCCGAAGACGATGGGAATCAGGAGCCACGTGGCAAACAGTTTTCTGCTCATGCCTATCCTCACCCTACAGTCGATCGTAAATGATCTTGGGAATCTCGAATTTGCGCCGGTTGATCACTGCTCCCAGCACTTGCACGTCCTTGTCCCGCAGGGATTGGACTCCATGCTCGATCACTTCCCACTTGAGGAACTTCTGCTCGACGACCAGCAACAGCCCGTCAGTGACCGAGGCCATCAGTGCCGTATCGGCACTGGACAACACCGGCGGCAGGTCGACGATCGCGAAATCGAATCGACGGGACAACCGGCTCAGCAATTCCTCGTACTGCTGACCGGCAAACAGTCCTCTCGCACCCATCAGATTGTCACCGGCGGGAATCAGCAACGGGGACTCATTGCGGGACAGCAGGTCCGCCTGTTCCGGATCCTGCAGCAATGAAGCTACCGTCGACTGGTTCAGACCTTTGAGCTTCTTCTGGGGATTGAGAAAGTTCATATCCAGCCAGACAACCTTCTGGTTGTATACCCTGGCCAAAATGCTGGCGGCGGTGTAAGATACGAAACTCGAGCCCTCGCCGGCGCTGGAGGAGGCAAATCCGACCACCGCACCCCGCGACTCCAGTCGCAGAGCAAGCATCCGATTGGCCAGCTGATCAAACTCGGCTTGTTGCTGAGGGGATGGCGTCGGGTACAATTTGAAGGACCCGGCCTGAGCGACCTCGAGTCCCAGATCAAGTGTTTCTCCTACCTGCTTCCGGTAGGCATCGAAGATCTTCGACATTATCAGCTCCACCACGGCAGCGGGATTTTGTCCCGTCAATTCCGACTTCGGCGCCCGCAAACAAGGAACCCATCGGCAAAAAGAAGAACCCGGACGTACCCGAGTACTCTATCGAACTTTCCTCGCCGGACTTTAACAATTACTCCTGTCGGGCCTCCAGTGGAACATGTTTGATTCAAGTAGGTTAAAGACTGAATGATATCCTGTCAACCAAATCGAAGAGATCAAATATTTCCACCACCAGGCGATCCCGTTCTGGCCATCAGCGCGCGATGATTCCGCGCACCAGCGCAGCCCCCTTTTCCCAGCTGTCTCGATAGAATTTCCAAACCTCGGCCACACTGACCGTATACGGCAACGTCCTGGGCGTGATGCGATTGTTGACGTACTGCAGTCCGAACCGGCTCAGGACCATCAGGCCCAACTGCGCCCAGATAACCCCGTACATGCCCCCCAGCGTCATGCCAAGATACAAAGCAAACGGCGTCAGGGCCATAGAAACCAGGCAGACATAGACCACGACGTCATTGCGGTCGATGCCCCGCAGGACCAGCTGGGCGTTCCACAACATGCTGATTTTGACCAACGAGTTGACCCTGAACACGTCCACCGCACCGGCGAACTCGGGAAACATGAAGGTCATCAAGGGTTTGGACAGAAGCAACAGCAGGATGATACCGGGAATCGTGATTCCATAGAGGGAAGTCAGGATCTGGCGCCACAACTTGAGGACCCCGTCCCAATCGTCGTGCTTGGCCATCATGGCAAACTGCCCCAACGAGACGACCGCAACGGACTGGATGTAAAAATCCACAATAGGAATCTGAGTACACCCCGCCGAATAGACGGCAAACAGCTCCTGGCCATAGTACTTGCTGATGAAAATCTCGTGAATGCGGCTCTGCATGATCCACAGGGCGCCGCCCAGCCCCAGCACCATGCTGTAGCGCACCTGGGTCCAGATACCGAAGAAGTACCGTTCCGCCCGGAACCCTTGCAACGCCAGCGCGATGTAGGCCACCATGATGACCACGCTCACCCAGGTGACAACCGTCATCGCGGTGAACACCGCTCCCACGTCGCGGTATCCGAACGTTACCACGACGGTGACGATGCTCACGATCAACTGGGTCACGACCGAGAACACGGCCGCGGCCTTTACCTGTTGCCGGGAGGTCAGGTAGGCATCGCCGGCGGAAACGAACATGATCGCCGTCATATAGGCCAGCAACTGGGGAAAGTAATCCACGAACAACGGCATGTTCAGGGTCGTGGCCAGCCAGTCCCGCAGGAACCAGATTCCCGCGAAAACCGCCGCATAGATACTCAGGTTCAGGGCCAGACTGTTCAGGAAATAAGCCCCGGCGTTTTCCTCGTCTCGGGGAATGAAGTAGTACAGGGAGTGGCTGACTCCGACGCGGAAAATCGTGGCGATGGTGATTTCCACCAGGAAAAACTGACGGTAGGATGCGAAATCCGGCACTGTCAGGAGCCGTACCAGGAAGTAGGGCACCAGCAGGCGCATGCCGTACCCGGCCATCTTGGCTCCGTACATGATCATGGATTTCTTCAGCATGGTTGTTCAGAGAGGGTGGAGCCCGCCGGTTCCACCCTCGTCAATTCCTTCCGGTTCGGTTCACCGACGAGGCCTACTTGGCCGCCTTCTTCACCTCGTCGATGACGTACTGCACCATCTCGTCGGTCAGGTCACCGTGCATGGGCAGGCTGACGATCTTGTCGGCCATACCGCAGGCCACGGGAAACTGCTCGGCGCGGTATCCCAGTTCGGCGTAGGCCGGAGACACAGGCAAGGGCACCGGGTAGTGGATGCCGTTGTAGATGCCCTGCTCGTTCAGGTGGGCCATCAGTTCCTCGCGATTGTTCACCTGGATGACGTACAGGTGAAACACGTGGCGCACGTCGTCCATGGTCTCGGGCACGACACAGACGTTCTTCAGTCCCTCGTTGTACATTGCCGCCACCTGGATGCGCCGGTCGGTCCACTGATCGAGGTGCCGCAGCTTGACCGATAGCACGGCGCCCTGCAGCCCGTCCAGGCGGCTGTTCAGGCCCTGGAAGTCGTGAACATACTTCACGTTGCTACCATGGTCACCCAGTTTGCGAACCTCGATGGCCAGGGCTTCGTCATCGGTCACGACCGCACCGGCATCACCATAGGCGCCCAGATTCTTGCCGGGATAGAAGCTGTAGCAGGCAGCCTTGCCGAAAGTACCGACACGCCGGCTCTTGTAGACGGCGCCGTGGGCCTGTGCCGCGTCCTCGACCACCAGCAAATTATGGCGTTGGGCGATCTCCAGGATCGGATCCATGTCTGCAGGCTGACCGTACAGGTGTACAGGTACGATGGCCTTGGTGCGGTCAGTGATCGCCGCCTCGAGCTTGGTGGGATCCAGATTGTAGGTGCGGGGGTCGCAATCCACGAACACCGGAGTGGCGCCGGTCCAGCCGATTCCTTCGGCGGTGGCGATGAAGGTGTTGGCAGCCGTGATGACCTCGTCTCCGGGACCGAATCCGAGGGATTTCATGGCCATGAAAAGTGCATCCGTGCCATTGCCCACCCCGACACAGTGGGAAGTTCCGATATACTCGGCGAAATCCTTCTCGAAGGATCGGGAGTTGATGAAGGCGGTGTTGCCCATGACGGCGTTCATCGCTTCATGGACTTCGTCCTTGATCGACTGGTACTGGGCTTTGAGATCCACGAATTGAACTTTCATGTCCCGGCTCCTTGAGCGGTGTATTGGTTGGATCAGCCGGCGGAATTCCGACTGAAAACAATATGACCTCTCGAAAACCATCGTCAACGTAAGAAAAGTGTTTACCAACCATTATAGAGGCGCCGCAATTGGACGGAACCTCCCCTCGGCCCCGGGTTTCATTCGCTTGACCCGATTCGATGTGTTAAATTACGTACCGAGACCGGAATACCCTGATGCGAGAGGGTTTACAGGACAATTCAATTGATGGAATCGAACATGATTGACGTGATAATCAAGAAAACGTCGTCGATGGGGCCGCTCGCCTGCGAAGGCCGTCTGCCCCGCCGGACGGTTCTGGCGCTACTATTTGTCGGCGCGTTGTTCTCGACCACCGTGGCCGGTGCGATGACCTACGGCCACACGGCCGGCGGCAAGGACACCAAGCCCGACGACCCGGCCTACAGCTACAGTCGGGAGGTCTTCGACTGCACGGGGCGTGACACCTTGACCCTGGTCCCGGTGCTGATCGACACCTTGCGGGACGACACCACAGGTGGTCAGAACAACCTGTCCAGCTACGCCTGCCGGGCCTGGTCCGAGGCCGGGCCCGAGCACATCTATCGGCTGGAAGTGACCGAGGACCTGGAACTCTGGGCTGCACTGCGGGACCTCGAAGGCGTGGACCTGGACCTCTTCCTGCTCAGCGATTGCGACACCGACGCCTGCATGGCCGGCGAAAACGAGGAATTGAGCGCTTTACTGGGCGTTGGCACCTACTACCTGATCATCGACGGTTTCGGGTCAGCGACCCCTGCCGAGGGCCCCTACACTTTAGCCCTGGAATGCCGCTATCCGGGCGTTCCTCCCGGAATCTGTCAACCAGGCGGTGCGACAACGGTCGATTGCGACACCGATACGACCTCCTTCGAGGCAAATCTCTTCGAGGCACCGAACCAGATGCAGACGTATGACTGCAGCCTCGTGGTTGAACGTGGCGGCGATCACTGGTACGCCGTGACCCTGCCCACGGGATACGAGTTCCAGGTCAAGCTGATGGTCGTGCCCGGGGCCCTCGACATGGCCCTGTGGATGTTCGACGGTTGCGGACCCGAGGCCGTTTGCCTGGGCTTCGCCGACGAGTCCGGCACCGGGCTGCCCGAAAGCCTGGACTGGATCAACGAAACCGGCGGTGAGGTCACCGTCTACGTTGCGGTCGACAGTTTCCGCCCAGCCGCCAGCGAAGCAGACGGTTCCTACACGGTGGATTTCTACTGTCCGACCAACGTGGCCAACGAGAAGACCTCGCTGGGATCATTGCGGGCCCTCTACAGGTGAGTTCGCGGCGCCCGGTCGTGGCGGGGCATTTCCCATGGTGGCGACAACTCCCTCCGTGCGGGATGCACTCACCCCTTTGAACCCCATCCGGCAACAGGGCCCGATCGTGATCGACCTTGGGGCCTCACGAGGAATGATGGGGAATCGGTCGACGTCCTGATCCACTCTGGGTCTCATCGGCGCTTTCTGGCACCGCACGTGCATCTGGTAGCCTGTAATCGAGCGCCGCCCCCCGGGCCATTCTGCCCGATGGAGCCTGCCACTGACCGATTGGTCTTCCGGTTGCTACCCGGGGGGCGGTTCGATTCTCCAGACGTCTGAGCGGGCAGCCGGGCGTCCCGACTCCCGCTTTTTGCGCTCGCCGATTCGGCGGGCGCTTCTGCTATCTGACCATTACTGCAGGGACTTCGCGGCACAGCTGGTGTTTCTGCCATTCACGGGGTTGACCGCGGTGCGGTCCTTCTTTAGTGTTCGGGGCGCCAAAGTCCATTGCGACCCCGGCCCCAGAATGATGCTCCTGACTCTTTGCCGGCTGACCCATCCCGTAGACAACAGCCTGCTAGGCCACAGGAATTCCCGGAAGGTGCCCCTCGATGGCTGCTCCTGCGAAGAAGCGCACAACCAAGAATGCCCAGACCATGGCCGCGTCCCAGCGCGAGATATCCATCAGTGAGTTCTTCACCAAGAACCGCCACCTGCTGGGCTTCGACTCACCGGCCAAGGCGTTGCTGACCACCATCAAGGAAGCGGTGGACAACAGCCTCGACGCCTGCGAGGAAGCGGGTATCGCCCCGCGCCTGGAGGTGGAGATCCGCCCCGACCGTCCGGTGAACCTGGGGCTTGAGCTGAGTAGCCAGGAAGAAACCAAGACCACGCGCAACGGCAAGAACGGTAACGGCGCCGCGTCTCGTCCGGGCACGACCAAGGACGAACGCTACAAGATCATCATCGAGGACAACGGCCCCGGCATCGTTGCCGAACAGATCCCGCGCATTTTCGGCAAGCTGCTGTACGGTTCGAAGTTCCATTCTCTGAAACAGAGCCGTGGCCAGCAGGGCATCGGCATTTCCGCCGCGGGAATGTACGGCCAGCTGACCACGGGCAAACCCGTGACCATCTACAGCCGTACAGGCACGAAGGATCCGGCGCACCGCTTCCAGCTGATGCTGGACATGAAGAAGAACGAGCCCAACGTTCTGGTCAACGAAGAGACCATCTGGGACAAGGACCACGGGACCCGTATCGAGATCACCCTCACTGGCAGCTACAAGCGAGGCCAGCATTCGGTGGACAATTACCTCGAGCAGACGGCCATCGCCAACCCCCATGTGCATCTGACCTATCGCAACCCAAAGGGTGAGGCGGTGATCTACGCCAACGCCACCACCGAACTCCCTGTCGAGGCCCGGGAGATCAAACCCCATCCCTACGGTGTCGAACTGGGCATCCTGGCCCGCATGCTCAAGGAGACCAAGTGTCGTAACCTGAGCTCGTTCATGAAGGAAGAGTTCTGCCGCGTCGGCCCCAAAACCGCCGAGACGATCTTCGCCGCGGCCGAGTTGCCCCCGCGCAAGAACCCGAAAAGGCTGGTGCAGGACGATATCCAGCGCCTGCTGGACGCCATCGCCGTCTCGAAGATTCCGGCGCCGCCCACGGATTGCCTCTCTCCCATCGGCGAGGATCTGGTCATGGCCGGCCTCAAGAGCGGTGTCGAGGCCGACTTCTATACTTCGGTGACAAGACCGGCGGCGGTCTACCGTGGCAACCCCTTCCAGATCGAGGTGGGCCTGGCTTACGGCGGCAATCTACCCGGCGATGAACTGGCCAAGGTCATGCGCTTCGCCAACCGGGTCCCGTTGCTCTACCAGGCCTCGGCCTGTGCCATCCATAAGGCGGTACTGACGAGCAACTGGAAGAGCTACGGCCTGCAACAGAGCCGCGGCGCCCTGCCTACCGGACCCCTGGTGATCCTCATCCACATGGCCTCCGTATGGGTCCCGTTCACTTCCGAGAGCAAGGAAGCGGTAGCCCACTACCCGGAGATCATCAAGGAGATGCGACTGGCCCTGCAGGAGGCCGGCCGCCAACTGGGCCGCCATATCCGGCGCCGAGCCCGGGAGAAAGATGCCCTCAAGAAGCAGAGCTACATCCAGAAGTACATCCCTCATATCGGCGACGCCCTGCAGGAGATCCTGCTGCTGTCCGAACCCGAGCGAGAAGAAGTGATCGAGACATTGACCGACACCCTCGAGCGCAGCCGCAAACTCTAGCCGCCGGACCGAGGATCCGGCTCGAAGGATGGACATGTCCGCTGCTTACGACCAGTTTCTGACCTGCGTGAAGGAGATTCACGACCTGGGCACCGCCATGGGCCTGCTGGAATGGGACCAGGAGGTGTTCATGCCTCCACGGGGCGTGGCCGGCCGTGCTCGTCAACGGGCCTCCCTGGCTGCCCTGGTCCATGACAAGACCGTCGACCCGGCGCTCGGCGATCTCATCGATACCCTTCAGGACGCCAAACTGGATGGCTTCGCTGCCGCCAACGTCCGCGAGATGAAACGACTGCGGGACCGGGCAGTACGCCTGCCCCGCGAACTGGTGGCCGAACTGGCCCGTTGCGGCAGTCTGTCCCAACAGGCCTGGGTCGCCGCTCGCGAGAAGGACGACTGGCAGGGGTTCGCCCCCCACTTGGCCCGGCTCACGGATCTGAAGCGGCAGGAGGCCGAGGCCGTAGGCTACGAGGAGGAGCCCTACAATGCCCTGCTCGACGAATACGAGCCCGGCGCCCGCGCGTCGCAACTGATGGTCCTGTTCACCGAGTTGCGCCAGGGTTTGGTGCCGATGCTGGAGGCCGTTCGCAACGCCCCCAACCCACCCAGCGACACACTGTTCAAAGGCAGCTTCACCGCCGGTGACCAGGATCAGCTGGGGCGTCGCGTGCTGACGGCCATGGGGTTCGACTTCGAGGCCGGCCGCCTCGACATTTCGGCCCATCCCTTCACCCAGGGCCTGGGTCCCGAGGATGTCCGAATCACCACTCGCTACCACGAGGAGGATCTGGCCTCGGGGCTGTACGCAAACCTGCACGAAGGTGGTCACGCCCTTTACGAGATGGGCCTGCCCCTGGATCATGCCGGTGAGCCGGCGGGCCAGTCGGTGAGTCTCGGAATCCACGAGTCCCAATCCCGCTTGTGGGAGAACCTGGTGGGCCGCAGCGAGGCCTTCATGGACTGGCTGGCTCCGCTGCTGCGCGAGATCTGGCCCACTCGTTTCGCCGCACTCGAACCGGCCGAACTGTACCGGGCCGCCAACACCGTCCGCCCCTCGCTGGTGCGCATCGAGGCCGACGAGGTGACCTACAACCTGCACATCATCCTGCGCATGGAGATCGAGCGGGCCCTCGTCGCCGGCGACGTGGACGTGGCCGGCCTGCCGACCCTTTGGAGGGAGAAGGTCCGCGAGTATCTGGACCTGGAGGTTCCGACCGACCGCGAAGGCGTCCTGCAGGATATCCACTGGGCCTTCGGCTTGTTCGGCTATTTTCCCACTTACGCCCTGGGGAACCTCTACGCCAGTACATTCTTCGCTGCAGCCGGACGCGACCTGCCGGACCTGGAACAGCAACTTGGCCAGGGACAACTATTGCCCTTGCTGGCCTGGTTGCGCACCACCATTCATGGTCGGGGATCGCTGCTGCCCGCGTCCGAGCTCTGCCGTGACGTGACCGGCGACGACCTGCGATGTGAACCGTTTCTGGCGCACCTGCGCCGCAAGTTGAACCGGATCTACAACCTGGATATCTGACTCGCCACCTGCAGCGGGCGCACTCGGTGCCTCACGCTGCGAAAGGACAACCGCCTTGGCTACCGGCAAGAAGAAGACCACGAAGAAGGCCGCCCCCAAGAAGAAGGCGACCGCCAGCAAGGCCACGAAGAAATCCTCTGCCGGCCAGGGCGAACTCAGCTTCGACGCGCCGCCCGCCGAGACCTCTCCACGATCGAAGGCGGCAGGCAAGAAGACAACTCCCGCCGCACCGGCGCCGCGCCGCAGAGCCAAACCTGCCGATCCCGACGGTCCCCCGCGGATCAATGCCGCCGAGAAGACTCCCGAACGTACTTCTTTCAGCCCGGTATCCCGCCGCATCCGTTCCGAGTCGGGCATCATTCGCAACAAGATCCTGCTGGGCGAAAAACCGTCGATGAAGTTCCCCCTGCGCTCGCTGGCCAATGTCAGCTACAGCTCCCGCACCGGGTTTTTCACTCTCAAGGGCAAGAAGAAGGAACGCACCCTGACCGTCAACACGGTCAAGACCTTTGCCCAGACCCTGAAGATGATGGCCCTTTCGAAGGAGCTCATCGAGACCGACGATATCGCCACAAAACGAGAGGCTTACTACGTCAGCAAGAACTGGTCGGAGGCCCGTTTCAAGGAGCAGCCCGAGTCCGATACGGTGATGGAGGACGTCGAAGCCTTCTTCGCCGTCAATCGCGAGCAACTCGGCTTCGTTCCCGAGGAGAAAGGCGGTGATGTCGCCGGCAAACTGGTCGTTATCGACCATGACCGCGACACCCACGAGATCCTGCGCATCGACTGCACCAAGTTCGGCAGCGGTGCCTATAGCATCCCCATCTCGGTGGAAGAGCTGGAGTTCGAAACCGATGCCCAGTTCATCCTCTGCATCGAGACCGCCGGCATGTTCCAGCGCCTGGTCAAGCACAACTACTGGAAACAGGCCAACTGTATCCTGATCAGCCTGGGCGGAGTGCCAACCCGCGCATGCCGCCGTTTCGTCCGGCGCCTGGCGGACAGTCATGGCCTGCCGGTCTACGTCTTTGTCGATGGCGACCCGTACGGCTACAGCAACATCTACCGGACCCTGAAAGTGGGTAGTGGCAACGCCGCACATTTGAACGAGTATTTCTGCGTGCCCCAGGCCCACCTGCTGGGCATCACGCCCCAGGACATCATCGACTACAAGCTGCCGACCCACCCGTTGAAGGATGTGGACATCAAGCGAGCCCGGGATGCCCTCAAGAACGATCCCTTCATTCTGCACTACCGGGGCTGGCAGATGGCTCTCGAGCAGATGATCAAGATGGGGGTTCGTGCGGAGCAGCAGGCATTGGCGAAGCACGGGCTGAATTACGTCATCGAGGAGTATCTGCCCCAGAAACTGGCCAATGTGGGACGGTTCTTGCCTTAAGGGTTGTTGCAAACCCGGAGATGTCGGACGCGAGATATGGCAGATGGTTGTCCTACCAACCATTTTTATCACGAATTCTCCGGGATATGACGGGTTGAAAACCGTTGGTAGAGCAACTATTTGAGGTATGAACGTGTATGATGACAGCCTACCCTCCCTTCTGCTTCGGCTGGGTCGCCTTCTAGAAACCGCCCGATCCTGAGAAGCCGAGCATCTCGGACTCGGCTCGGGCCAGTACCGAGTTCTGCGGGAAATCATCGAAGAACCCGGTCTGACTCAAACGCAGGTCTCCGCCAGGCTTCGAATCGACCGATCCACGACCGCACGAGCCGTGGCTGTCCTGATCGACGCCGGCTACGTCACCAAAGGGCGCGCCCATGGTGACCGTCGCGCCTTTGTCCTGAGACCTGGACCGTTGGGTGCCGCAGCGACCTCCCTGGTAACAGATAGCACCGGATCCGTTGAAGAAGTACTCCTGCGGGACTTGAGCGACGATCAGTCGCAGCAGCTTCGCGAGTTACTGCAGAGGGCTGTCGCCATCGTGAGACGTGTGTTATCTTCGGGTCCCAAAGCCAGAACCAATCCAGGTCGCTAACCCGCAAAGGATCCATTACAGTGCGCGTCATTCTTGTCGTCGAACGGAAACATCTGTTCCCCGGTCTCAGCCCCCAGGGCTTCCTGCCCACCGATGCCGTCGACATCGACCGGGTCGCGGATCGGCTCTTCTTCGCCGAGCGCGACTACATGGAGCAAAACTCCCATTACAAGCAGATCATCCCCTATTTGGTGCTGCGCCGCGGCCGGGGGAACGACGCCCGCGTTCTGTGTTACCAGCGCCGAGCCAAGCACACTGAGCAACGTCTGGGCGGCCTGTGGTCCGTAGGCTTCGGTGGCCACATCGAGCCTCTGGACCGGAATGAGGCTAGCGCCACGACCGGCGGTATGATCATGGCCACCGCTCTGCGCGAATTGCAGGAAGAAACGGGCCTCGAGCCAGGGGCCTCGGCCCTTCAGCTGGCCGGATACCTCAACTCGGACAGCGAAGATGTTTCCAGCGTCCACTTCGGCATCGTCTTCACGGTGAATCTGGATGAGTTCCCGGGCAGTGACAGTGAACTCATGGAGCTGGTCAGCGCCCAGGCCGAACCGCACCAGGCCCGCTGGATCACAGTGGCGCAGCTACCGGCAATGGTCGAACCGGAACGGGGTCCGGACGGAGGTTCGTTCGAGGATTGGTCGCGGATCGCAGTGGCGGGGATTTTCGGCTAGCCGGTCTTGACGCCTGCCAACTCGATGACCATGGCGCGGCCGCGGTGTCCCACCGACTCGCGCAGATCGACCTCGCACTCCACGGCGTGCTCCAATTCGACTCCCGGGAACTGGGTCTTCAGTTCGGCCAGGTCGTGCAGCCATTCGCGGCGGGGTGGGCCACCTGATTCTCGACCGAACTGGGCCTTGGCGAAGGAATTGAACAGCAGCATACCGCCGGGTTTGAGGCAGTCGGCGACTCGGCGATGGATCGCCGGCATGTCCGCCGGGTCCAGGTGGGCGAAACAGAGGACCACGAAATCCCACAGTTCCTCATCCCAGGGATGAGCGACGATATCCGCCGGATGATAGACTATCGAGACACCACGGCGCTGGGCCAGTTCCAGGGCTTTGCGACGACCCACGACGCTGCTGTCTACCGCGACCACGGTGTGGCCCAGGCCGGCGGCAAACACCGCGTTGCGACCCTCTCCCTCGGCCAGGAAGAGGCCCCGGCCAGTATCCAGCCGCGGTAGCTGGTCGGCTACGAAATAGTTGGGTTCGGTGCCGTAAAAGAATCGTTCGTGATCGTAGCGTTCGTCCCAGCGGTTCAAGGCAGTGCCCTTCCATCCTGAATCTTGTCATTGTTTGCGCAACCGGTAAGGTAAATTGCTGGCAATGATCCCGCCACGGTGGTAGGGTGCGCGGGAACTGTTCTCGGCTGTCGTTCACGGGCTGTTACAGGCTCGAATACCCCCAGCAAGGAGTCGGTACCCATGATCAACAAGATCGGCATTGTCGGCGGCGGTAACATCGGTGGCGTCCTCGTTTCCGAGATCGTCTCTCGTCGCCTGGCCCGGAATATCGGGCTGGTCGATATCGCCCCTCCGGAGTTCGCCAAGGGCAAGTGTCTGGATATCGCGGCGGCGACACCGGTCTACGGCCGAGATATCAATCTCGTAGGCAGCAAGACCTACGAAGTTCTCGAAGGCGCCGACTTCGTGATCAACACCGCGGGTGTCCCTCGCAAGCGGAATCCCGACGGCTCGTTCCCGTCGCGCGAGGAACTGCTGGCCACGAACCTGAAGATCACCGATTTCGTGGCTGCGGGGATCAAGAAATTCGCACCCAATGCGTTCGTCATCTCCATCGCCAACCCCCTGGACGCCATCGTCTACCGGCTCTTCAAGAAGTTGAAGGCCAAGCCTCACAAGATCATGGGCATGGCCGGGGTGCTGGACAGCGCCCGGTACAAGTACTTCGTGGCCGAAGAGGCCGGCGTCTCGGTGGAGAACGTCGAAGCCGTTGTACTCGGTGGACACGGTGACACGATGGTGCCCATCCGTAGCGCCTGCCGGATCTACGGATTGCCGGTGGAGCAATTCGTCAAGAAAGCGGCACTGGCCAAGATTGAAAAACGCACCCGCGGCGCCGGCGGAGAAGTGGTCGGTTTGCTGGGAAGCGGCTCGGCCTTCGTGAGCCCGGCGATCAGCGCTTTGGAGATGGTCGAGGCCATCGCCTTCGACAAGAAGAAGATCATTCCGGTAGCTGCATACCTCCAGGGCGAGTACGGGGTCAAGGGCCTGTTCGTGGGCGTGCCCGTGGTACTGGGCAAAGATGGTGTCGAACAGATCATCAAGATCAAGCTGACACCTGATGAGAAGAAGGCTTTCAAGAACTCGGTCAACGCGGTGAAGAAAACCTGCGCCGAGGTGGACAAAGCCAAGTAGTCCTGATCGGAATCAAGCACAGAGAAAACCGCCGGCTTCGAGCCGGCGGTTTTTTCGGTGCAACATCCGCCGCGGATTCAACGGACCAGAGTCATGCGCCCCGTCAACGCGAATCCCGCCGTTTCCAGCCGATAGAAATACATCCCGGAAGGCTGTGACCGGCCGGCATCGTCCCGGCCCAACCAGTTGGTGGCGTGAGTACCGGCTCCCATCTCGACCTCGGTGAGCAGCGATCTTATCTGGTGACCGGCCAGATCATACACTGACAACGAGACCGCTGCCGGCAGATCCAGCTCCCAGGAAATCCGGGTTGCCGGATTGAAGGGGTTCGGAACTGCCGGCAGTAACCGCACACCAGGAGCCGAGATCTCGGGAATCTGCGCGACGTCGATGTAGAAGTCGGGATCCATCAACCTCAGCGTGAAGTCGGCCAGGCGCGGACCTACCGTCAGATTCGCATGCTCGTTGGGATGGTCGTCATTGGTGGCCGCAACCCGGAACTCCTCACGTAGCATGTTGCTCTCCGGATCACCCTCCACCTCGGGATAGGCCAGTTCGGAGAACAGGTCAAAAAAAGCGATATTCGGATGTCCGTTGAGGAACTCGGGACTCTGCAACCAGCGATAGAAGGCGCGGGCACGGGCCGCTTTCTCCGGGGTCGTTTTCTCGGGTCGACGCGGCGGACCCGAGATGAGCACGAACAACTTGTCGGGGAACGTGTCCAGCACGCTGCGGATCTCGAGGTACTGCGCCCTGTACTGATCCAACTGCTGGTCGGATTCGATATCACCGGTGGAGTGATCGTTCTTGATCATGATCACGTCATGGCGACCGAGTAGCGAGTCGCGAAACACAGGAGCCTCTACGAAGATCTCGTGGTAGCCCGCGGGCCGGATATTGTTGGCCTCTATTCCGTAGGACCAGTCGGAATACACCAGGCTGTCCGGCAATATCAACCCCGTGTAGACGTTGTTGCTGTGGTAGTCGTGATCCCAGAACCGGATCTCGGTCCCGGCGACCTCGTTGTGCCATTGAATGAGGCTCCGGTAGCCGCTGTCGCGGAGCATGTAGCGCCCGGTGGAGTGATGCAGAAAGACGACATTGTAGCCCGGAACAGCACGGCGCATGACTCGAATCGGGGACTCCAGGCCGGTGGCGTCGGCCTGCCCATTCTCCCACGCCGTCACCACGACGGTGTACTGGCCTTCCCCCAGGTAGTGGTGCCGCAATCCTTGAATTGTCGGGGCCATGACTCGCCGAGAACCATCTCCCAGATCCACCGTTACCGAATCGAACTCGCTGTGGGCCAACTCCCAGGTGATATCGACCCGATCGAATGCGTAAATACCTTCATCGGGAAAGCAACTGATCTCGTTCACCGAATCGGCCTGAGCTTCGAGAGGTGACAGGAGGGCAATGACACTTAAAAGTGTCCACAGGAATGTCTTAAGCATTCTACCACGCTCCGTGAAATGACTACGGGCTGCAGCCCGCTGGGCGACTGACGAGGGTTCTATTGTAACACATATACAGGAGTGATTTTAACCGTTTTGCAAATTATCCGCAATTGTCACAATCGCGTGATTTATAAGCATTTGAGCGCATCGCCTCGATATGGTACAATAAGATGTTGTCAAAAATTCGGCGTCAATCGCCCAACTTAGGCCCGTTTGCCGTCACGCGGCATCGCACCCCACTTTCGCGGAGGCTGTCCCATGTCCCGGATCCGCTCGTTCGCCATCGCAGTACTGGCTCTTACGCTTCTGGCCACCCTGCCTGCCCTGGGCGCCGAAGAGCACCACGCCCTGGTCCAGGTCTGGGTGGATTCTCCCGCCTCCGCAGACTTCATCAAGGCCAACCAGGCCCAGCTGGACATCGTCTACAGCAAGCCCGGCTATTTCGTGCACGTGGCAGCCCAGTCCAAGGATCTGGAGTTCCTCCAGAACTCCGGACTGCGACTCGACATTCTGCAGCGGGATATGGAAGTTCACTACGCGTCCAAGAATCGGGATCCCGACTTCGGCGTATACCACACTCTCAGCGAGAACATCGCGTTCCAGGATAGCCTGCGACAGCTCTATCCTCACGTCGTGAGCGAGAAGTGGTCCATTGGCCAGAGTATCGAAGGACGCGACCTGTGGGCGTTTCGCGTTTCGGCCAATCCCGACGTGGACGAGGACGAACCGGAGATCTTCATCGACGGCATGCACCACTGCCGGGAGATCATGGCTTCGGAGTTCTGTATCATGTTCGCCGAGTACCTGGCCCAGAACTACGGGGTCGACCCCGAGATCACCTGGCTGCTGGACCACCGGGAAGTCTACATCCTGCCCATCGTCAACCCCGACGGCCTGGCCTACAACGAGCTGACCGATCCGAACGGCGGAGGCATGTGGCGCAAGAACCGCCGCAACAATGGCGACGGTACCTATGGCGTGGACCCGAATCGCAATTATCCCTACGAGTGGGGCTACGACAACATCGGCAGCAGCCCGTACACCGACGATCCCACTTACCGGGGACCGTCACCGGCCAGCGAGCCCGAAGTCCAGGCCATGATCAGCTTCATAAACAGCCGCCAATTCCGCACCCACAACACCGTGCATTGCTACGGCAATCTGACCCTGTATCCCTGGGGCTACGTACCGACCCCCACCCCCGACAGCGACATCTTCATCCACATGGGCGACGAGATGGTGAAATACAACGGCTACGTCCCGGGTCAGCCCGCGGACGCCATCCATTACGACGTCAACGGCGGCACTATCGACTGGGCCTACGGAGCCACCGATGAGCACGACCTGATCTACAGCTTCTCCAACGAGATCGGCAACGGCGGCGACGGCTTCTGGCCCGAGCAACACCGGCGCGGGCCCCTGTTCCAGGAAAACATCTGGCCCAATATCTACCTGATCCGGGTCGCGGGGGCTTTCGTGGACGTGCACTCACCGGTGGTCACCGGCCCGGCCAAGAGCATCGAGCCGGGCCAGGCCGGCACCCTGAATCTGACCGTGGAGAACCAGTCGGTATACGCCAGCGCCCTGAACGTGTCGCTGACCCTGCGCTCCGATGATCCGTGGGTGCAGTTCGAAGACGCTGAGCGCATTGTGGGCGATCTGGCGATCATGACCGAGACCGACTTGTCGGCCGACCCCATTCCCTTTTCTGTCGACGCAGCCTGTCCCGACGGCCACCTGGTGAATTTCTCCGTCACGGTCGCCATGGAGGACGGGGATCTGACCTACGATCTGGCCTTCATGGTCGGTAGTCCCAACGTCATCTTCGCCGACAACATGGAGAGCGGTTCCGGCAACTGGACCCGCACCGGAGATTGGGGGCTAACCGGCAATCACTTCCACTCGCCCTTCTCGAGTCTGACCGACTCGCCTTCGGGAAACTACGACGACTACGGCTCGTCGAGCGCGACGCTGACCGACAGCTACCCCGCCACCGGTCTGAGTTTCTGGCACCGCTACGATATCGAGGAAGGCTACGACTACGGCCGGGTGCAGGTGTCCGCGGATGGCGGCCCCTGGTCCACCGTCAGGTCTTTCGACGGATTCCAGAACGCCTTCGAGCAGGTCGATGTCGACCTATCCGAGTTCGCGGGCAGTGAGCTTCAGATCCGATTCATGCTCGAGACCGATTCCTGGGTCACCGAGGATGGCTGGTACATCGACGACGTGACCCTCATCGGCGCCGGCACCGACAACGTGGCCCCGGACACACCGATCGCCCTGAGTCCCGGCCCCGGCGAGCTGACGTTCCCGTGGCTGGACTTGACGGTGGCCAACAGCGTCGATCCCGAAGGTGCGCCGGTGGTCTACGGCTTCCGGATTTACGCCGACGAGCTGTGCACCGACCTGGTGGCCGCGGTGGACGACCTGCCCGAGGGTGAGAACGGCGAGACTTCGTGGTACGTCACCGGTTTGCTGGAGATGGAAACCAACTACTGGTGGCGGGCCTATGCCGGCGACGGAGAAGTACGCAGCGCACTGAGCGAGCCCATCGGCTGGACCACGACCAACTACACCCCCGTCGGCGATCTGGTCATCACCGCACCGCAGCTGCAGATCCTCGGCAATGTCTCGGGCAATGGCGCTCGCCTGCAGTTGAGTCTGCCGGGGAACACCGACGTCAAGCTGGACATCTACGACGCCCGCGGCGCCCGTGTTCGCCGGCTCCACTCCGGCGTCCTGGAGGGCGGCACCCGTACCCTGGTTTGGGACGGCAGAGACAGCTACGGCCGCAGCGCCGCCAGTGGCGTCTACTTCGTCCGTGTGCAGGCGGGACAGAAAGCTCTCACGGGCCGGGTCGTGCTGGTACGGTAGGCGCGGCTAGAATCTATTCGGATTCGATTTGGGGGTGGCGACGAGCCACCCCCAAAATGTTGGGTAATAGCTGTCCGACATTGTTGCCTTGGAACGGATCGTCGGCAGGCAAACCCGAATGCTGTACCCACAGCCTGGCGGGGGCGTTGCCCTCCAGATGCTGGGCAGCAACCAGGCCCAGGGGGAGTTCCAGCAGTATCTCGTTGAACTCGGCCATGGAGCGGGGCGTGCCGCAATAGATGAGCAATGCCCGTCCCTGCCAGTCCTCCCCCAGAGCCGCCTCTTGCCAGCGTTCGTCCGAGGGTTGCCAGCGATTCTCTCCTGAACGCTTGATGAGCCGCAGGTTCTGGACCACGGTGTGGTAACGGGCGGTGACTCCGGCCAGGGGCTCCTCGTCCAGGTCGAAGATACGGAAGGGAGGATCCGTCGGATCGACGGGATTCAGGGCCAGGGCCGACAGATAATCGTTGGCCGAGGGGTTGGCCATACGTCCGGCGACCTTGCAATAGCCCACGTGGGTACGCCGATCGGCCTGGTACATGCCGGCGTTAACCGCCGCCACCAGACCGAAGTCCTCGCACCAGCTGCGAACCGTACGGCTGCGGTCCTCCAGACCCCGGTCGCGGGCCAGAACTCGCAGATCCCATAAACCCGGATCCACCCGCAGAACGATCAGATCGCCCTCGGCTGCAGCCTCACGAGCCGCCGTGGAGAATCGGGCCAGCTCCAGGCCCGGCTCCAGTTCACGCCAAGACCCACCGTGCTGGGCTCCGGCCAAACCGTACACTCCGAGCAACAAGAGAATGCTAGCCGATATCAAGAGCTTCATCACGGTCGATCCTCTTTCCTTACCAGGGATGCCAACCCCAGCCAGGATACCATCGATTGGCAATCATGTAGAACAAGATGGTATCGATCATCAGGTGCAGGATCACGATATAGAACAGCGAAGCGGTCTTGCGGTAGGTGTAGCCCTGGATCAGCGCAAAGGCGTAGATCACCACCGGCCCCCAGCCCACGAAGGCCATCTCGTGCAGGAAACTGGTGAAGAACACGGCCTGAGCCAGGTTGGCCTCGCCGAACCGGAAATGCCGGCGCAACAACACGAAGACGAAATTGATGAAGGCCAGCTCATCCCAGACACCTACAAAATTGCAGCCCCAGAACAGCCTCCAAAGGGCCTCGGTACGGTCGCCTTCCAGGGGCAGCGGCCAGCTGCGGTGCAAGGTCGGCGTCAGCACGGTGAAGTACAGCCACATGAAGCCGAAGGCCAACACGAAACCCAGGGGCAACCAGAGCCACATCTTCAACGACCAGCGACCCTGAAACCAGCTGTAATCCAAGGGCTCGCCCAGCCAGTGGCGGGCCAGCAAAGCCGGTACGACCAGGACGCCGAAACCCAGAGCGATGGCCAGCTCCGCGACGTGGGCGTTGCCGGTGTCGCCGTCGATGCGGGTGAAGAACAGGACCACGATCAGGTATGCCAGCAGAACCGTCGTCTTCCACCAGGTGGCCGGCTCTTGACGCTTGGCCACGAGAATGCCGGCCAGCACCAGCGGCCAACCCAGCCAGTGCCAGGCAATGCCGGGAATCACCTCACCGTGGGACTTGAGTCCGACGATCAACACCATGGCCGCAGCCATCAGCCAAAGACTCGTGCGCTTGCCCGTTGTCACTTCAGTCATGCCTGCCGGAGTCCTTCACGTTGTCGCCGTCGAGTTCCTCATCCAGGGCGTTGGTGCCGACATTTCCGAGCACATGCCTGTCGAACCAACTCAGCAACTGGTTGTAATAAAATACCTGGTTGAGCGGACTGCGAATACCGTGCCCTTCGTGGGTGAAACGGATGAACCGCGCCGGCACCTGCAAGGCCTGCAAGGACGAGAACCAGATCTCCCCGCCGGCGATCAGACAACGATAGTCCCGCATGCCCTGACTGATCAACGTCGGCGTCGTGACCCGGTTCACCCGTTCGAACGGCGAGTTTTTCTCGTACACTTCACGGGCACCGGACTCCCAAGGCCGACCGCCGAACTCGTACTCGGGAAACCATTTCTCGTCGGTGGTGCCCCAGAAGGAGACAGGGTCTGGATACATGCGGTCAACGGCCGCAGCCCGGAACCGCCGGGTCTGGGTCGTCAGCTCTGCCGCCAGATGGCCCCCGTAACTCCCGCCCATGACCGCTATCCGCTGCGGATCGGCCCAGCCCCTCTCGACCGCATGGTCTACACAGGCCAGCACGTCACGAGCGGGTTGATCCACCCAGTCGCCCCGGATCGAGGCCTGAAAATCGAAGCCGTAGCCGGTACTACCGGCGGGGTTGGCGGCGATCACACCAAAACCGAATGAGGGCAAGATGTGGAACTCGGGCAGGAAGTATCCGCCGTACATCCATTCGGGCCCTCCGTGGATGCTCAGCACCAGAGGCACTTGCTGGTTCGGTGCCAGATCCGCCGGCAGAAACACCCAGCCGTCGATGGTGCGACCGTCGACCTCCACCGTGAACGGCTCGGGCTCGCTGAGACCCACCCTACGGCGCCATTCGGCATTGGGGTCGATCAGCAGTTCCGCAGCCTGCGGGGCCGGCCGAGCCTTGCCCAGATCGAAGGTGAAGATCCCTCCGGAAAGAGTCTGGCTCGCCCCCGCCAGGACAACCCGCTCCCCGACGACCTGCAGCGACCAGAAATCAAAGCCTCCACTGGTCAGGAACTCCTGCCGCGCGCCCTCGATCCTCACCAGGTCCAGACACCCCCGCCGGGATCCCAGAATGTAAAATCGCCCGTCGGCCACCGCGTAGCGCCACCAGAAATTGTCGAAGCCGGTGCCGTGTTCGGCCAGCAAGCTGGTGTCACCAGCGTCGGGATCCATGATCGCCAGAGTGCGGGGACCGCTTTCCCAGATGGGGTCCTCGCTGCGCATCCAGGCGACGGTGCCGTCTGGCAACCAGGTGGGATTGGCGTCCAGACCAGGGTTGTCGGTCACGCGGCGCAGACCCGCGCCATCCCGGCCGATCAGCCACAGATCGCAATTCAAATTCCAGCCCAGATCTGGCCGGGCTTTGGCCTCGAACACCAGTCGCCGGCTGTCCGGAGACCAAGCCAGCGAGCGCACGTCCAATTCCTCGTCGAACAACCTGGTCGTCTCTCCGTCGGCCACGTTCAGGACATGGATTTGGCGCAAACGCCCCTCACGGTAACCGGCATCCAGGTGCCGATAACCCAGATCGTCGGCCACTATGTAACGGTCGGGAAGGCCCTCGTAAGGGCCGACCTGCTCCGAAGCGATCCAGGCCAGGGTCGCCCCGTCGGGAGACCAGCGAGGAGCCGCGAAGTTGCCGGCACCCCGGCTGATTCGGCGCCGGTCGCCCCCCTCGGGATCCATCAGCCACAGCTCGGTGCCGTGGTCGGTAGCCCTCAGATAGGCAATGGCCTGCCCGTCGGGGCGCCAGGTAGCGGAGTGGGACCGGTCCGCGGGCGTGAAGATCACCCGATCTTTGCCAGAACCCAGATCCCGGCGAAAGAGGGACGTTTGATAGCCCTCGGCCTCGCGATCCCAGGTGCCGATCGAATACAGCAGAAAACGGCCGTCAGGGGACAGCTCCCCCATCGTCACCGTTTTCAACTCCAGGATATCCTCGGGGACCATGGCCGCCACCGGTGCCCCGGCAATGCCGAGCAGCCAGACTACCCCTACCGTCCAGATGTATTTGCGCAGCATCAGCCTGCTTGGTCTCATTGCACCGGCTCCAGCTTGAAAAGGAAGAACACCGCGATGGCATAATAGACGAGGACCATCCCGATCTTGGCCAACCAGAACTCCAGGGGCGTGAACTCACCGAGTAACAGCAAGGTCGACGTCTGACTGCCAAAGAAGATTGCCGCCGCCACTATGAGCAACACCCTGCTGTTGGGCACCTTCAGATCCGCCCGACAAGCCGGGCAAACTAACCCCCAGAGAGCCGTGCCCCGGCGGGCTGGAGACAGCACCCCACCCAGGGCTCGCCCCCAGCTGAAGACATGGCCGCATTGGCTGCATTTGGGGTTGTTCAAAGGTCAGTCCGTCCAGCCCGGACGGCGGGTCCGGGGCTAGTGCTGCTGGTTTCCTGTATCGCCGGGCATATCCGCAGTTGCTTCTCCCGGTAGATCCGCAAGATCCGGCAACTTCACCGGCTGCCGGTTCTGTGCCAGGTAGATCGCGGACCAGTCTTCCACGGGTTTGCCCATGAAGTTCACATTGAAGCTGACAAAACGTTCGAATGCCACTTGCAATTCGCCAGCCTGAGCACTGGGCGGCTCGATAGACGCTCCCCGAACCGCCAAAGCCCACAGGTAGGGATTGTCCGTGGTCGTGCTGCCGTCCAGCAAACCGGCCGCCAGATCAGTGGCACAGGTTCGCTGACCCAGGGTTTGCTCGGCGTGAAGCAAAAGAATGACCTCGCCCGGGTCGAGATCCCCCTCCCAGTGAGGGGCCAGCAATGTCTGCACCCGGCCCGGGTCCTGATTCGCACAGTATGTGACGGCCAGTTCGCGGCGCAATCCCGGGTCTGGAAACTCTGCGTACAGAGCCTCTAGGACCGCCAGAGAATCGACGGCGACCGCGCCCTCCGTAGCGGCGAAATGGTCCTCCAGTTCGGCCAACAAACGGGCGAGCAGCTTTTGGGGATCACCGTCGTGGTCTGCATTCGCCAGCGAGCCCAGAGGCACGTCGGCGGTGTCCAATTCGGCAGTTGCCAGGCCTTGAGAGCCCTGACCCACCACCCGTTCGTTGGCTGCAGCCATCTGCAGGAGATTCTGGACCTGTTCGTTGTCCGGTGCCAAGCGGTAAGCCTGATCAAGATCTCGGACAGCTTCGGAGAAGCGGGACATCTGGCAGTAGAACAGAGCGCGGTTGTACAGGCCCGTGACCGAGTTGGGCTCCAGCACCAGGGCTCGGTCCATGGCCTGCTCGGCGTCGACGATGTAGCCGGCCTGGGAGTAGGCCACTCCCAAGGATCGCCAAGCCAGCGCCGACTCTTCGGCGGCCTGCACCGCCTCCTTGCAGAAGGGAATGGCTGCTTCGAATCGCTGGTCGTTGAGGTCCAGCAGTCCGATCAGCAGACTGGTACGGCCGTCAACTTGCCCGGTGGCGGTGAAAACCTCGTGGGCAGCACTCAGATCCTCACGGGCTGGCCCGAACTGCTGTCGCTGGAAGTGGATCCGGCCCCGCAGGGCCCGGCAGATCTCCGGCCGGATGTTGCGGCGCTCGGCGATATCCAGAGCCTGCACCGCTCGGTCGCCCGCGAGCTGTTTCTGGTTATCAAATACGCTCAGGTACATGAGATTCATCTGGCTGACGGCATAGGAGAACGGAGAGCCAGCCACCAGCCATCCATTGCCGAAGCTGGTGAACACGGGCAGATGAACATCGGGCACCCCCAGCACCGCCGGACTGACGGTCGTAGGTTTGATGGGATAGAAACTGCGGTAATCCTTGCCCACATAGGCCAGCGAGTAATAAATGTCCGCATCCGCGGCGCCAGCCAGTTCCGCCAGCACGCCCATGTCGTTCCAGAAACGGGACATGTGGGGAATCCGGTTGCGCAAGGTGTAGTCGGTCATGTCCCCCATGACGGTGTGGGCCGCAGCGTATTCGCCGATCGCCAACAGGGCCTGGGACTTGATCCAACGGTTGGCGAACTCCGACTTGCGGGTACTCAAACCACCGGCATAACCGCGGGTATCGAGAATCTCGAAAGGTTTCATGCGCACAGCCAGGCTCACCGCCTCGTCGTAACGACCGGCCCCGGCCAGTAGCAACCCCTTGATCAGAACCAGATCCGGCTCGCCGGGATGGTGCTCCAGACCCTCGCGAACGGCTCGCAGCCCTTCTTCCCACCGGGCCAGATCCCGCAGCGCCCAGGCCCGGGCCACCAGGATCTGGTCGTACAGTTTCCGGTCGACGGACAAGCCCTGCTCTTGACGCACCAAAGCCAGGAATCGGGCCTTCTCCAGACAGGTGAGGGCGCGCTCCAGGTCGCCCACTTCCTGGGCCAGGAATCCCCAGGCGGCCCAGGCCTCGCAGTTGGTCGGATCCAGTTCCAGCGCGCTGTCCAAAGAATCGATACTGCGCACCAGGCCCAGACCATAGAGATGGCGGATGCGGCTCGACAGACCCGCATAGTACCAACCCCGGGTCTGGCGGTTGTGGTGCTCGGCCACGCCAGTCTGGAAGTCACGCCAGTACTCGAGCTCCGCATCGGCCCGGCGGGCCAGGTCCGCGCGGTCGGCAGCACTGAGGTTCTGAAAAGCGATGAGTTGTTGCAAGAATCCCGGTGGAGCCTCGGCAGCCACGGCACTGCCGTCACTGGAGTAGGATTCGTGGCGAACGGTTTCAAGACGGTGGTTGGCGCAACCCGATACAAGCAACAGCGGCACGAGGATGCCGCTCAGTCCCCATCGGCCCATATAAAAATCCCCCTAGGTACAACACGTGCAGACCGGTATCCTGTCAGTCACCGGTGCGGTCGGTGCGTAACCGGCATCGCCCGGAACCGTCGACGCCCATGCCGGTCTAAGCATACAGATCGACAGAACCTCCATCAACTGCACCGGCCCAGGAGGCCCGCGGTGACCCGTTTGCTTCGACAGTTCGTCCTCCTGACGATGGCCGTGGCGCTGACAACGATCGTCGGTTGCGGTTCCCAGCCCGGCATCGACACCGACTCCGAAACCGCCACTCGAGTCGCCAGCCAATGGCCCACCGAAACCGGCCTGGCCCGGGAGCGGGAGCACTGCGATCCCCTGCCCGGGGAGGTCATCGGCGGCGGCTCATTCGTCTTCGCGGTGACCGACAGCGTGCTGCCCGAACGGGCGCCGGTACCTCACAACCCGGCTGAGCGGGTGGTCTTCGCCAACCTCTACGAGACACTTGTCACCGTCGATTGCCAGGGCGAGGTGCAGCCCGGTCTGGCCGACCAGTGGAGTTGCACCGAAGACAGTACCGTGTGGGTGTTTTCGATCCGCGAGGGCGCCGTGTTCTGGGATGGCACCCGGGTCACCGCCCCGGACATCAAGACTGCCTGGGCCACGAGTCAGGACTGTCCCAGCACCGACGCGAATGCATCACCCTGGTCCTGGTTCCAGCCCAAGTCACGGTCGGTCGACGCCGTGGACAACCGCCGCCTGGCCATCCACTTGCCTGAACCCCAGGCCCGCTTTCCCATGCTGCTGGCCCACCCGGCGACGGCAGTGGCCGTGCGACGCCCCGGCTGGACCTGGCCCGTGGGCACCGGGCCTTGCCGGTTGAGTGCTTCGACTCCAGAACCTCTGCCCGAACTCCGCTGCCGGCCCAATACCCACCACCCCCGGCCGCCGGTCTGGAAGCACTTGGTCTTCCACGTGCTGCCACAGCGGGACCGACGGGATCTGGCAGCCACCGACACCGATCTGCTGTTGCTTCGCAATCAGGATGAACGACGATTCTTCGCCGACGTACCGGGCTTCAGGACCGTACCTCTACCTTGGGACCGGCTGGTGTTGCTGGTCTGCCCGCCGGAGCAGAACGCCCCGGACAGTCGACGCTGGTCGGATCCCGTCGGGCAGCTGGACGTGGCCGGCGGCCTGACTGACGTGGATGCCCGTCCCTGGCCCGACCTCGTGTTTCCCGCGGGAGCCGACGGACCCTGTCCTCAGCTGACGGGCCCGGTGGCCGCCCAGCGAGCGGCCCGGCGCGACTGGCACCTGGCCGCCAAACACCTCGATGGCGACGTGCTGGCCTACCCCACCGACGATCCGGCGGCCCGGGAACTGGCCCACCGCCTGAGCGCTCTGGCTGATGCGCAGGTCCGGGCCGTAGCCCTGGTTCCCGAGGCCCTGGATTTTGCGCTGACCTGGCAAATGGCCGGCGCCTTCATCGTTTCTTTCGACCAGCAGTATCCTACGGGCTGCCTTCAACTGGCCGCTCTTCTGGGCAAGGCTGCCTGGCTGCAACGGGCAGCCCTGGACCTGCCCGATCCCGATGCACCGACCGGGGGAGGCGCCGACGACCTGGTCCAGGCTCACCGTATGACAGCCAGTGAAGATCGCGACCCGTCCCAGACCCTGCTGAGCGACGGACTGGCCCTGCCGCTGGCTCTGACGCGTCCCTGGCTGGTGGTGCGCGGCGATCTGGCGGGCATCCAGCTGACCTACGACGGGGTGCCGCTGCTCGGGGGCCTGGGCCTGGCAGCCGCGCCGAGAGTGACTCCATGAACCTGCGTGGACAGATCCTGCTGGGCTCGATCCTGTTGACGGTGCTGCCGATGGTGCTGGTCATCCAGGTCATCCGCACCCGGGTCGAGGACCGCTTTCGCGACCTGGACACCCGACGTGTGGAAGAGCAGCTGCGCATTGTGCGCAGCGACCTCGACCGGCAAGGCAATAGTCTGTCCACTCTGCTGGACGCCCTGGCCACGTACATGCATGACGACAATCGCTTCCGCCTGGCGGTGCTCGAAGGCGGTCCGGACCTACGCTCGTACCTGCTGGACTACGCTCCACGCCACATGTCGATCATGAACCTGGACATGTTGTTGATCCAGGACAGCGAAGGCAGGGTCCTCAGTTCGGGCCACTTCCGCGACGCCTATGACGCGGTGGACCCCAACCTGCCCCGCCTGCTGGGCAACGCAGCCCAGGGCCGGGCCCTGCTGACGGCCCGGGCTCCCGGTGGCTCGTTTCTGGCTCTGGCCAGGACACGCACCCTCGATCTCGGTGGCCGCACGTTCCATCTCACCGGTGGCCTGCGACTGGATCGCGACCGCTTCGCCGCCCTCATGAGCCGCGACCGTGATCTGGCCGCTGCCCTGATCTGGCCTGAGGGTTCCCTGACCAGCACCGACGTCATTGCCCAGCGGTTGGAAGGCGCCACCGCGGCCCTCGATTCGGAGTACCGTTTGCGCCGCGAGGGTTGGATCGTCCAGTCAGTGGACCTCCCCCTGATCTCCGCAGGTAGTCTGGGTTCCGCCCAGTTGCTGGTGACCCACGATCGGGCTTCCCTGGGGCGGTTGCTGAAGGAAGTGAATCTGATGATCGGGCTGATCCTGATCGTGGGGGTGGGCGCGGCGCTGTTGCTGGCGGTATTGCTGGCCGGACGCATCAGCCGCCCCCTGCGCGATCTGGCCGCCCGCACCGAAGATCTGGATCTGGATCGCCTGGATGTGAGTTCGCCTCCACCCGCCGGGACGAAGTAGGACGATTGACGCGCCTGCTGGGCGAGATGACCGGACGTCTGCGCGCCGGCATCGCTCGTCTGCAGGACGCGGAACACCGGGCCACCCTGGGCGAGGTGGCCCGCCAGGTGAACCACGACATCCGCAACGGCATCACTCCCCTGCGCAATGTCCTGCGGCACTTGAACCAGGTGGCGGACCACGAACCGCAACAACTGGAACCGGTCTTCCGGCAACGCCAGCAAACCCTGGCTGGGGGCCTGGCCTACCTGGAGGACCTGGCGGCCCACTACGCCCGCCTGAGCCCTGGACGCCAGCCTCGGCCCTCCCGCTTGCAAGACGTCGTCGCCGGGGCAGTCGCCGCCCCGGTGAGCGTCGCCGGCGCCCGAATGATCAACAGAGTGCCCGACGATCTGCCGGCGGTGACCGCCGACCCGGTGAACCTGCGCCGCATCATCGACAACCTGCTGCGCAACGCCCTGGAGAGCCTGCCCGCCGAGGGCGGCACAGTGACCGTCACCGCGGGTGTCGAAACCGACTCCGTGCTGGATGAACCGCGTATCGTGGCCCGGGTCACCGACACGGGTTGCGGCATCGCTCCCGAGCATCTGGACGAAGTCTTCAACGATTTCTTCACCACGCGCCCAGACGGCACGGGCCTGGGTCTGAGCAATGTGCGGCGCCTGATGGGCGACTGTGGCGGCACTATCCGCGTGACCAGCGAGCCTGGCCGTGGTACCACTTTCACGTTGTCATTCCCGGCCCCCGGCAGCGAAGCGTAGAGAGCAGATTATGAGTCAGATCCTGATCATTGACGACGTGGCCGCCCTCAGGGACCAGTACGCCTACGACTTGAACCGCCTCGGTGGATTCGAAACCCGCACTGCCGGTGGTGGCGCCGAGGGGTTGCGTCTGCTGGAGGCCGAATCGATCGATTGCGTGATCCTGGATCTGGAAATGCCCGGCGTCGACGGATTCGAAGTTCTTGCGACACTCAAGCGCCAGCGCAACCAGGTGCCGATCATCGTTTACACGGGCTCCGGTAGCTACGACCGCTGCGTGCGAGCGGTGAAGCTGGGTGCCTATAGCTTCATCACCAAGGACGAGCCCTTGGAACGGGTGGTTCGCGAGGTGGAAAACGCCCTGGCCTGGGCCAGCCTGCGCAGCGAGGTGGGCCGCCTGCGGCGTCAGAGCGGCGACGATTCTCCCTTGGTCGGTGAGAGCCGGGCCGCCGTGGCCATGAAGGAGCAGATCGACCGTCTGGCTGGAATTCCCAGCCCGGTTCTGATCCTGGGCGAAAGCGGCAGTGGCAAGGAACTGGTGGCCCGCCGCCTGCATGATGCCGGCAGCCGGGCGGGCAAGACCTTCGTGGCGGTGAATTGTGCTGCGTTGCCCGACACCATGGTTGAGAGCGAACTCTTCGGCCACGAACGAGGCGCCTTCACCGGCGCCGACCGCACCCGCAAGGGGGCCTT
>Ga0070729_10001601_pt1 | contig 33423 bp, 26 predicted proteins | sample tdDd472_FD_66725 | JGI IMG/M metagenome (GOLD analysis project Ga0070729, IMG submission 66725) | Marine sediment microbial communities from the Atlantic coast under amendment with organic carbon and nitrate - tdDd47.2 | ecosystem: Environmental > Aquatic > Marine > Coastal > Sediment | place...
AAACTCCATGGGTGAACTTTTGAAAAGAATAGTTGTACGCTGGCGAAAATACTAAATCAATTTGATCCCTTGTTTTGTGCAATGGGTTACTCAAAATCTCGCCAAGTGTGTTTTTTTTTGTAAAATTATTTAACCATTAGATTCTCTTTCTGCGCATAAAAGACTTTGCCGATAAACCCGTAGAAAGATAAAATGTACTGGCCCCGATGCTATCGGGGAAGCTAAGCAGTCCGTGACAAGCGTAGGCTTGTGGGGAAAGCTACTCGGACTGCGGGGTTTTATCGACCCGCAGGGGTTGTTGAAAAGGATTTTAAGCGATGATTTTATCTACTTATTCTATGAAAATGTTTTGTTCATTTCTTTTGCTTGCCCAAAAGAAACGAACCAAAGAAAAAGGCAGCCAAAACGATCACTCCCAGCGCACAAGCCCAACTCTGCCCGGCGTTTTGACAGGCGAACGCTCATTTTCTTAGATCTTCAAACTGAATTAATCCATTTGGAATTTATTTCAAGGCATGCAACAAGAGTAGAATAATATTTAAGCACATTGATTCTCTGATGCAATTCTAAAAAATTTATACCGTGCACATGACAGGACAAGAAAGGCAATAAAAATGATAATCAGGACCAGCACAAACTCCATGGGTGAACTTTTGAAAAGAATAGTTGTACGCTGGCGAAAATACTAAATCAATTTGATCCGGTAGGTGAGGATGAAGGTGATAGAAATTGAAAATACGTTTTTCATCAAAGCCTCATTCTCATTTCGTACTGGTTTGTAAGTTGTGAAAATCCTGCATTTAGCAAAAAAGAATGCATTGCCTGATCATTACTATCAACATTTATGGCTTTGATTTCGTTAACGGAGGAATCAACATTATTGAGTAAAGCACTCAACAATTCCCTGGCGATACCCTTACGGCGGAATGATCTATCAACAGCCAGCAAATTGATCCACCTGATCAGGGGATAATAGGCAAGCAGGCCAAGCAAACGGTCATTGGCATAGGCTCCAAAAACAATCAACTCATCGGGGATTCTCTTAAGGGAAGTGATACTATTTTCCCAGGAGGGTTGCCAATCCATAAATTCGATTGCTCCTTCAAGATGACTCTTATCGATTTTCTCAATTGTAATTCCGGGCTCTTTTTTGTTTTTGAGAACAATATCTGCCGGATCGGTCTGGAAACAACTGAACGACCTTACTATTTCAAAACCACTTTTACTGTATGCCTTGATGGCCGGGTCATTTTCCTGTAGCACTTCCAATACAAAATTTGTCACCCCTTTGGCCCTGACCTTTGGAAGACAATAATCAAACATTTCCCGGGCAATACCTTTTCCCCGGTAGGGCTTTGTAATACCTGTCATAATATCGAAGGCTGAAAGTTGCTCCTGCCAGACATCAATCCCTACAAGTGTAAAACCAACCATATTTTCCCCGTTAAAAGCTCCTACTGAACAGCCGAAATCTATCCCGTTTTTCGTGGCCCTGTTTCTGATTACTTCCTCCGTCATATAAGTTACGTCAACATGATAATCAGAAAATGCCTCATGAAAGGTAAGATGGATAAGCGGGATCAGATCGGGAGACAAAAATTTATATTCCATTTATTATTTACTCTTAAGGTGATATGCTTTTACAGAATTCTCAAAAAATGTTGGAACTATAAGCAAGTTTTTCTCAGGTATATATTCAAAATCGGCGCAATAATAGCCTTTATTTGTAGTATTAAAAATTAATTCCATTTCACCATCAGGGCTCACCCTGTAAATTAAACCCCGCCATATTGACACCAGCAAATTCCCAAAGCCATCGGGTCGGATTCCGTCAATAAACCCTTCAGGAAAACGCGCCACTTTTTTTGTTTCTCCGGAAGCAATATTTACCGATACCAGCCAACCTGAATTTGAGTTACCAATCAAAAGTTCACCATCATGAATGTACAGAACATTTGGCCCGCTAATCTGACCCCCTTCAAGCCAGGGGATAAAGGAATCCCCTTCAGATTTCCAGATCACATTTTTCCTCGTATCTGAAATAAATATTGTACCTGATTCATCCACAGCAATATCATTCAAAAAAAGGCTGCCTTCAAAAATCAGCCTCTTAATCAATAAGCCTAGCCCAGGATCAATTATGGCCACAGTTCCTCTTTCAGCAACATAAATTTTATCCTTATAAAAAGTCATGCCCAAAGGATGGTTCAGGCTATCGACCCATTTCAATTCAAGAACCTCACCATCCAGTGATAACTTTGAGATGAATTGAAGTACCTCGGGATTTCCCTGTGTAAACTGATCGAAATTGGTAACATACAATACTTCTCGTTCAGGATCATATAATATGGATTCAGAAGTGTTAAATACCTTTCCGGTTGACCAAACTTCCTTAATCCCCTCTTCGAGAAAAATGGCGTTTCCATCCTGGCACATAAATCCCCAACCGCCAAAACTTTCTGCTACACCAAGCATCAACTCATTTTTACCCTTTGAAAGCGGGAGGAATACAGCATCATTCAATCCAATAATCCCAAGAAAAGAAGGGTCGCGTACTGTGTATCCGCTGTTACCAAAGTAGACTTGCTGACCATTAAGAAAAACCATGATGGCATCGCTGTAGCCAAACTTTAATTCCATCACCTGAGCTTTGTCGCTTTCTATAATTGTTCTTGCAAAAACCATATCGGCGGCCCGGCCCGTCCTTGAACGGCAATCCGAGACATCTACCAAACCCAGGTTTGAGGCCTTAACTTTCTGCCACACCAAATCACTAAGGCCTTGCTGCTGTGGAGTTTGGTCAAATTCAATTTCAGTGGTTTGAAAAGCTTGCGATAACTCCCAATCCATGATCATTCCTGCAGGTATTTCCTCGGCTGGTGGCTGATCGAAAACCAGGTCAATCGTATTGGAAAATCTGAAATTGGAAAAGTATGCTGATCCATTGGTCGGCCCCGCCAAACCAATTGTACCTACCGAGGGTTCATGCTTTAATTTAAACATTTCTAAAACCGGGGATTCAACATCATTCAAAAACACCCTTGCCTGTGAATCCTTTACTTCCAATCTAACGCTCACCCATTCATTTTTCGGGAGTTCGACAGGATTTGTATATCCAAAACCGCTATAAAGCTGCCATGCCGAATTTCCATTTGTTGAAGGAGTATATTGCAAAGCATCCGGGTACAGGCCAGCGCGATGTGGTCGAATATAAAAATGCTCATGCTTTCCCGGAGCTTGCACCCTGAAATTCACTCCCGGGTATGAACGTGCACCCGTAACACAAACATCATATTCTATTATTCCATCTTTAAATTCTGCATCTTTCAGGTAGGCGTTACCAATCAGGCATTGTCTTCCAAGGTGCTCCACAATTTTCCCATTGGTGATCTGCCATTCATCCGAATCAAATGGGATGTACTCCTGGGCTTTTAATATTTGTAATGGAAGGAAAAGAAACAAGATTAGATTGTAACAAAGAAGGGTTTTCATTTTCATAGCTTTACTGCCTGGTGATTATTTCTTAGTGTTAAAACATATTTTCCATAAACATTTTCGCGTGGTATCAAACCAAATTCGCGTGAGTCGATACTGTTATCACGATTGTCGCCCAATATAAAATAATGCCCGGGTTTAACAATCAAAGGCCCAAAACAGGAATAAGGTGAATGGTATTTATTGAAGGCAATCAAATGGTCCAGACCCATCCCAAATTCATGTGCTACAAGTTCACCCATTTCACCATCATCGGGCAGGCCCATTTTTTGTTTGTCAACCAGAAATCGATCCAGTATTGTATCGTTAATCAACAAATTATTGTTCCGCAATTCGATTCTATCACCAGGCAGACCGATTATTCTTTTCAGAAAAAGATTATGGTTGTCATAATCAGGGATTCGGCAAATAACCATATCACCACGGCTTGGGTTTGAATACCTGAAGATTTTATACCTGGTAAAGGGAATGGAAAAATCGTAAGCAGCTTTGTTAATAATCACTAAATCGTTCCTGAATAGCGAAGGTGCATCAGATGGGCCTTCAACCAGGTAGCTGCGAAAGGTACCCAGAAAACATAAAACCAAAAATGCAACAATGACGTAACGAAATGGTCTCTTTATCTTTTTCATAAATGGGAGGACAAAAATGCAATTGCTATTAACCAATATTGTACCGCATTGACAAAACCCTGTAATTTAAAAGCTTACAGAGCATTCAAAATATTAAATCAATGTCCATTTGTTCTGGCACGAACACCAATTGTACAAAACCGGACAGGCATGGGACGACAGTAGAGGACAGAGGTTGACTCTTACCTCAATGTAGACAGATCGACAGCCTTAAGTCATCTGCAGGAACAATTTGCAACTTGTGACCTGTAACTTGTAACCTGCCAACAAACCCGTTTTCATTTTAAACCCTAACTTTGCAACTGCAATAAATTTAAATGTCAACAAATAAAGATCATAGCAAAAACGACTCGGCATTAAAGGTGAATGAAGGGATTTCGCAACCTGATTCGGTTAGCAGGGATGCTGTTAGCCGATATAAGAAATTCAGCCGGCAGCCATTAAAACCGGAGGAGTATTATAAAAACATCGTTAATGGCGACATGATCATGCTCAGTAAAGCCATCACCCTTGTTGAAAGCACCAACCCAAGTCATAATACAATTGCACAACAGATCATCGAAAAATGCCTACCACATTCCGGCAAATCTTTACGCATTGGCATTACCGGCGTTCCTGGGGTTGGAAAAAGTACCTTTATCGAGGCACTGGGAAAAGAGCTGACTTCCACCGGCCATAAACTTGCAGTACTGGCCATCGACCCCAGCAGCAGCCGAACCAAAGGAAGCATCCTCGGTGATAAGACACGCATGGAGGAATTGTCAATCGACAAAAATGCTTTTATCCGCCCCTCCCCTTCGGCAGGATCGCTGGGTGGTGTTGCTCGCAAAACCAAGGAATCAATTATCCTATGCGAAGCGGCCGGATTTGACGTGATTTTTGTTGAAACGGTGGGCGTTGGTCAGTCGGAAATAGCAGTACACTCGATGGTTGATTTTTTTCTGTTGCTGATGCTCTCGGGTGCCGGCGATGAACTGCAAGGAATAAAACGTGGGATTATGGAAATGGCAGATTCTATTTTCATCAATAAAGCTGACGGTGACAACTTGCAAAAATCCATTCAAGCCAAAACAGAATATAAAAATGCCCTTCACCTCTTCCCGCCTACCGAATCGGGATGGATACCACTGGTTGGTACTTGTTCCGCCCAAACACGAGATGGAATTTCAAAAGTTTGGGAAACCATAAAGGAGTATGAAGTTTTTACGAAATCAAACGGATATTTTACCCAGAAAAGACAGGAACAGAAAAAACAGATTATGTTTGATACAATCAATGAATCGCTAAAAAGTGATTTTTATCAGAACGAATCAGTTAAATCTGAAATGATTAAAACACAAAATGATCTGATGAGTGATAAGATCAGTTCGTATGTTGCTGCCCAAAAACTTATCGAGCTATATTACAAGAGTAAAACTTAAGCCCTAAAAGAAAAGCTGCAAGAAATTAAACATTTTGATAAGCGAGATGTTAGATATTGGTTATTGAATGTTGTAAAACAGGTTTCCGATTTCCCTTTACTGATTACGCTAAATAAAAAACTACCAACACAACCATGAATTACCTAGCCCATTTATATCTTTCATTTGGCCACGAAGAAATCATGGTAGGTAATTACATTGCCGATTCAGTAAAAGGCAGGCAAATTGAAAGGTTTTCCGAAAAAATTCAGAAAGGTATCCGGTTACATCGAAACATTGATGAATTCACCGACAATCATCCCATCGTCGAAAACAGCAAAGCACGAATCAGGGACAGGTACAGGAAGTATTCAGGTGTAATTATCGATATGTTTTACGATCATTACCTGGCCGCAGGGTGGAAAAATTATTCCAACGATGAGTTGATTGATTTCACAAGACAATCCTATAAAACATTGTTAAGACATTATGTAACAATGCCGGCCAGGATGAAGCGCATTCTCCCATTTATGGCTGCAGGCAACTGGCTGGCATCCTATGCTGAAGTAGATAACATTGGCCTTGCATTAAGAGGCATGTCGCGCCGGACCAAATTTGATTCGGGAATGGAGAATGGTGGTGAAGAACTAAAACTCCACTATCACGAATTTAAAAATGATTTTTCAGAATTCTTCCCTGAACTCATTGCGTTTTCAAGGCGAAAAATAAATGCATAAAGGTGCTCGTAGAATTCATCTGCAATTTATGCTGTCAGCTTTTATATGTAAGGCTTTCGATGTTTATAAAAAATACAATTTCCTTTATATTGCCCACAATATTTCTTAGCTTTGCCTTAAGTTTACAAACCCTTTTAATTCAAATTCATTAATTCTAATCACTTCTAATTTTAAAAACTATGAAAAAATTTACAATTTTGAGTTTAGCTATCGGAATATTATTTTCGGTTTCAACCTTTGCACAAAGCATTCCAAATGGAGATTTTGAAGAGTGGGAAGACGGGCTGTATGGATACGAGATGCCGGTCAATTGGTTTAGCATTGGAAGCTTAATCGGATCTCAGGATATTACCAAGGTAACACCCGGACAAAGTGGGGATTTTGCTGCCCGAATTAAACCTGTTGATTTCCCAGGCTTTGGTATAACGGCCCCAATTTTAATGAGTACTCCTTTTCATGTTACCCAAAAATATGGTCAATTTACCGGCTATATAGAAGGCACATCTGTAGGTGTTGACACGCTTTTTATTCTTGCAATGATGCAAAGTGGGAATGATATTATTGGGGTCGGTGGCGGCTTTGCCTATGGTGTTGTGGATCCTTTCACCAAATTCGAAATAGATATCCTTTATGAAGGGACAGCAGTCCCGGATTCATGCATGATTAGTTTTATCCTTGGCCATTCGGATCTAACTGCAAACATAGGATCTGAATATAAAATTGATAACCTGTCATTGTCAGGCCTTGCTGCAATTGATGATATCGAATCGTCATTTTCAATGATAGGAAATCCTTACCCAAATCCTTCAACTTCTGTTGTTAATATGCCATTTGAACTGAAAGAGCCGAGCGATTTAACACTGAATGTTTATGATATGCAGGGAAGATTGATTTATTCGCAGGCTGACAAATCCTTTGATTCAGGTTCGAATGAGATAAGTATTGATGTAAGCAACTATGGATCCGGTAATTATTTTCTAACCCTCAGTACCGGATTGAATTCCATCGAAACGAAATCATTTATTGTGAAATAGCATTTTACTAAGTTTCTTTATTATATCCTCAAACTTCTGGTTTGGGGATTTTTTTTAGCTGTATATTGTAATCAGCAACTTTCGGGAACCGCCATAGTTCCTGAACTCACATAAATAAATCCCCTGCCACGTTCCCATATTTAGTCGGCCATTGGAAACAGGAATTGTAAGTGATGAACCGGTTAGCGTTGCTTTGATGTGTGCAGGCATATCATCCACTCCTTCCATAGTATGCCGAAAGTAAGACTCATTTTCAGGAGCTACATTATCTAAATATTTTTCCAGGTCATGTCGTACCGTAGGGTCGGCATTTTCGTTAATCGTCAGGCCTGCCGAAGTGTGCATAATAAAGATATTGATCATTCCCATCTCAGGAAGTGAAGGAAGATTATCCTCAATTAGTTGGGTAACTAAATGAATACCTCTCTTAAACGCAGGTAAGCGGATTTCAAATTGTTGGATCATATAGCAAAGGTAGGGAAAAATGGAAGAATGCAGTGGTGGATATATGGAGTATTGGATACATGATTGAATAAAACTCCATCTTAAAATAAAAACCAATCGTATCTCCAAGTTTAAAACCTTGGAGCTGGAAAAATCACCGATGTCTGGATCAGGAATAAAAAAAGCCCCGATCCCTTAAGCATTCAGGATCGGGGCTCAATTCAAAACATATTTTCAATCTGGTATTACTTTATACCAGCAATTTTTTCCAGCATATCTGTGGTAATCGATTTTGGCCTCTCTAATGGATAAAGTAGAGCTCTATCCCAGATCAGGTTTGTAGTAATACCGATGGACCTTCCAATGCCAAATAATACTGTATAGAAATCATACTCGGTTACCCCGTAATGCCATTGCAATACTCCAGTCTGTGCATCGAGGTTAGGCCATGGATTCTTGGCTTTACCCTGTTCTTTCAAAATAGGTGGTACAACTTTATACAACAAATCAACATACTTAAACAAAGGATCTTCAGGCATGTTTTTCAAGCAAAACTCCCGCTGAATACTGTAACGTGGATCAGTTTTCCGCAGCACGGCGTGGCCGTAACCCGGAATAACCTGTCCAGAGTTCAGTGTATCCCAAACAAATTGTTTCATTTCGGCTTCTGTAGGAATTTCATCACCCATTTTATCTTTCACATCCTGCAACCATCGCAACACTTCCTGGTTGGCTAAACCGTGCAAGGGGCCTGCCAGGCCATTGATCATCGACGAAATAGCCATGTAAACATCGGCAAGCGTACTGGCTACTAAATGTCCGGTGTGTGCACTTACGTTTCCACTTTCGTGGTCGCTATGAATAATGAAATGCAAGCGTGCTACATCATCGTAAGGTTTTGCCTTCATCATCAGATGTGCAAAGTCTGCCCCCATATCCAGGTTTGGATTGGATTGCATCCGCTTGCCATCCCTGTATAGCTTGGCATAAATATAAGACGCAATTTCGGGCAGCTTGGCCAAAAGATTCAGAGAATCTTCGTAGGTGGGATCCCAAAAATCCATCTTGTTTATTCCTGCCGTGTATTTCTTAGCGAAAAATGATTCGCGATGCATCGTAAGAATCGCACTCGAAAAAATAGTCATTGGATGACTGCAACAGGGAAATGAATCAATCACTTCGTAAATGTACCGTGGAACAATACGGCGCTTTCTGAATTCATCTACCACATCTGATACTTCGCTTTCAGTTGGGACATCTCCTGTTAGTAGTAGGTAGAACAATCCCTCAACATATGGCATTTCGGCATCTTTTGGCTTGGGAAGCTTCTCAAATACTTCAGGTAGAGTGTATCCACGGTATCTGATTCCTTCATTTGGGTCAAGGTAGGAAATATCAGTAACAAGGCTTTTTAAACCCCGCATTCCGCCTATAACCTGGCCTATCGTTACTTTATCAACCTCAACATCTCCGTATTCAGACATTAACCGCTGTATTCGTGGGCGGTGCTGCTGAATCTTGTCATATAGTTTTTCTTTTAGTCCTGCCATTTTTTTGAACTTTTAATTTCGGATAAAGATAGTGTTTTTGATCAATTTTCAACCAATTATGTGAAAAATTTAGAATGGACCTGGCGTTTAGAATCCCAGCTTTTTTTGCAGGTTCTCATCCAATGCCTGCAAGAAGGCTTCAGTATTCAGGTAATGTTCCTGCTTAAGATCTTTGCCGTGAATGATCAGGGCAAGGTCTTTTGTCATTTTTCCTGATTCAACAGTTTCGATACAAACCTCCTCGAGTTTATTTGCAAAATTGATCAGTTGATCATTTCCATCCAATTTACCACGATGGGAAAGGCCCCTGGTCCAGGCAAAAATAGACGCAATGGGATTTGTGGAAGTAGGTTTGCCCTGTTCATGCATTCGGTAATGCCTTGTTACAGTACCATGTGCCGCTTCAGCCTCCATGGTTTTACCATCTGGTGTAACCAGTACGGAAGTCATCAAGCCAAGTGAACCGAAACCCTGGGCAACTGTATCTGACTGAACATCTCCATCATAATTTTTACAGGCCCATACAAAATTACCTTCCCACTTAAGCGCTGCAGCAACCATATCATCAATCAATCGATGCTCATAAATAAGATCTAATTCCTCAAACTTTGCCTGGTATTCATTTTCATAAATTTCCTGGAAAATATCCTTAAACCTGCCGTCATATTTTTTAAGAATGGTATTTTTTGTCGAAAGGTACAATGGCCATTTTTTCTGTATAGCCATATTGAAACATGAATTTGCAAATCCCCTGATAGATTCATCAGTATTGTACATTGCAAGTGCAATTCCATCACCATCAAAATCATACACATTGTAGCTTTGCTCTTCGCTACCATCATCAGGGGTATAGGTAATCGTTAGTTTTCCTTTGCCTTTTACAAGGAAATCAGTAGCACGGTATTGATCTCCAAAAGCGTGACGGCCAATACAAATAGGACCTGTCCATCCCGGGACAAGACGCGGAACGTTGGTAATCATAATCGGCTCCCTGAAAACAGTTCCACCCAGAATGTTCCTTATGGTACCATTTGGTGATCTGTACATTTCCTTCAGGTCAAACTCTTCTACCCGTTTTTCATCAGGGGTAATGGTAGCGCATTTTATACCGACATTATATTTTGAAATGGCATTTGCAGCATCAATGGTTATCTGATCATTTGTTTCATCCCGTTTTTGCATGCCAAGATCGTAATACTTTATATCCAGATCAAGATAGGGGAAAATCAATTTCTGCTTTATCAATTCCCAAATTACCCGGGTCATCTCATCTCCGTCCAGTTCAACCACCGGATTTTTCACAATAATTTTTTCCATTTTTTACGATTTGATATTACTATTATTCAATTTTAATATTTAAACATCTCCATATGTTAGTCAATTGTGCAAATATAAATATAGTAAAATTATTTTAACAAAATCATTTTCATTTTATGAATAATTAACGGGTAAATTTAACTGATCCGGATCCCCGCAAACCACTATGTTTCATCTTAAAAAGAATTCTAAATTTGGGAAATATAAAAAATATTTCTAAATTTGGCAAAAATATTAAACCATGACTCCATTTACCATTTTTATAGTAGAGGACGACCCCTTTTATGGCGAAATGTTAAAATACCATGTAAGCCTTAATCCGGATTACGTTGTTGAGAAATATGAAACCGGGAAGGAATTCCTGAAGAACCTATATAAAAATCCATCGGTCATATCGCTCGATTACAGCCTACCGGATATTTCGGGTTTGGAAGTATTGAAAAAAGTACATGATCATAATCCTGAAATCCCGGTCATCATAGTTTCCGGCCAGGAAGATGTATCTACAGCAGTAAACCTGTTGAAACACGGTGCGTATGACTACTTTGTGAAAGACGATGACACAAAGGACCGGATTTGGAATGCGCTGAAGAATATCAAAGAGAAATTTGAACTGGAAAAACAAATTGATGTACTTCAAACTGAAATTGGGAAAAAGTACAAATTTGGAAATAGCATTAAAGGGAACAGCAACAAAATTAAAAACGTTTTCAATTTAATCGAAAAGGCTGTTCAAACCAGTATTTCTGTATCCGTCTCTGGCGAAACCGGCACTGGCAAAGAACTTGTTGCTAAAGCCATCCATTATAACTCATCCCGAAGCAAATATCCTTTCATTGCCATCAACGTATCGGCAATTCCAAGTGAATTGATCGAGAGCGAAATGTTTGGGTACGAAAAGGGAGCCTTTACAGGAGCCAACACAAGGAAATTCGGGAAATTTGAGGAAGCTGGTAAAGGGACAATTTTTTTGGATGAGATAGGTGAAATGGACCAGAATATGCAGGCAAAACTACTAAGGGTTTTGCAAGAAAAAGAACTTACCAGGATAGGAGGCCATAACCTGATTAAGGTGGAAGCACGCCTGATTGTGGCAACAAACCTCAATTTGGAAGAAGAGGTCCGAAATGGCAATTTCAGACAGGATCTTTATTATCGATTGTTGGGATTACCTATTTTCCTACCACCTTTGCGTGAGCGTGGAAACGATATATTGCTATTGGCAAAATTCTTTGCTGATGAGTTTTGTAAGGAAAACAACATACCGTTCAAAACCTTTACCGAACCAGCCCAGGAAAAACTTCTGAGCTATTCATTTCCTGGAAATGTTAGAGAACTGAAGGCTGTTATTGAATTAGCGGTAGTTATGTCGAACAGCAACAGTATCGACGACATGGAAATCTCGTTTTCAGCAAGCAGCAAAAAAGGTAATTTCCTTATGGATGAGGAGGATACCCTGAAAGGTTACACCCGTAAAATTATCAGGACCCATCTCGAAAAATATGATAATAATATTGTTAAGGTTGCTAAAAAGCTTGATGTTGGTAAGTCGACAATTTACAGAATGATAAAGAACAATGAATTGTAAGGATTTATGCTGAATTCGAAAAGATTTGACCTTGGTCAACTTATTGATGCTGTGGGGGATGGTGATGATCTCAATAAGATGTTAACTATATTTATAGACTCTACACCAAAAATTTTAAAGGGTTTAAACGATAATTTTATCGATAATGATATGATTGGTGTTGCCGAAAATGCACATAAATTGAAGGCCACCATCGATATGTTGAAGATTACGGAATTACAAGGGATTATAAGAAAAATGGATCGGCCTGATTCAATCATTGAGAACATGCAGGTTCTGCCTCATCTTATAACTAAAACCAACGATGTTATGAACCTGGTCTTGACCGAAATTCAATTGACATATTCGCTATAAAGTTAGCATTATATCTTCGTTAAATAAATCGGATAGTTTTTGTCCGGGTTGCAAGCAAACGGATTTTATACCGCATTTTATGGCAGCCTGAGTATTTTGAATGCTATCATCAACAAAAAGACAAGCATCCGGATTTAGTCCGGAATCCTCGATAACATGTCTGAAAATTTTACTGCCCGGTTTCCTCAGGCCCACTTTAAAAGACCAATATGTCTTTTCAAACAATTCTTTAAATTCATAACCAAAAGCTTCTCTGAATTCAGGTATGTAAATATCATAGTGAATGGAGTTGGTATTGCTAAGCAGGAAGAGTTTGTATTTTTTGGAGAGTTGCTCTAAAAAGGAAACCATTTCTGTATAATATCCCACAAGTATACTGTTCCATGCCCGGTCTATATCCAGAACTGAAAGACTCCCGGGAAGCATGCTTGCAAGCTCTTTTCTGAATTCATCATCAGAAATACCTCCTATTTCAAATATTTCGAACAAGGGGTTTTGTATAGCCTTTGAATACAAGTATTCGAAATTATCCAGGCCAAATTCCATGAATGTGTTCTTTTGCTTTTGATGACTAATCTCGTAAATCACCCCACCAAAATCCAAAATCAGGTTATTAATTTCAGGATAAGTTTTCATGTACTGTGTCTGCTAATGGTATGTTCTGCAAAAATATCAGAAAATATTTCTTGGTAATTCACGGGCAATATTTTATTTTTGCAGCCCTTTTCAAAAAAAGGTGAATATATCTTCACTTTTTAGGGCCTATAGCTCAGTTGGTTAGAGCACTTGACTCATAATCAAGTGGTCCCTGGTTCGAGTCCAGGTGGGCCCACGAACTTCAACCCCGATTAATTTCGGGGTTTTTTATTTCACCTGCCAAGAAGAGCTTTAAATATTATTAGTCCCTAACTGTTACAAGCTACCATCCTTTTATTTATCAGTTGAAATTAACATCCTTACAACTTGACAAACATGCTTAAATTTTGTATCTTTGGTTTTTAATAGAAAGTTCTTCCCTCATAAAAAGTGAAACTCATTCCGGATAAGGCTTTCGGATTTATCTATTGACCCTTGCAACATATTAAAAATCATGCAAAAGAAACTTGCATTAATTTTCTTGCTTGGCTTTTCTCTACAGGTTTTTTCACAAAACTTTTTAATGCCTTCATTTCCCGATTACAGCACCAAACTAGGCGTTGGGTTCCAACATTCGTTTTTGAATGATACAATCCCCCAAAATACAGCTTCGGGAGCATATGATCTCTATGCCGATATTGCGTTAAACCATATTTTATCTATCAGGGTTAGTGTACCATTTTTGATTAATAATCCGGGTGCAACCGACGATTTTAATTTTGGAAATATACAACTGGGCATCAGTACAAAATATTGGCGACATCCTAACCGGGGTTCCGTACTTATTATGGAAGTAGGTTTGCCCACCGGGCCAAAAGACAGGTATGCATATTATGATTACGATGAATACAATTGGCACTACACTCTGGCCTCGAACTGGTGGAACATCAACTCCAATGATCTGCATAAGTACATGCCCGGTATTTCATCAACAATTCTATTAGACTATGCTTATCATTTACGTTCACGTCGGTTTTGTTTCAATTTTCATATCAACCCCATTTTAATTGTTCGCAAAAAGGGTGGCGCTATTTTCCAGCTCAACTCATCAGTTTTAGGTGGAGTAAATGTCAAAAGTTTGTGCTTCTCAGTGGAACTGCTAAGTACAGCAAATCTAATCGATAACGAATATAACACTTACAGGACAGGTGGTTGGAGTATCGTTACCGGACTTCAACTAACAAAAACGTTAGTTCGGCCATCTGTTTTCTACAGGGCAAACTTTAAAAATACAGATATTTATTATGCCAGGCATGTTTTGGGTTTGAAACTGGAAATAGCCCTGGCTAAAAAAGAAAAATACCTCCGCAATACAAAAGCTACAACGCCATGACAAGTATCCTGAAAATAAAACAGATACTCGTTTTGGGCTGCATAGCGGTTGTAGCCTCATCATGTTTCAGTTATAAACAGGTTGCCATACCCAAAGAGGAAATCACTATCGAAGATCAATTTATCATTCTTCACCAGAAACAGCAGCAATGGTTTGTTTATGATGTGATTGTTATACAGGACACCATCTCAGGAACTATCTGTTCAACTATTGATCAATCTTTAATTCCAAAGTTTATTCATGTTTACCTTGTGGGCGACTTTGCTCTTCCAACAGAAGAACACACCCATATATCTATTCCATTTGATGCTATCAACACTATCGAAGTGAATACAAAAAACAGCAAAAAAAGTTTCTATCATACAGTTGGTGCAATTGGTTTTTTCATGCTGGTGGGAGGCTTATTGATATTAATTTTTTAATTAAAAGGATGAAGCTGATAAGATGAAAAAAGGGCCAAACCATATTACCAAAATAATTGCAGTGTTCCTCTCCTGCTGTATCCTGGCAAATTGTACAAGTTACAGGCGCATCGCACCGCAAGAGCCTAAGCACCTTGACCTTCTTGATAAAACATTTGTTCTGCATCATGGGATTGATGAGGTGTTAATGACCAGAATTTCTGTAGATCCTGAATATATTACTGGTTTGCTGGTAGGTGATACGGTGACGGAAATAATAGTAAAAAATGATTTTGCCACAACATCTACCAAAGTAAGAAAGCTTAAACCTAAAGACAAGGTGCATCTTTATTTAAATGCCCCCATCGAAGAATTCGGTTCGATTGATGATACTGCCACAATTTCTTATTCAAACATTGAGACCATTGAAGTATATGAAAAAGAAAAAGGAAAGACATTAATGTTTGGACTGGGAAATATTGGAATTTTAGGGGGTGTGGTTTTTGGAATTCTTATGCTGATCGTTGCCTTAACCAAATCATCCTGCCCCTTTATTTATATTGACACCGGGACTTCATTTGAGTTTACCGGGGAGATATTTAGCGGTGCCACCTTCCCTCAAATCGAAAGGCACGATTACCTCAGACTTCCAGAAATGAAAATTAAAGATGGGAATTATCGCCTATTGGTGACCAACGAAGTAAAGGAAATCCAGCACATTAACCTGATGGAACTTATGGTGGTTGATCATGAAATTGAATCGGAAGCGCTCATTGATAAATATGGCACTCTGCATATTTGCAAAAAACTTGAAACTCCTCTTTCAGCAAGTAATGCATCGGGCAATGATATTCTACAGACAATTTCCCATCGCGACAGTTTATTCTACCTTACCGGAAGCAATCAGTTAGAAGTTGAAAAACCGATCGACTATCTGATCCTCAATTTTCAAAAACCAATGGACAAGGATTCAGCACATCTTCTTATCCGTGCAAAAAACCACAGTTGGCTCGATTACAGTTATATGGTTTTCCACGACCAATTGGGAAAGTTTTATGCTAAATGGCTTAAAAAACAACAAAAAGTGCCAGCCGAAGAACTCCACCAATGGTCCTTGGATCAGAAAATACCACTCGCAGTTTACATCAAAAAAAATGGCACCTGGCAATTTGCTGACATTTTTAACATTGCTGGACCGATGGCAATGAAGGATGATATTTTGCCTCTCGACCTATCGGGAGTAACCGGGGAAACCGTTACCCTGAAACTTGAAACCGGGTTTCGGTTTTGGGAAATTGATTTTGCTGCCCTCGACTTTAGCTCCGACAAAGCATATAATGTAACAAGAGTTCCACCCTCTTTTGCAATGGATCTTGAATCCACCAACGTAAGAGAAAAAATGTCATTAGATGATGATTCCTATTATATTCAGGAAGAAGTTGGAGAAGAAGCAAATGTAAATTTTAAGGCACCCGGAAATGTCACAGGAATGAAAAGAACTATCATTCTGCACAGCAAAGGTTATTATGAAATCCTGATGGACCCTCCGGATTTCAGACCAAGATTATCAGAATTGAAAAAACTATACGGCCCCCTTCAGTTTACACAATTTTCGAAAGATTATTACCTCCGTTTATATCATTCTGAGCTGAGTGCTAACGAATAAAAAAAGTTCAGATTTGAAATCAAACACCACCGATATTACAGATCGTCCCACAAGTCATTTTATTATGATCAGGATGATATTTTCGATGTTTATTATAGCATTAAAAAAGTACAGGAGTCCACTTCAGGCATTCAAAGTACTAAAGCAATTGAACCTTAGAAAAAAAACCATCCAGGGGATTACCGGTGTTCCCAAGCTGTTCAAAAACGGGAAAAGGTACTTTTACGAGCTCAATCAACCCGGATGGCCTTCCCTGGCTTTCAACAGGTTTTTCGAAAACGAAATGAACAAAACCATCCCCTTTGATACAACTGGGCATCGGCTACAGAATGTTGTTTTTGCCATCACCAAGAGGTGCGCACTTAAATGCAGGCATTGCTTTGAATGGGACAGGCTTGATACGGAGGAAAAGTTAAAATTTGAAGACCTACAATTAATCCTGAGTCAGGTTCAACAACTTGGTGCCAGTGTGATTCAGATCAGTGGCGGAGAACCTTTGGAACGATTTGAGGATGCCTGTAAACTGGCTACACAAGCCCTGAACGAAACAGACCTTTGGTTACTCACCTCAGGTTTTGGATTAACTTTCCGGAAAGCGGCCATCTTGAAAAAATCAGGATACTCCGGAATAAATGTAAGCGTCGATCACTGGAATGAAGATCTTCACAATAAATTTCGTGGCAACAATGAATCATTTACATGGGCAATCAAAGCAGCCGAAAATGCAGATCAAGCCGGCCTTGTTTTGGCCTTATCACTGTGTGCGACACGGGAGTTCACAACCAAAGAAAACCTTTTTGAATACTTAGATCTTGCATCCAAACTCAATGCCTGTTTTATTCAAATCCTGGAACCAAGATCCATTGGAAGATTTTCCGCGGTAGATGTTAAATTGTCCTCCTCGCAACACAAAATCATTAAAGAGTTTTATCATGAGGTGAACAATAAAAAAAGGTACAGACATTTACCAACAATCATTTATCATGGTTCCTATCAGAGGACGCATGGTTGTCTTGGTGCGGCGAACAGGTATTTCTATTCCGATTCTGAAGGCAATGTTCATGCCTGTCCCTTTTGTCAGGACAGCCCTGGAAATATACTGGAAACTCCTCTTGAAAATTTATTGGACCAGTTGGAAAAATCCGGATGTCATCTTTTCAAATCCTACGCTGATTAATGACTTTTTAAAAAAAACAAAAAGGTTTTAAATCTTAGCAAGCAATTGCATTACCATTCCCTTTTTACGAATAGAAATAGGAACCTTCAGGTTGCCGGTAAGGTAAATAGCACCGCCATTAGATTTGTCGAAAGATTTTATATGTTCAGTGTTTACTAAATATTGACGGTGTACCCTGAAGAAACCATTGTCATTTAACATCTGGTCGTATTCCTTTATCGTTTTTGAAACTTTAATATCACGCCCATCCTCAAGAATAAACTGGGTATAGTTTTTATCAGAACGACACATGATAATTTCACTTGTATTGATCACAAACATATTGTTACCCGACGACAATACCACCTTTTTACCACCCACCTGGTTCTGCATATTATGAAACAGGGCATTGAGCCTGGTTTCCATGCTTTTGCGTTTCAGAACCTCCTCAGTTTTTTGGATGGCCTCCATCAGTTCCTCAGGATCGATTGGCTTTAATAAGTAGTGTACAGCACTGTATTGAAAAGCTTTAACCGCATACTCGGCAAAAGCTGTTGTAAAGATGATTTCGAACTTGAAGCTCGAAAATTTATGCAGAAGGTCAAAGCCCGTTCCATCAGGCATTTCAATATCCAGCAAAATCAAATCGGGCTTGCTCTTTGTAATTATTTCGTACCCGGATTTCACATCGTAGGCTTCACCAACAATCTTGACATTTTTGCAAAATTTTGTCACTAACGAAATAAGGTGTTCGCGTGAATTGGGTTCATCCTCAACAATAACTGTCCTGAGCATAAAACAAAAGTTAGTCTGATTTTATAAAATAAGTTTTGGACTTTCTTGCGCTAAATTAATATTTTTTAACAAATAGAATCAACTAAAATAAATCAAATATCAGACTTAATTTTATCTTCAATAATTTATTGATTTGAATGCAGTGCTTACTAAAAAAGTTGATTGGTTTAGAAAAAATCGTATTTAACTGATTAAGCTGCTGTATAGCTATATTTGGTTGCTATAGTGAATGATCATAATAACTACCTTTGCGGGAAAAAATACACCTATGCTAAAATCGATGACGGGTTTTGGAAAAGCAGAATGCCAGCTACCTGATGAGAAAATTTCAATCGAAATAAAAACCCTAAACAGCAAACAATTCGATATCCTTTCAAGGGTTCATGGTTTATACAAACAAAAGGAACTGGATATCAGAGCTATGTTGTTGAAAAAACTGGAACGCGGAAAAATTGAAATTACCCTAACCGTTGATCAATCAAACACAGCCGCAAATTATTCCCTCAATAAAGGCCTGGCAAAAAAGTATTTTGACGAAATAAAATCCTTAAGCGATGAGCTACAGCTTGAATTCGAAAATGATATTATTCCGAGCATTCTAAAACTGCCTGATGTTCTTCAGGCCGAAGACCGTGAACTGGATGAAACCACATGGGAACAGGTTCAGTTGTCGGTGATGGAAGCAATTAACAAATGTGATGAGTTCAGGGCAATTGAAGGTAAAAACCTGGAGGTTGATTTTATAAACCGAATAGGATTGATTCTGGGTTTCCTTGATCAAATAACACCATTTGAAGAAGAACGGATAGACAAAATCAAAACGAAGTTCAGAAAAGATTTGTCAGACGTGGTTGGCAACAAAAAGATTGACGAAAACCGATTTGAGCAGGAAATTATTTACTACCTCGAGAAAATTGATATCACCGAAGAAAAAGTCAGGTTAAAAAATAATTGCGAATATTTTTTACAAGCAATGGCTGAGAACCAATCGAACGGCAAAAAACTCAATTTCATTTGCCAGGAAATAGGTCGCGAGATCAATACTATTGGATCAAAGGCCAACGATTCTGAGATCCAAAAACTGGTGGTTCAAATGAAGGATGAACTGGAGAAAATTAAAGAACAAATGTTTAACATACTGTAAGCCATGGCTGGAAAGTTAATTATTGTTTCCGCCCCTTCTGGTTCGGGAAAGACTACCATTGTAAAACGGGTACTTGCCTCTGATTTAAAGTTGGAGTTTTCGATCTCGGCCTGTAGTCGAAATCCACGGATAAACGAAACACATGCTACAGATTATTACTTCCTGAGTGCTGAAGAGTTCCGCAAAAAAATTGGGAATGATGAATTTATCGAATGGGAAGAAGTATACAAGGGTAACTTTTATGGAACATTAAAGTCAGAAGTAGACAGGATCTGGCAAAAGGGCCATCACGTAATCTTTGATGTTGATGTGATTGGTGGGTTGAATATCAAACGACAATATCCTGATGCTTCACTGGCCATTTTTATCCAGGCCCCTTCAGTAGTTGAGTTGGAAAATCGACTTAAATATCGTTCCACGGATGATGATGAAACCATCAGAAAACGCATTGCCAAAGCCGAATATGAGATGTCCTATGCCAGCCAGTTTGATAAAGTGATTATTAATGATAGACTGGAAAATGCCGTTAAAGAAACCCATACCGCCATTAAAGAGTTTTTAGAAAATTAAATATTACAGTATGCACAAAACCCAAAGGCGAATAACTACCATCATGTTCACTGATATTTTCGGTTATTCGAAGCTAATGAGTAAAAACGAACAGTTTGCCCTGAATTTTTTGAAAGCACCTGACCGGATATCGCAGATGGTGATTGCGCAATGGAAATAATGCGATGATTTCGGGATCGTATTTGTTTATCAGGAAAATAAAGAAGCTGTTGATGGCATATGAATCTTAACCCCAAAGCCGATGGCTGATACAAAAAAGAAAATAAAAACCGGTCTTTTTTTCGGGTCATTTAATCCGATCCACATCGGACATTTAATAGTTGCAGGATACATGCGTGAGTTTACTGACCTTGACCAGGTTTGGTTTGTCATTTCACCGCATAACCCGCTCAAAGAGAAAAAGACACTTTTAGCAGACCACCACAGGCTGATGCTGGCAAAAACTGCTATTGAAGATGACCCTGAGTTCAAGGCATGCGACATAGAATTTAATATGCCCCAACCATCCTACACTATCGATACACTGACTTATCTATCAGAGAAATATCCCGACCATGAATTTGTACTGATTGCCGGAACAGATATTTTATCATCATTCCATAAATGGAAAAATTACCAGCTCTTGCTAAAAAATTATCAAATCTATATTTACAATCGCCCCGGATTTGAAAAACTTGATTTCGCAAAGCACCCTGCATTTAAATTCTTTAATGCACCTCTAATGGAAATTTCGTCAAGTTTTATCCGAAAGTCCATCAAGGAAAAAAAAGACGTACAATACATGTTGCCACCGAAAGTCTGGAAATACGTTTGTGAAATGCATTTTTACGAAAAGTAATGGCAAGTACCTGATGAGTACATTGCTCTGCATAAAGCCATCAGCATACAATTCTTAGCTCATAGTCTGAGTAAAATAGTGTTTTTGCTAATCGGTAATAAGTTGGTGGGAAGTTGTAAAAATACACATCAACTGTTAACGAAGTATGGTCTGTGTTCTATCGGGACCTAAGGAAACGATTGAAATTCTCACACCGGTTTCTTTCTCAATATACTTAACATACTGGTGTAAAGCTTCCGGAAATTCATCTTCCCGTTTGATTTGATCAATGTCACAATTCCAACCGGGCACGCTTTTATAAACCGGCCGTGTCAACTCATTTTCAAATGGAATATAATCTATGGTCTTACCATTTACCTGGTATTCGGTACTCACTTTCAATGCTTTAAAATGGCTTAACACATCGCCTTTAGTCATAACCAAATCAGTAACCCCATTAAGCATTACCGAATAATTTAACGCCACTAAATCCAGCCAGCCACATCGTCTTGGCCTGCCTGTTGTAGAGCCGTACTCATTCCCGGCATCACGCATACTGCGGCCATCTTCATCTTCCAACTCAGTTGGAAATGGCCCGCTGCCCACGCGAGTACAATAGGCCTTAAATATACCGTAAACCTTACCTATTTTCGATGGGGCAATTCCAAGTCCGGAACAAACACCTGCACATACTGTACTGGAAGAAGTAACGAAAGGATAGGAGCCAAAATCGACATCCAGCAAAGTCCCCTGCGCACCTTCTGCAAGTATGGATTTGCCTTCCTTTAGACTTTGGTTAATGAAGTGTTCGCTGTCGATTTGCCGGAATTTTTTAATGATCCCCAGCGCTTCAAACCATTTTTTCTCGTATTCGTCAAAACTAAAGCCGTCAATTTTAAAATCGTCAATCTCGTACGGGTAGGTGTTGATTATCCTGAAGTGCTTCTCTTTTAATTCGTCGTACTTTCTTTTAAAATCAACAGCGTTAATTTCCCCAATTCTTATTCCCTGCCTTGCAGTTTTATCTGTGTACGTCGGGCCAATACCTTTTAAGGTGGAACCAATTTTCAGCTTCCCTTTCGATGCTTCATAAATGGCATCCAACAACCGGTGAGACGGAAGTATCAGGTGAGATTTTTTTGAAATTAAAAGGTTATTTTCCGGGTTGATGTTTTCTGCTTTCAGCTGGTCAATTTCCTTAGATAAAACAAATGGATCGATGATCACACCATTACCAATTACATTGGTTTTATCCAGGTTGAATATTCCTGAAGGAATGGTATGCAATACGAATTTCTTTCGATCAAACTCTATAGTATGCCCGGCGTTGGGGCCACCCTGAAACCTTGCTATGATGTCGTAATTCGGGGTTAGAACATCAACAATTTTTCCTTTACCTTCATCACCCCACTGAAGACCTAGCAATACATCTACTTTCATTTATTTTTGTTATTTCTGGCTAAATAAAAAAAGTTATGCAAAGCTTGTTATTTTTTTTAAGCCTTGCATAAAATTGTCGGAATACATTGAAGATTAAATTATCAATAATTTAATCTTTCTTTTCAACTGAATTCTTTTTCAGCTTCTCTTCATGGCCATTGCAATGCCCATAAAATGTTAATGAATGGTGAGAAATTTTTACACCTAATTCTTTTTCAACATATTCCCTGATTTCAATAAGTTTGGGATCGAAAAATTCCATTACTTCACCATCATCCAAACAAATAAAATGATCGTGTTGTTTAAATTTGAAGGATCTTTCGAACTGGGCGCAATTGTTCCCAAATTGATGTTTGGTAACTAAATTACAATCCAAAAGAAGCTCTATCGTGTTGTACAAAGTTGCACGACTAACACGATATTTGTTGTTTTTCATCCTGATGTAAAGAGACTCAATATCAAAGTGGCCTTCGGTAGCATAAATTTCTCTTAGTATGGTGTAGCGCTCCGGAGTCTTTCTATGGCCCTTGCCTTCAAGGTATTCCGTGAAGATTTTTTTTACTGTGTCGAACGAGTCCTGGTTATCTTTCATCATCTCTAAAATTTGCCATAAAAGTATAGAAAATTTTTATTCTACTATTATTTAGTATAAATAAAAATAAATTTGTCCGCAAATATATTTTTTTTAATCGAAACCAAAGGAATTTCAATTGTTTTTTTCATCGAATCAAGCAGGATTCATTCTGCTGATCTTTTTAAGTTCCTTGATTTTTTTAAGATCGGCGATAAGGTCATTCAGTTTTTGAGTATCCTGAACATAAAGCATGATCCTTCCCTGTGAAATTTCGTTGGAACTATCTAAGTGAAATGACCTGATTTTTATGTTGTGTTTCTGTGAAATAATATTTGTTAACTGGAAGATAAAACCTATTTTATCAATGCTGCTAAACTCAATGCCAGCCAGGAACAGAACAGGGTCTTTTTCATTCCATTTTGCTTTCACTATCCTGTTTCCAAAACTGGACATCAGATCAACAGCATTCTTACAATTGGCACGATGGACCATGATAGGGTTTTTTGGCATGATGAGTCCGATTACGTCATCGCCAGGTATTGGATTACAACATTGAGATATTTTGTAATCGATATTTACTTTTTCACCTAACAATACTTCTTCAGGTGTATTTCTGATTTTTTCACTAATTGTTTGGGTCAGGGATTTCTCAATATTGTTTTTTTGTCGTGAGAAAGGAATAAGCGAATTAAACCAGGTGCTCTTTTCGGATTTTTGACAACAATTTTTGAGATCCTGTAATCCAATGTTACCCAGGGCCACATCATAAAAAAGATCTGTCGAATTAGTTAAGCCATTAAACTCCCGGAATTGACGCGCTTTTTGCTTTGTATACTCTACTCCGATATCTTTAAACAATTGTTTCAATTTCTCCTTACCGGAGTCATAAAACTTTTTCTTTTCAGTTTTTATGGCAGCTTTTACATAATTCTTTGCGCGTGATGTAATTACATAATCCAGCCAATCTTTTTGGGGTTTTTGAATTTTTGAGGTAATTATTTCTACCTGGTCACCACTTGTAAGCAGGTGGTTAAGAGGAACCAGTGTAAGGTTAACTTTTGCACCAATACTGTGGTTACCAATCTCGGAGTGGATGTTATAGGCAAAATCCAGGGCTGTAGCTCCAACGGGGAGTTTTCTCATATCCCCTTTTGGTGTAAAAGTGTAAATCTCCTCGGAATAAAGGTCAAGTTTAAAATCGTCGAGGAAACTGAGGGCATCACTTTCGGGATTTTCAAATTGTTCGCGTATTCGTGATAACCAATTTTCGATAGCTTTACCCTCATCAGGCGCATTTTTATAATGATGATGCGAAGCGAAGCCTGATTCAGCAATTTCATGCATCCTTTTGGTCCTGATCTGAATCTCAACCCATTTACCCTCATTGCTCATTACGGTTAAGTGCAATGCTTCGTAACCATTGGCCTTTGGTATGGATATCCAGTCGCGCACCCTGTCATGCTTTGGTTTATACACATCGGTGATCAATGAGTACACCATCCAGCAATCCAGTTTTTCATTCTCAAATTTTGAATCAATAATTATTCTTACGGCAAAAATGTCGTACACATCCTCAAAAGGAATGTCCTTATTTTGCATCTTTTGCCAGATGGAATAAACTGATTTTACCCTTACATGAATCCGGCTGGGGATATCGTGTTTGGCTAAAATATTTTTAATAGGGTAAATAATGCGATTGATGAACCTTTCACGGTCCTGCTCGGTTACCTCAACCTGGTACTTAATGTGTTCATAAATTTCGGGTTCGGTATACTTCAGGGACAGGTCTTCAAGTTCGGTTTTGATATTATACAACCCCATGCGGTGGGCAAGCGGGGCATAGAGCACCAGTGTTTCGGATGCTATTTTTAATTGCTTTGTCCTGACCATATGATCAAGTGTGCGCATATTGTGCAGCCTATCAGCAAGTTTAATCAGGATAACACGCATGTCTTCAGCAAGGGCAAGAATCATTCTTTTAAAATATTCTGCCTGAATTGAGCGTGTACCATCATCAAAAATGCCTTTAATCTTGGTTACACCACCAACAATCATGGCCACTTTCGAATTGAATAATTTATCAATTTCCTCGTTGGTGTATTCTGTATCTTCAACCACATCATGTAAAAGGGCACAAACAATAGAGGTTGAATCAAGGCGCATGTCCTTTGCACAAATATGAGCAACTTCGATGGGATGGTATACATAAGGTTCGCCCGAAAGACGACGCATATCACCGTGGGCTTCAACTGCCAAATTGAAGGCTTTCCTTACCATGGCAGTTTCCCGTTTATCGGTAGGGCTTTTCCACGCCCTCAATAAACTTCTGTACCTATTAGCTATGTCCTTCTTTTCCTGCTCCGAATACATCTGATTTCAATAATTATTTTGAAAGAAAACAAAAGTAATTATTTAGCTGTTATTGATGTGAAAATAATCAGAGGAATCTTCATCTCAATGATTGTCATCTGATTCTGCTGTTATTAAATGAGACTAAAAATTGTAGTCGTTCCAGTGCCTTGCCTTTTCCATCTTCGTTTCATTTTGTTTACACACGCATTAAAAATCAATCAGAATGGCATATTTCTGAAAAGTAATCCTTGATTTTTAATTGGCGCACAAATGAATTGTATCAATTTTCAGAATTTTGTCGTTATAGAAAAACCGAAGCCCACATTACTACAACTTAGTAAGATGTTGGAGAATATTTGATATGGATAATTGTTTTTGGGACTTACTAATTTGAGTACATTTGGTGCCTTAAATTTTGTATGAATCAACAGAATCAATGAGAAAATTTTTATTCATATTTTTAACACTGATCATTGGTTTTTCAGCTGCATATGCAACACATCAGCGCGCAGGTGAAATTACCTACAAAGCATTGGGAGAGTTAACTTATGAGTTTACGATTGTTACTTACACCTATACTCCCAGCCCGGCCGACCGGCCCGAACTTCAATTAAACTGGGGCGACGGAACATCGACCATTGTACCCAGATCCCAGAAAGTAAATTACCCAAATAATATAAGCAGGAATGTATATGCAGGTGCTGTTCACATTTTTCCCGGACAGGGCACCTATATCATTACTCTTGAAGATCCCAACAGGAATTACGGCGTACTCAATATTCCAAATTCTGTAAACGTTCCATTTTTTTTACACACCGAGCTTATAATAAATCCATTTCTTGGCCCAAACAATTCAGTTGAACTTTTAGCACCCCCTATTGATAATGGCTGTGTTAATACGCTTTACCTGCACAACCCGGGAGCTTACGACCCTGATGGTGACAGTATTTCGTACAGGTTGGTGGATTGCCGTGGTGCTTTTGGTCTGCCGATCCCTGGATACGTATTACCCAACGAAGTTGACACAACGGTTCAATCATCATTTAATATTGATCCGATAAATGGCACCATCGTATGGGATAAACCGATTTTGCAGGGTGAATACAATATTGCCTTTTTAGTTGAGGAGTGGCGAAGTGGAGTAAAAATCGGATACGTAACAAGGGATATGCAAATTACAGTAATTCCCTGCGACAACAATCCTCCGGTTATTGCCCCCCTGGATGACACTTGTGTGAAGGCGGGCGATACTCTTATTTTTGACGTTTTTGCCACAGATCCGGATAACGATGAGGTAATACTCAGGGGCTTAGGAGGACCGTTCGTCCTTGACGAAAGTCCGGCCAGTTTTCCACCTGCCAGTGGTGAGGGAACTGTGAGCTCAACTTTTACCTGGCCAACAGTATGTTCACATGTACAATTGCAACCCTACCAGGTTGTTTTTACTGCAAAAGACACCTTCAGCTTTCCACAACTTGCCGATATTGAAACCATGAACATTAAAGTAATAAGCCCGGCTCCTGAAAATGTAGGGGCTACATCGATAGGTAATTCAATACACTTGAGCTGGAATGAAGTTATTTGTACTAAAGCCATCGGCTACGAAATTTTCAGGAGGAATGGTTACTTTGGCTTTTCGCCAACAGCTTGCGAAACCGGGGTTCCGGAATATACAGGATATGTAAAAATCGGGGATAATGTTGGAGTTAGCGATACATCATTTGTTGACAATAACAACGGCAACGGATTGGTTCATGGAATTGATTATTGTTATATGGTTGTCGCTGTTTTTGCTGACGGAGCGATAAGTTATGCATCAGAAGAAGCCTGTGCCAGTTTAAAAAAAGATATTCCAATTATCACCAACGTTTCAGTTGAAGCTACCGGATCGAATAATGGAAAAATCTACGTTGCCTGGTCGAAACCTACTGAAATGGATACACTTTTGTATCCCGGGCCTTACAGGTATGTGATCCAGCGTTCCAACAGCAGTCAGCCCAATGAGTTTATTAAGGTTGATTCTACCTTCGATATCAACGACACAACCTACACAGATGCCGGGTTAAATACAAAGGACCTGTTGTACACATATAAAATCGATCTTTACAGTGTTGAGTCGGATAAGCGCTATTATGTTGGGTCGACACAGAGAGCGAAATCTATGCATTTATCACTCAGTCCATCTGACAAATCCATGAATCTTAGCTGGACTGCAGAGGTACCCTGGAACAATGATTACTATTCTATTTACAGGCAAGATCCAGGTGCAGCCAATTTTGATTCGATTGGATCTACTACAGAACAGAATTATATCGACGAATTCTTAATTAATGGCAGGGAGTATTATTACTTTATTCGAAGTTTAGGAAATTACACAGCTTCCGGACTTGTTTCACCAATCATTAATCTGTCGCAGGTTAACTCTGGCATACCGGTCGACAATGTGCCCCCATGTCAACAACAGCTTTCGGTAACTACCAACTGCGACGAGGTTGAAAACATCCTCAGCTGGATAAATCCTGAAGGTTGCCCGACTGATATTAAAACTTACTTTATCTACTATTCAGCATTAGAGGGTGAGGAATTAACACTGATAGATTCAGTTACTGATGCGAACATCACCAATTATGTGCATTCCAACCTCCCATCAATAGCAGCTTGCTATTCAGTTACAGCCATCGATTCGGTTGGGAACCAAAGCGAATACAGCAATATGGTTTGCGTTAACATCGACAGTTGTTCTGTTTACAGCCTTCCCAATGTTTTCACACCCAACGGAGATGATATCAACGATAAATTCAGGCCTTACCCTTATACTTCCGTTGATAGGATTGAGTTGCGGATTTTTAACCGCTGGGGCAGAACTGTTTTTGAAACCACTGATCCGGAAATTAACTGGGATGGAAGGAATTCCGACACCAATACTGATTGTTCTGACGGAGCCTATTTCTACGTATGTGATGTATACGAAATCAGGCTTAATGGACTGACGAAAAGAACAATTACAGGATCGGTTACCATCTTCAGGTAGATTTACTTAAATATTCTTTTACGTTTTTATTCCGGAAATTGAACAATTACTATTTCCGGCTGTTTCCATTGACTAAATCACAACTAAATTACATGAAAAAACTGGCATTTCTATCTACAATTTTGCTCATCAGCTTTACCAACCTACTGGCTCAAAAAGATAAAAAATCAGATCTTAAAAAGCTAAAATATAAACAGGAAAAACATTTTAAGAATATTAAGCAATTAACATTTGGAGGCGACAATGCTGAAGCCTACTGGAGTTTTGATGATAGTAAACTGATTTTTCAGGCTACCTATGAAAAATGGGATGCCGAATGCGACCAGATTTTTATTACCGAGCTTGCAGATTCGGACATGAAAAATAAAATGCCACAGCTTGTAAGTACTGGTCATGGCAGAACTACATGTTCATATTTCCTTCCGGGTGACACCACCATTCTTTATGCTTCAACCCATGAACATGATGCCGCATGCCCCCACAAACCACCAAGAAGCATCGATGGAAATTATGTATGGCCGGTTTATGACTCATATGATATTTATGTAGCTGACCTTAATGGGAAAATCCTGAAACAGCTTACCAATGATCCGGCTTATGATGCGGAAGCCACTGTATCTCCAAAAGGAGACAAAATTGTTTTTACGTCAATACGAACAGGTGACCTGGAACTTTTTACGATGAATATTGATGGGACTGACCTAAATCAGGTGACTTTTGATTTGGGATATGATGGTGGTGCTTTTTTCTCACCGGATGGAAGTCAACTTGTATTTCGGGCTTCAAGGCCAAAAACGGCTGAAGAAATTAAAAAGTATAAAGACCTTCTGGCTGAAGGATTGGTGATGCCTACCCATATGGAGATTTACGTTTGTAATGTTGATGGCAGTAATTTGAGACAGGTTACAACCCTGGGAAGGGCAAACTGGAGTCCGTTTTTTCATCCCTCTGGTGAAAAAATAATTTTCTCTTCGAACCATGAAGGAGAAGGTGGCTTTAAATTTAACTTATTCATGATTGATGTAGACGGATCAAACCTAACACAAATTTCGCACGATAGTGTTTTTGATGCCTTTCCGGTTTTCTCGAATGACGGGAAATACCTTGTTTTTTCATCCAACCGGAACAATGGCGGAACCTACGACACCAACCTCTTCCTGGCTGAGTGGGAAGATTAAAAACTTTTTTACTTTAAGAAACCTCAAATCTACACCTTCATTTTTTATATTCAAAAACAATAGACCTCATTGTTTCATTGAAATCATAATTCTTATCAACGTCAGTTCGAGATAAGAGAAATTATAAAACACTGATAAACAACGAATAAAATTTCATTTCTAAATTTGGAAAAATGTCTGCCTACCGGCAAGGCTGGGAAGAATGGAAAAGTGGAAGAAATTATCGTTTATTATGCCCAAATTTTCCAACTTTCCAACTTTCCATGTCTGAATAGATTTATAATGCTCATGCTGTCTAACAGTTAGTTAATTTCTTGAATCGAACTCAGGTTATCATGAAACGGCAAACACATAATGCTAATCAACATTAAAGTGAATTGCATTGGTATTCGTGAATCAGATAGAAATTAAGGGCAATTGCTAATCATAACAAATCAGATTATTACTTTTTCAATAATTTTTCTGATGAGAAAATCCATACCCCAAAGAGCCACTTTATGGAAAGAATTACTGTATCTCAACCAGTTTAACTTCTTATTTTATATTACACCTGGAATAAGAGTGAACTAATGATTTCGACCACTTGATATCACAGCCAGCTATGCATACAATTATTGAGTCAAAATGTGCTTCTATTTCGCCAGAATCTCTCATTGTTGAATTGAATCTACAACAGCAAGAAGAATTATAACCACAAACATATTTTTCCATTGAAGTTAAAGATTCCATTTATCGAAGGCCTCCTGGTACCATTGACACAAAATCAAAAAAAGGGCCTACCATAATCGGTAAGCCCTTAATATTGAAATTCAATTGAATGATTATTCGATGATAATGCGTTTAGTGATTACATTGCCATCAGTTGTTTCAATACGTAGGAAGTACATTCCGGCACTGAAAACCGAAACATTTATCTGATATGTTTTACCCCTTACATCCCTTTGCATTATTGACTGACCTATATGATCAAGAACAGTCACTGAACTCATTTCCTGCTCAGAAGAAATGCTAAGCATTTCAATTGCCGGATTCGGGTAAACACTAACGTTGTATCCCTTATTCAGGTCACCAACAGAAGTAATGGTCATTGATAGTCCAACTACTCTTGAAGCACCATTCTCAGCATATAAGCCATTATAATTCGGATACTCAGGATCAAACTCCAATGATACATCCACAGCCCAACCCAGGCTTGGGCGATACAGCTTAAATCTCATTAATTCGTCAACCTTAAAACCATCGGTATGCTTCGAGAATGGATTATTGCCCATGGCGATGAGTTTGTAAAAACTATCGACACTTTCGTACTCAGCCATACCGAAGCACTCATCATTCTCATTAAAGGTTCCAATGATATCTCCTGCTTCCAGTTCTCCCAGTGCTTCGTCAGCAAATAACAGAATATGTGGCTGCGAAGTATTTACTACATCATTCCATGGTGAATTATTCTGCACAACATTGTCCTTGGCAGTTGGATAGAGATGTGGTGCATATGGATCGAAGTCTGGAAACTCTATTGTGTAACTGCCACTTCCATTCCTGTTGACAAGAAGATAAGCCCTGCCAGGCATCAACTCATCAAAGTCGGATGCAAACGGAGTCCATAATTCTCCTGTGGGCCAATCGAAGATCAACAGTATATCACTCACATGTGATCCAAACAGGCTGTTGATATCCACCGGAACATTGGTAAGTACCGGCAGGTATGTAAACGGACCGTCAATCTCAAACGTCTGGTCAATCAAGGTATCTCCAAAGATCCACAGGCATGATGGTGAATTCTTTGTCTTGATCTTATATCCTACCGGGCTCCAATCGCCAATAATATTTGTTGGTGGTGTGGGCTCGGGCCAGAAGTACTTGCCCTGCTTGTTAATCATTGTTACAAGGTGCTGCGATCCAGGAATCAATACCAGTGGATCCATTACTTCCGGTACGGTTGTAAGGTCCGGATCAAGGTAGGATGAAACGCCCCACCAGGCATCTTTATCAAAGTATATCAGTTGTTGGGGAGCATAAACCGTGATGCAATCCGAATCCGTAACCTGGCATGATCCTGCTCCCAGGACTTCGATACATATTTCTATGTCGCCACGCCAGATGTCATTGACTCCCATGTGGTAAATGCCAGGTACTGCCGTTGGGTCTTCAAAGTAGCCATCTCCGTTGCTGGTGGTCCACAATACGTTCTCAACATTAGTCAGGTCTGCTGTTATCTCAACAGGTGACCATTCTCCGGCATCTACATCGTAATCTGCACAGTCAAGATTATAATCAGGTCCAAGTTCCACAGTTGGATTGCCGACAATGGTAAGAACCATACAATTTGTTTCAGGATCAGGACATAATCCGACTGGTTGTGCTGTCATGCACAGAACAACAGAACCGTTTGAAATATCAAGAGGCCCTGGCTCATAGGTCGGATTCATTACATCATTACCCGGTAGGAAGATACCATCACCCCCACTCCACGACAGGCCTGTATAGTCCGAAGCAAAGGCATCCGACAAAGTATGCGCTTCTCCTTCACAAATTGTTGCACTACTTCCTGCATCGGCAGTCGGACTCGCATCAATAGTTATGGTGATACATGCTTCGTCGTAACCCGTACAAGGATCCATTGCAATTGCCCTGAAGCATAAATTAACAGTTCCATTATCAATATCATCCTGTGAAAGGAAATATTGTGTAACTGCTACATCATCCATATCAAAAAATCCATTTCCACTACTTGTCCATAATACCCCGGAAGCATTTACAGCAGATCCACTAACATCAATAAAACTCACGTTGTCACACACTGTCTGATCTATTCCAGCATCAGCTACTGGTAATGGCTGGATGGTTAAATCCATACAATCTGAGGCTGATAAAGTACACGGATCCTTGGGTTGTGCCGTCAGACAAAGTGTTATTACTCCTTCAAGTTTGTCTTGTGTACCGGGCTCATAGGTCGGATTCAAAGCATTTGCAGATGGTGTGAAATTTCCATCTCCTCCGGTCCACTCAAGACTGCTGAAATTTGAGGCAGTTGCAGATGACAGGGTATAACTTCCTTCGATACACACAACATCATCATCGCCAGCAAAAACATCAGGGCTTGTGATAATAGTAACCGTTGCATAGTACATTGACACATCTGATGCAGAATGTCCCTCAGCATCTATGATGGATGTGATCTGGATATTGTAAACTCCCGGTGGCAGCATATCGCTGAACAGGGGATCGTTCAGATCAACATCATTTTTACAATCAGGAACTCCGTTGAGTTCCCAGCAGATATCAAATGGTGCTACTCCGGTGAGGATGTCACACAATGTAACAGTTACCGTTTCGGTGGAACAATAGGTGAAGGAAGAACCGCTTACTGCCGTCTCACCGTTGAAACAGAACAAGCCGGAGGGCTCTTCCCATACAGGAACAGTTACCGTGGCCTGATCGCAGTTTGTCGGATTAAGGTTCTCACAAATCTCATAGACGAGATAGTAAGTATCAGCCGGTGTACCCGGGGCAACGATTACTTCACCGGTTAGTGGGTTAAGTGTTACACCAGGATGTGTTGAACTGATCTCTGTCATGGTGACCTCGGCCGGATTGACCAGCACATTGTTCAACTCATCATTATCCAGCACATTGGCATATGATACACCGCCCAGGGTTCCATTTACTTCTGATCCCAAATCATCATTGGCTACGATAAGCGCAGCTTCTACAACCACCATTACTTCGGCCTGGTCGCAGTTGGTCGGATTCAGGTTCTCACAGATGGTGTAATCGAT
>Ga0070729_10001604_pt1 | contig 33396 bp, 31 predicted proteins | sample tdDd472_FD_66725 | JGI IMG/M metagenome (GOLD analysis project Ga0070729, IMG submission 66725) | Marine sediment microbial communities from the Atlantic coast under amendment with organic carbon and nitrate - tdDd47.2 | ecosystem: Environmental > Aquatic > Marine > Coastal > Sediment | place...
GAGCAATGGTTCCTACCTTGCTCCATTATCTCCTTAACTACCTATCACTTCCCTCGTATCCACCTTCACCACCACAGAAGGATTATTCAGGACCAGGGTAGGAACCCTGCTCCAACACGAAGTTTTGGAACCGCGGTTCCAATCCATCAGCCATCAACACCCATCACGACTCGAAATTTGGCCACAGATGGACGTAAAACATCAACGGTAAATCCCCACAAGCCCCACGGGCAGGGCGGGGGTTATGGTTCAGGGCTTGTCACGGCCACACGTCCGGACTAAACTGGAGTCCGATATCCAATATTTTTTAGAATGTTACCAATCCATACTAATACGTATGCAACTGTATAGTCATTTTCCTCTATTTTTTTTATTTCTTTCCAATCTTCTGTTAAAGATCCAAGGGTTAGTTCTGTTGGCTTTTTTTCAGGGACATACATTTGTTGATATGGGATATCCCAAAAATAATCATCAGTGATTTCTATTGTTTCATACCCACTATCTTCAAGGTGTGTCATTAGAGTATCGCAGAAATGTCTCAATTCTGATGTTTTTACTATCATTATTATCCACCTTCTTCAATTTACTTAAAGTTGTTTCTCAGCCTCTTCGATTAGTTTTTTAAAATTATCAATTTCATTTTGTAAATGTTTCGTCCGGCCTTTTATAATATCATCGACAACTTCAGGTTTATCTAGATTGCGTCTTATACGCCCATCATTATCATATTTTAAGGGTTTTTTGATATAATCATCTAATTTTTGAATATGCTCATCCATTCTTTTTGACCAGCTTCTTATTGATTTTTTTAATTGCTTTACACCTTGTTTTTTTATACCTCCACCAGCGGAAAAACTAGGTTCTTCATCTGTGAACTCGTTGAGGTAGTATAAAAAAGCACCAAGGGTATGTTCAGCAGACCCTTCTTCTGCATCACCAAATTCTTCAACAATGAAATCCTGTCTAGCTCCCTTAGGATGTCGGAAATATTCATATCTGGGTTGACCAGTATTATCATATTCCACCGTATCTCTACATTCCAAAGTATCGTAATTGCATTCACGTCTTTCATATTCACCAGGCATTTTGGTCATGTCAATCACGACTTCTTCCCATTCACCCTCTTCCTCATCTTCAACATCACCACCAACGGGTTCATCGACGTCTTCAACGTCTATCTCATCCAACCCAGTCGGGTCAATATTCATCACCGGGTTCCCCCCGGCGTACATGTAAAGATCCAGTGAACCGGCCTGACCTATCGGTTCAGGGCGGTTGTACCTGCGCATTTCAGGTATATAGTAACGCTGACCATTGTAATACCATCCAGTCTCAGAGTCAAAATATTGCCCGGGAAGACGCAGATTAAATTTGAAATCTCCAACACCGCCATAGAAGCTTTCTTCATCATACGTCTGACCATAGGGCGTATATTTCGCCAGCCAGACCGGATCGCCATCACTATCCAAAAGCACCACCGGAGCACCACGGCGATCGCTGACAACATCAAAATATTCGACGCTCGCTGTACAGGTGCCCCAATCAACACCACCTGCATCCGCATCACAATAACGGCGGGTCATCGCAACCGGACGCATACCAAGCCAGATGTAACGACGCTGCTCACGGCTGGTAACAATGCTGACAAATCAAGTTGCCAACTACCCGCAAGTCACCTTGTAATATGTGCTTGGGGTGCTATACTTGAGGCTGGGAGAGAAACAACTAAAAGGAGGTGCATTATGAAGTGGAACTATTTCTGCCCCCAATGCAGTGCCCACCTTAATCCTGTTAAGGAACATGTTGTTTTGCTGGCCGACTGTAGTTTTGGTCGGGGCTTGTTCATGTTCAGCAATGAACCGGGGGACTATCAGCTTGTATTACCAAAGGGAATTTCGGTAGAAAAAGGTCAATTGTGGGATTTTTATTGTCCTGTTTGTCGTGCCGACCTCAAACTGGAGGCTGAGCCAAATATTGCAATGATAAAAATGACAGACAGCACAGGCAGCGAACATTCCATGCTCTTTTCAAGAGTTGCAAAGGAGCGTTGCACTTTCGTGGTGAATGCCGAGGGGGTCAAGGTTTACGGCCCGGACTCTATTAATTATGCCGATGTTTTATGGAACAAGATGTTCTGATGCAGAGATAAAAAAAGGAGAGCCCGAGATGGGTTCTCCTTCGATTGAATGACTTGTCTGCTGCTATTTTTTCTGTAAGGTCTCGAAGATTTCCTTGATAACTTGGTCTGCCTGTTTTGTCGGTATTTGGCAGGTGCCAACGGCTTTGTGACCACCACCACCATGTTTCAACATCAGGGAGCCGATATCGGTGGTGCAGCTTTTGTCGAAAATACTATAACCACATGTAATTACAACGTTTTGTTTTTCTCTACCCCAAATGATTCTCATTGATACGTTGGTTTTGGGATACATGGCGTATTCCACAAAGCGGTTTCCACTGACAATTTCCTCAACTTCCCTGAGGTCGATGAGCAAAACATTGCCATGGATTTTTGAATTGGCATGAATCATTTCGCGGTAGCTTTGTTCCTGAATAGTGTAGCGTTCGATTCTCTCCTTGACGTCGGGAATATCGAGGATTTCTTCCAGGGATTTGGTGCGACAGTACTCGATCATGTCTTCCATCAAGGCATAATTGCTGATTCTGTAGTCGCGATATCTGCCGAGACCTGTTCTGGCATCCATAATCAGTGAAAGCATAACCCAGCCCTGAGGGTCAAGGATTTCATCTCTGGTAAATTGGGCCGAATCGCTTTTATCTACCGCAGCCATCAGACCGCTTTGATCGAATTTACTGAATTTTTCTGCTCCGCCGTAATAGTCGTAGACAACTCTGGCGCAACTGGGAGATTCCTTGGAAAGACCTTCATAGTTGAAGGATTCGGTTATTTTGAGTCTTTCCTGTTCACTGGAGTGATGGTCAAACCATAAACCGCAACCGGGTGCGTAGGGAACATTGGTCAGGACATCATTCTCTGTGACTTCAACTTTTCCGTCCTGTACATCTTTGGGATGTACAAACTTGTACTCATCAATGATGCCAATTTCTTTGAGAAGAACTGCACATGCAAGACCGTCAAAATCGGATCTCGTGATTAAACGCATATTTTTTCCTCCAGTAAAACTTACTCTAACTATTGTTGTAATAGTCCATTCTACCATTTAAGTCTGTCTGTTTTTACAAGCTTTTGCTTGCGTTTGACAGCACTTTTCCATGCTTTATTAAGTACGGCATTTTTATGCTGGACATTAGTTGTTTGTCCCATTTTAAAAGTTCTCAATCGAAAAACCTATGAGAAACTGTTTTATAAACTGGCACAGTTAAATGATAATGAAAAATATAGTGGTTTTGAAAGTAAAAGAAGGAGAGTTGTTTTGTCGGAAAAGATTATTTTCCGTTCGGCCTGAGTGGAATTTTAGGTGGTTTATCGTTTAAAAATTGATATCGAAGGCTTAGTGGTTTGGTGCAATCGACTTATCGCCGACCATTCGCCATGAGTGAGAATGATAATGTTTTGGTAGACAACATCTCCAAAATAGAAGTCACACCCAATCAATATGTTTTTGGTAAAAAAAAGTCTGGCTTTGTGGCAGTAAAAACCGATAACAACAATAATCGGTTGGACTAATTATCTGAAATTATGCCATTATAGCGAACTGTTATACCAACTATACGCATTTCTTATTGGACGATTTACCCGCATTTATGGTAGTCCGTGCATTGTCTAATTGGAAGCTGTTCGTACTGCCGTTGAGGCATTGATACTTGGTTATTGCATCTCAGATTACTTTCAAAAGTTCATTAACGATTGGTTTTTATTGGAATTATAGTTTACCGGATTGGTTGGTGACAGTTGGTAATGTTGCTGTCTGTTGCTAGAATAATTAAGGATTTTATTAGCATATTATGCTTGACCTTAACCCATTCCATTCTTTTTTTTTGAGGAGGATTCATGTCTGATAGTAAAACTCCTTTATTGGACGAACTGAAGTCGGGTCCCTGGCCTAGCTTTGTCAAAGAGATTGAGAAAGCCGCCGAAACGAGTGATATGTGCAAAGCAGTCCTCGTGCAGTTGGAACAGTCTTATGTTGACAGAATTGGTCATTGGAAGCACGGCGGTATCGTAGGCGTTATGTCCTATGGTGGTGGTGTTATCGGTCGTTATTCCGATATGCCTGAAGTAGTGCCGGATGTTGCACATTTCCACACCCTGCGTGTCAATCAGCCCTCAGGCTGGTTCTACAGCACCGCAGCTCTTCGCCAGATTTGCGACATCTGGGATGAACACGGTAGTGGTTTGACAAACATGCACGGCTCAACCGGTGATATCATTCTGCTTGGTACAGTCACCGACGAATTACAGCCCACATTTGACGCTCTGTCAGATGCAGGTTGGGATCTTGGTGGTTCGGGTTCCGCTCTGCGTACACCCAGCTGCTGCGCAGGCCCCGCACGTTGCGAATGGTCATGCTTCGATACTCTGGATCTCTGCTACAACCTGACCCACGAGTACCAGGATGAACTGCATCGCCCGATGTGGCCCTACAAATTTAAATTCAAAATTTCCGGTTGCCCCAACGATTGTGTTGCTTCAATCGCTCGTTCCGATATGTCTATTATCGGTACCTGGAAAGGTGACATCAAGATTGATGACGCCGAAGTCGCAGCATATGCCGACAAGGGTATGGACATCATGGAAGAAGTCGTTTTCATGTGTCCCACCAAATGCATGCGTTATGATGCAGCTGGTAAAAAACTTACCATCACCAATTCCGAATGCACCCGCTGCATGCATTGCATCAATGTAATGCCTAAAGCCCTGCGTCCTGGCGATGAAAAAGGTGCCACCATCCTTATCGGCGCAAAAGCCCCGATCGTTGAAGGTGCCATCATTGGTCACGTTTTGGTTCCGTTCATGAAAATGGAAGCTCCTTACACTGAACTCAAAGAACTCGTCGAAGAGATCTGGGAGTGGTGGGATGAAAACGGTAAAATGCGCGAGCGCGTTGGTGAACTTATCAACCGCCTCGGTATGCCTTCCATGCTGAAAGCAATTGGCGTAAAACCCGATGTTCGCATGGTTAATTATCCGCGTGAGAATCCCTTCTACTTCTGGAATCAGGAAGAAGTTGAAGCTGAGATTAAGAGCCGCAAGTAAGCGACGTTATTTTATAAACCTTTTGTCAAGAGAGGACGAAAGAAATGTCGAAGACAGATATAGGACCTCCAAGTTATAAAGACTTCCTACCGCCGGTTATTAAAGAAAACTACGGCACCTGGAAGTACCATGAATATCTTAAACCGGGTGTGCTGCTGCACGTTTCCGAATCCGGTGCAAAACTGTGGACAGTTCGTCAGGCTTCTGGTCGTTTATTGGCAACCAAAAGTATTCGCGAATACTGTGAAATCGCAGATACATATTGTGACGGATTTTTCCGCTTCACAAGTCGCCACAATGTGGAATACTTGGTCGGTGACGAATCCAAACTTCAGCCCCTGCTGGATGACCTGAAGGCACGTAATCTTCCTGTCGGCGGAACCGGTAATGGTATTACCAATATCGTTCATACCCAGGGTTGGGTACATTGTCATACACCAGCAACAGATGCATCCGGTCCGGTCAAGGCCGTCATGGATGACCTGTTTGAGCATTTTGAAGGCATGAAACTTCCTGGCAAGCTTCGCATTGCTTTGGCTTGTTGCCTCAATATGTGTGGAGCAGTTCACTGTTCCGATATCGCCATTCTTGGTGTTCATCGTAAGCCCCCGAAAGTCAACAAAGACGAAGTAGGTAAAGCTTGTGAGATTCCAAATGTCGTAGCAGCCTGCCCGACATTCGCAATCAGACCTGTGCCGAAAGAAAAAACTGTCGCCATTAACGAAGACAAATGCATGTACTGTGGTAACTGCTACACCATGTGTCCTGGTTTGCCTCTGGCAGATCCAGACGGTGACGGAATCTCCATTTGGGTCGGTGGTAAAGTCTCCAACACCCGTAGTGGACCGGCCTTCTCCAAATTGGCCATTCCTTTCATTCCCAACGAGCCTCCTCGCTGGCCCTCAGTTGTTAAAGCCATCCGTACTATCGTAGATGCCTATGCAGCCGGCGCCAAAAAGCACGAGCGCGTTGGTGAATGGATCGACCGCATTGGCTGGGAAAACTTCTTCAAACAAACCGGTTTTGAATTTACCGCCCAGCACATTGATGACTTTACACTGGCACAAAAAGCCCATCGCTCAACCACTAACTTCCGTTGGTAAGAGCAGTTTGTGTATAGTTTGAACAAGTAATACTCTCGGCCCCCTTTGTCGCATAGTCGATGAAGGGGGCTGGTTTGTTTTAAACCAATGCTTTGTATGAATAAACCTATGGCTAATATTACACCAGGAATAATAATTGCTGGCACATCAGGGGATGGGGGAAAGACTCTAGTTTCATTAGGCTTGATAGCTGCGCTGAGGCGAATGGGTAAGAAGGTTGCACCGTTTAAAAAAGGGCCAGATTATATAGATGCTGCCTGGTTGGGTGTTGCTGCTGATTCAACCTGCTATAATCTTGATTTGTTTATGATGGCGTCGGATGTAGTATGTGGATCTTATGTGAGTCATAGTGTCGGTGCTGATGTTGCTGTTATTGAAGGTAATCGTGGTTTGCATGACGGCCTCGATGCAGAAGGTAGTAACAGCTCTGCAGAACTTGCCAATTTACTTGGTTTGCCTGTTGTGCTTGTGGTTGATGCAACCAAGTCTACCAGAACGCTTGCTGCCATTGTTTTAGGTTGCAAAATGCTTGACCCTGATTTGAATCTTGCCGGAGTAATACTGAACAAGGTGGCGGGAAAAAGACATGTGAAAGTTGCAACAGAGGCGATTGAGAAATATTGTAATGTGCCTGTTGTGGGAGCAATACCAAAGTTGAAAGATGCCAACAGAATTCCCGGTCGTCATCTTGGTCTTTTGCCGGTGGATGAGTATAAAGATCTTGATGAGGCTCTGGAATTGGCTGCTTTTGCAGTTGAGGATAATGTTGATCTTGAAATGGTGCTGAAAATCGCTCAGCAAGCTCTGTCGCTTGAAGTTGATAAGCCAGAGGTTAAACCTGTTCTGATGCAGGGCCAAAAGCCTAGAATAGGCGTTTTGCTGGATGGTGCGTTTTCGTTTTATTATCCGGATAATTTGGAAGCATTAAAATATGGCGGGGCAGAGATTGTCAAGGTGCATTCTCTTGAAGCTCAGATGTTGCCTGATATTGATGCTTTGTATATTGGCGGCGGATTTCCCGAGACTCACGCCGATAGGCTGGTTCAGAACGAGAGTTTGCGCGACAGTATCAGACAGGCGGCTGCTGACGGTATGCCGATCTATGCTGAATGTGGTGGATTGATGTTTTTATCCAGAACTTTGACGTGGGAAGGCAAAGAATATCCCATGTGTTCGGTGTTGCCGATTGATGTGGAAATGCATAAAAAGCCACAGGGACATGGTTATGTGGAGCTGATTGTAGACCAGGAAAACCCGTTTTTTAAGAAAAATACAAAATTAATTGGGCATGAGTTTCATTATTCTTGCATAAAAGATCATAAAAGTGTTAAAAACTCAAGCGTCTGTGGTATAAGGCGTGGTGTCGGTCTCGGTAATAAAAGAGAAGGTTTGATAATAAATAACGTTTTTGCTTGTTATACTCACTTACATGCGCTATCTACTTCATTATGGTCTGAAGGTATGATAAAAGCAGCCTTTAGGTATAGTCAACGCGATTGACTGCTGAGGCGGTATAACAATCTGATAAAGGAAATTGTTGTGTCGGAAGAAAAGAAAAATTTAAAAGAGTTGTTTGACGTGGCTGAAGGGCAGTGGGATGACGTAATTATACGTCATTTCGATTACCTTAATTTCTATCCCAAGTCTGCCACCGCATATTATAATCTGGGTTTTGCCTTTGCTCAGCGTGGTCAATCTCAAAACGCAGAGGTCGCCTTTAATAAGGCATTGGAATTCAAAGCAGATATGGCGGAGGCTGTAATCAACCTTGGTGGCCTGTATTTTGGTCGTCAGGAGTGGGATAAGTCAATAGAGTACAATAAAAAAGCATTTAAGATGCAGCCTGCCCTGATTAATGCAAAGCTTAATGTTGCATATGCTTTGTTCATGAAAGGTGAATATGATCAAGCGGTTACGGCGTTTGAAGAATTGGCTGATCATACAGATGTTAAAGGCGCTGCAAATTACGGTTTGTCAAATGTTCATTATGAACTTGACAATTTGAAATTATCCCGTAAATATTTTGCACGAGCGATTGAGCTTGGTGTTGAACCAGATCCTGAATTTGAGAAGTTGCTCAACGACTCAAAAAAATAATCTTAGTCTGTTCTGAGGTTTGTTTCGGGTTTATCCCGGACGAAAATTTTGGTTTTCCACAATTGGTTTGTGTGGAATCATTCTTAGCTAAGGAGGAATATTATGCCGTATTTTGAAGAGGGTGGAGTCAAAGTTGAAGTGGATGAAGACGGATTTTGCGTAAATCCTGATGATTGGACCGAAGAGATTGCCGTTGCCATGTCCAAAACTGAAAATATTGACGAATTGGGCGAAGATCATTGGAAAATGATTCATTATCTTCGTAACTACTATACCAAATTTGGTGTGGCCCCGATGATTCGTAAAATGTGTAAAGAGACTGGCTTCCAGTTGAAAGAGATCTATGAACTCTTCCCAAGTGGACCTGCTAAAGGCGCTTGCAAACTGTCCGGTCTTCCAAAACCCACAGGTTGCGTCTAATTCCGTAAGTTACAAAAAAGAAACTGGCGTTTTCTTTAATAAGAAAACGCCTTTTTCTTTTTATGTTCCCTAAAAGTCATTTTTTTGTCGTTCTGATTTTCATGATGTTTTGCGTTAATATCAGTTTTTCTGGGTGTCTGGAATTAAAAATACGTTTTCGTGAAACGTGTTTTTTCTAAATATGACTGAATGATCATTCATTATCTCTTCTGGTTATTGTAGATAGTCGAAAAAGCAATGCTATCAAATGTCCTCTATCCTTGACATAATTAGCTTACTTGGCTATCTTAACGCGTGTTTTAGGTTAGGTTTATCTTCAGCCTGTGTCCATTTATAGAGAATTTACAGTAATTGGAGCTTAACGGATATGTCACTGAACGACAAATTGGTTGAGAAAAAGGGAGTTATCCTGGAGAGCTGGAAGAAACTGATCCTCGAGACCTATCCTGGTGAGTCTTCCAAGATTATGAAAAGTCAGAGAAATCGTTTCGCCAACCCGATAGGATATTCTGTTGGTCATGGAGCGGAAGAGATTCTGACGGAGCTTCTTGGTGAAAATCGAGTTGAAGAACAGTCCAAGTATCTCGATGAGATTATCAGGATCAGGGCGGTTCAGGAATTCAGTGCCAGCGCGGCTGCCATTTTTATCTTTCTTTTGAAGGATGCCGTCAGGATGGCACTTGGTAAAGAGCTCAATTCACCTGAGATGATTGGTGAATATTTAATGTTTGAATCCAAGATTGATAAGCTTGCTTTGAAATCTTTTGATATTTACATGGATTGTCGTGAGCGTGTTAATAAAAATAAAGCTGATGAAAATCGCAGACTTTATAAAAACATGTTCCATCGTGTAAATAAAATATTTGGTGAGAAGTATAATTTGGAAATAGCAGAGGACAACAATACCGATAAACAAGGTGGTAGCAAATGAACGTCCTGTTTTCTTTGATTGCAGTTGGAGTGTTGTATTTATTGGTGGTTCTGGGAGTTGGAGTTTTGCCCCTCAAACCTGTATTTGGCGTTGTGATCCCTTACATCGCCCTTGTTGTGTTTGTGGTAGGCTTCATCTGGCGCATCGTTATCTGGGCCAAATCCCCTGTACCATTCAGAATTCCTACAACATCTGGGCAGCAGAAATCCCTTCCGTGGATCAAGCAGTCCAAATTTGATAACCCTAACACCACAGGTGGCGTGATTGTAAGAATGCTGCTGGAAGTTTTGACTTTCAGATCATTGTTCAAAAACACACGCGCAACACTTCTGGAAGATAAACGTCTTGTCTACGCTTGGACAGGATGGCTCTGGATTGCCGCATTGGCCTTCCATTATTCCTTCCTTACAGTTGTTATCAGGCACCTGAGATTGTTTGCAGAACCTGTTCCACAGTGGGTTTTGTGGATGCAGAATCTTGATGGATTCTTACAGGTCGGTGCTCCGACTCTGTTCATGTCCAGTATTATTCTGCTGGCCTCTGTTACCTTCCTGTTCTTACGCAGAATATTCGTGGGTAATGTGCGCTACATCTCGCTGATGTCCGATTATTTCCCGCTGTTTTTAATCATAGGTATCGCCATAACCGGTATCGTGATGCGTCACTATGTTAAGGTTGATGTTATTGCAATTAAAGAGCTTGCTCATGGTTTGCTTGTGTTTAGCCCTGTCATTCCTGAAAACGCAAGCTTGTGGTTCTATACTCATCTGTTTTTCGTCTGTGTGCTGATGATGTACTTCCCCTTCAGTAAACTGATGCACATGGGTGGCGTATTTATGAGCCCGACCAGAAACCTGGCCAATAACAGTCGTGCGAAAAGACATATCAATCCCTGGAATCCCACTGATCTGGATATTCATACCTATGAACATTGGGAAGACGAGTTCCGTGAGAAAATGAAAGCTGTCGGTTTGCCAACGGATAAGGATTAGGACATGAAACTTCCGAAGCCAGAAGAATTAAAACTAGAATATTCCATTCCCCAAACAGGGTGGATGGATACTCCCGTAGAGTTTGTTGCCGGTAAATGGTGTTATTCCGCTACCAAAGCGAATTTGGAGTATTTAGGACTCCCTAACCCGCGTGATTGGCAACCTTCAGATGAAGATTGGCAACTGCCGGAAAACTGGAAAGAAATTATTCTTAACGGACTTAAAGAACGTCTCGATAAGTTCCGTACCCTGCGTATCTTCATGGATGTTTGTGTACGTTGCGGTGCCTGCGCCGATAAATGTCACTTCTTCTTAGGTTCAGGCGATCCCAAAAATATGCCTGTTCTGCGTGCAGAACTGCTTCGCTCTATCTACCGCAATGATTTTACATTGGCCGGTAAGATTTTAGGCAAGTTTGCAGGTGGCAGAGAGCTGACCATTGATGTAGTGAAAGAATGGTTCTTCTATTTCTTCCAGTGCACTGAATGCCGTCGTTGCTCGGTCTATTGCCCTTACGGTATTGATACTGCCGAAATCACCATGATAGGTCGCGAACTTCTCAACCTGGTTGGTTGTAATATTCAGTGGGTACTTGATCCTGCTGCCAGCTGCCAGCGTACTGGTAACCATTTGGGTCTCGAACCCCATACCTTCTACGATAATGTAGACTTTATGGTTGACGAGCTTGAAGAAGCCACCGGTATCAACATTGATTTGTCGTGGAACAGAAAAGGTGCCGAGGTTCTGTTTATCACACCATCAGGCGATGTTTTCGCAGATCCTGCAATTTACACCCTAATGGGTTATTTGCTGCTGTTTGAACACATTGGGCTGGATTATACCTTCAGTACATACGCTTCTGAAGGTGGTAACTTTGGTCTGTTTACCTCGCATGACATGATGAAACGCCTGAATGCCAAGATGTATATCGAAGCAGAACGTTTGGGTGTCAAACATATCATCGGTGGTGAGTGTGGTCATATGTGGCGCGTGGTTAATCAGTACATGGACACTATGAACGGCCCTGCGGACTTCCTCGAAGTTCCAAAATCGCCTATCACAGGTACCGTGTTTGAAAATGCCAAATCTACCAAGATGATTCACATCATGGAGTTTACTGCTGATTTGATCAAGCATGGCAAGCTTAACATTGATAAGAGTCGCAATATTGATCGTAAGGTCACTTATCATGATTCCTGCAATCCCTCCAGAGCCATGGGACTGCTTGATGAGCCACGTTATGTTTTGAATAATGTCGTGGATAATTTCTACGAAATGCCTGAAAACACCATTCGTGAGCAGACCTTCTGTTGTGGTGCCGGTTCCGGTCTTGGTACTGATGAATATATGGACATGAGAATGCGTGGCGGAATGCCTAGAGCGAAAGCCGTCAAGTATGTTGCTGATAAATTTGGTGTGAACACCTTGTCATGCGTTTGCGCAATCGATAAAGCTGTTCTTCCTTCTCTGATGGACTACTGGGTACCCGGTACAATCGTAGCTGGTGTCAGTGAGCTTGTTGGTAACGCTCTTGTGATGGATGGCGAAAATGCCAGAGAGACAGACCTTAGAGGCGAGCCGATTACCGGTCGTGAGCCTGCTCCCGAACCGGAAGAAACGGAGGGTGGTGAATAATGTATGATTCTGGAAAAGTCATCACAGGTATAGTGGCATTTATATTATTCGTGTCGTTTCCATTCTGGCACAATGTCGCTTTTGGTTTACCTGAAGGTGCTCCCGATCTACCCAGGGTAGAAGGTCAGGCACACTGTGTCGCAGATCTGGAGTTCATGAAAGCCAATCATATGGATTTGCTTAACACCTGGAGAGACGAAGTTGTTCGTGAGGGCGACCGCATTTACACAAGTCCTATCGATGGAACCAAATACCATAAGAGCCTGACTAACGAATGTCTTGGCTGCCATAAAAGCAACGAAGAATTTTGTCAGAAATGCCATGACTATGCAGGCGTTGAAGTTTACTGCTGGGATTGCCACCTTGCTGAAAGACGAGGTAAGTGATGGATAAAGGTAGAAGAAAATTTTTAAAAGTTGCAGGTGCTGCTGCCATTTTGCTAGGTAGTAAACCGGCGGTGAATGCGATTGCAAGTGGTGGTGAAGAAGAGCACTCTACTGCAAAAAAACGTGATGTCCGCTATGCAATGGTTATTGATACACGTATCTGTTTGCAGCATGAAGATTGTCATGATTGCGAAAATGCCTGTCATTTCAACCACAATGTACCGAAGATCGACGGTAAAAAAGAAGAAATCAAGTGGATCTGGCGTGACAAATACGAGAATGTATTCACCGACCAGCAGCATGATTACACCATAGAGCGATTGAAGGGAAAACCTTTTGTTACTCTGTGTAACCACTGCGATGATCCTCCATGTGTTCGTGTATGTCCTACTCAGGCAACCTACCAGCTTGACAATGGTATTGTAACCATGGATATGCATAGATGTATCGGTTGTCGCTTCTGTATGGCTGCTTGTCCTTACGGTTCGAGAAGTTTTAACTGGAGTGATCCGCGTCCGAATATTGAAAAACAAAATCCGGATTACCCGACCCGTACACGTGGTGTTGTTGAAAAATGCAACTTCTGTGTGGAGCGTGTGACTATTGGTAAAAAACCGCATTGCGAGTTAGCTTGTAAACACGGTGCAATTGTCACAGGTGATTTGACGAAGAAGGATTCCGCAATCAGAAAACTTCTTGCAGAAAATCAGGTTATTCGTCGCAAACCTACTTTGGGAACAAATCCTGAAGTCTATTATATTATATAGTATGAGGCTATTATGATAGAAAAAGCACTGTCTGGAAGCCGTAATTATCAGATCTGGATTGTAATCTTGTTGACCATCATTGGTGCTGGCGTGGGGTTATTTGTCTATCAGACCATTGAAGGTCTTGGTGTGACAGGCATGGGACGTGACATTACCTGGGGAATATATATTTCGCAGTTCACTTTCCTGGTTGGTGTGGCAGCAGCTGCCGTTATGGTGGTTTTGCCGTACTATCTCCATAATTACAAACAATTTGGTCCCATAACCGTTTTTGGCGAATTTATGGCCGTAGGTACAGTTGTAATGTGCCAACTGTTTATTTTTGTGGATATGGGACAGCCCATGCGTGTTCTGAATGTCATCTTGCATCCCACCTTTAATTCTGTGATGTTCTGGGATATGACCGTATTATGTGGTTATCTTGGTCTTAATCTCGTTATTGGTTGGATCATGCTAAGCTCTGAACACAAGGACACCGAACCACCCAAGTGGATCAAGCCCTTTGTTTATCTCTCAATTCCATGGGCTGTTAGTATTCATACCGTAACAGCCTTCCTGTATTCTGGTCTTCCTGGACGTCACTACTGGTTGACTGCTATTCTGGCCCCGAGATTTTTGGCTAGCGCATTTGCAGCCGGCCCCGCACTTTTGATCATCCTGCTGCTTATCGTTCGCAAGGTATCGAAGTTTGATCCGGGTAAAGAAGCAATCCAGACACTGGCAAAGATCGTTACCTATGCCATGATCCTGAACGTATTCTTTATGCTGCTCGAAGTCTTCACAGCCTTCTATAGTAACATACCCGGTCATATGCATGCACTGGAATATCTCTTCGTAGGTCTTCATGGCAAAAGTGCACTGGTACCCTTTATGTGGTTTGCTGCAATACTGGCATTCGGTGGTATCTTCTTCATGCTCTTCCCCAGCATTCGTGCAAACGAAAAATACCTGGCCATCCTTTGTGGTGTAATCTTCATGGCTTGCTGGATCGACAAAGGTCTTGGCCTGATCCTTGGTGGATTTGTTCCGACTCCTCTGCATGATGTTGTAGAGTACACCCCAACATTTGTTGAGTTAATGATTTCTCTTAGCATCTATGCAATTGGCGCATTGATTGTGACATTGCTTTACAAAATCGCAATTGGCGTTAAAGAAGAAAGAATATACGACTAGGCCTAAGTCTATAATGATAAACCGCCACTCTCATGCAAAGTGGCGGTTTTTTTGTTTTCATAAGATCAGTTGCACTTTTTGGTTGTCTATAGTCTGTTTGCTCAAATGCCTAGAGCTAAAGTAAAAAAAGAAGGAAAAATTAGCAGGTAAGCGGTTTTATATTTGATCATTGACCCATAACGTCAAGTAATTAATGGGACTAGAATTGTATAAAAAATATGTTGCTAATTCTATAAAAGTGGGCATTGGTAAATATATTGGTTTTAGGCCAAAAGTGATATCAGTAAAAAGAATAGGTCTGTAAGTTGTTGAATATACAATGTTATATTCTGCGGTGAAATTGCTAAAGAGACTAGTTATGGTAATTAATAACTTTTGATTATTAAAAGTTATAATGTATTCCAAAACGGAATAGTTCTAAGAGTTAAAAGTCATTGTGAATTGTTTCGATTTTACTAGACAATCCCAACACTTTGACCTATTTATTTATAACCGAAATGAGCGGTCATTCATATTTTGAATGTATTTAAGTAATATTTGTACAAATACCTTCGTCTGAAGGTTTGTAAGTTTAATGAGTTTTTTTCCATAGCCAACTTAGTAATTATGATTTTGTCTAAGTTTTATTGTAGGCTATTTTTTAACAACACAAGGAAGGAGATCGTAAGATGCCGAGCTTTGTAATCACCGAAAAGTGTGATGGATGCAAAGGGCAGGACAAAACTGCATGCATGTACATCTGCCCAAACGACCTGATGGTTCTCGACAAAGAGAAAATGAAGGCCGTCAACCGTGCCCCCGAAATGTGCTGGGAATGCAGCTGCTGCATTAAAATTTGTCCCCAGCAAGCCATGGATCTTCGTGGTTATGCCGATTTCGTACCTCTGGGTGCTTCATGTGTTCCGATGCGTGGTTCTGACAGCATCATGTGGACCATTAAGTTCCGTAATGGCGAAATCAAAAGATTCAAGTTCCCCATTCGTACAACTCCTGAAGGCACAGCTAAACCAGCTGGCGATTTTGGCGATGGCGAAGGAACATTGGACAACCAGCTTCTGTTCACAGAACCTGCTTCTTGTACCCAACCTAAGTAAGGAGGAGGAAAATCATGGCAAATTTTGAAACAGTTGAGTTGACCACCGATCTATTGATCTGTGGTGGTGGTATGGCCGCTTGTGGTGCCGCAGTTGAAGCCGCCTACTGGGCAGCAAAAAATGGCCTTAAAGTCACATTGGTTGACAAAGCAGCTATGGACCGTTCCGGTGCTGTTGCTATGGGTCTCTCCGCTTTGAACCAGTATGTTGGTGTCGAAGCCGGTGCAAACACTCTTGAAGACTATGTACGTTATGTCCGTAAAGATCTCATGGGTATCACCCGTGAAGACCAAGTTTACGACATTGCTCGTCACGTTGATGGATCTATCCATCTGTTCGAAAAATGGGGCCTCCCGATCTGGAAAGATGAAGAAGGCAACTACGTACGTGAAGGTCGCTGGCAGCTCATGATCAACGGTGAATCATACAAAATCATCGTTGCTGAAGCAGCTAAAAATGCTCTCGCCGAAATGCCTAACGGCACTGGTGAATACCTCGAACGCGTTTTCATCGTTGAGCCTCTGATGGACGGCGATCGCGTAGCTGGCGCCGTTGGCTTCAGTACTCGTGAAAACAAATTCTATGTCATCAAAGCCAAAGCAACAATGGCATTGATGGGTGGAGCAGTTCACATTTTCCGTCCCCGTTCAGTCGGTGAAGGTTTCGGTCGCTCCTGGTATCCCCCGTTCAACTCCGGTTCATCCGCTTACTTTACTCTTAAAGCTGGTGCCGAGATGACATGCCAGGAAATCCGTTTCATCCCCGTACGTTTCAAAGACGGTTACGGTCCTGTTGGCGCATGGTTCCTGCTCTTTAAATCAGCAGCAACAAACGCTTTCAGAGAAAACTACATGCAGACCAATGGCGAAGAACTCAAACGCTTTGGTAAATATGGCGCAACCAAGCCCATCCCCGCATGTCTCAGAAACCATCTTGGTATGATCGATCTGTTCGCTGGTAAAGGTCCTCTGTACATGCAGACAGCCGACGCCATCCAGAACATCGCTAATGCAACCAAAGAAGAGTTTGCTGACAATCCTAAAAAAGCCGACAAAGCTTTCAAAAAGAAAATGAAAACTTTGGAAGAAGAAGCATGGGAAGATTTCCTCGATATGACAATCTCTCAGGCACTTCTCTGGGCAGCCACAAACACCAAACCTGAAGAAGCTCCTTCAGAAATCGCACCTTGCGAACCTTACTTCATTGGTTCACACTCCGGTGCTTCCGGTGCTTGGGTATCAGGTCCTGCTGATGTCGCTCCCGATGAATACCACTGGGGTTACACCAACATGACAACCGTTAAAGGTCTGTTCGCCGCTGGCGACGCCTCTGGCGCATCTTCCCATAAATTCTCCTCCGGTTCACATGCCGAAGGTCGTATCGCAGCCAAAGCCGCTGTCAAGTTCATCGTTGAGAATAACACTCAGCCGAACGTTGACCAGGCCACTGTTGATGCTCTTCAAGAACGCATCCTGCGTCCTCTCGAACTTTATACCACACATAAAGACGAGACCACCGATCCTAACATCAATCCCAATTATCTCATGCCTCGCCAGTTCATGGATCGCATGCAGAAAATTATGGATGAGTATGCTGGTGGTGTTAGCATGCAGTTCCAGACCAACAAACATCTGTTGGAAAAAGGCATGGAACTTCTCGATTTCCTCAAAGAGGATTCAGAGAAAATCGCTGCTACAGACTTGCACGATCTGATGCGTACATGGGAAAATATCCATCGTATGTGGCAGGCCGAAGCCCACGTTCGTACCCTTCAGTTCCGTGAAGAAACACGTTGGCCGGGATACTACTACCGCGCTGATACCCCAGACATGAACGAAGGTGACTGGGCATGTTTCGCAAACTGTACATATATCCCCGCCAATGGCGAATGGAAAATGGACAAACGCGAACTCAAAGGTCTCAAAGGCATCACAGTAGAGGACTAAGTCTACTTATGTGCTAATGAAGTCTACTCCAGGTACCTTCGGGTGCCTGGAGTTTCTTTGCTTTTATTACTCTGGCTCTTTTGAGCTAATTCAAAAAGAAACCAAGTCATGACAAATGTAGATCCTACTATTTGCCCACATTGTGGCGAAAAAATGTTGCGCTGGAAATTGGATGACGATGGGGACTGGGGCGGTCGTTTAAGATACGTCTGCTTCAATAATGACTGTGAGTATTATGTTCGTGGTTGGGAACATACCAAGGCCACTATGAACAAGCCTGCCTCCTACAGACATTCCTATTTTCCGGATAATGGCAGTACTGTACCCGTTCCGGTATGGTCCGATGAAGCCTTGCGCGAATACATTCTTGCTGATCAAGACGGCGAATAATACACAGGAGAAGTAGTATGCCCCAAGACACCATGGAAAAAGTCAACGAGATTAAAGAAGACATCCTTGAAAATTATGACAGACTGGGTAAAGAAGATACGTTTACCTTTGCCTGCAACTCGGAAGTACCCTGTTTTAAAGCGTGCTGCCGTGATATCAATATCTTTTTAACACCATATGATGTTTTAAGGCTTAAAAATAATCTGGGAATTACCTCAGATGAGTTTATTGCGAAATACACCCTGGCACCTGAAGTCAACTCGCAAAACCGAATTCCGATTCTGGTTATGCGGATGAACGACAACGAAGAAAAAACATGTCAGTTTTTGGGAGAAGGTGGCTGCACTGTTTACGAAGATCGTCCCTGGTCTTGCAGAATGTATCCCTTGGGATTTGCCAGCCAGAAAACAGAAGCCAATCCCGATGGTGAAGAGTTTTACTATTTAATGAAGGAAGAGTTCAAATGCAAAGGGCATGGACTCGGAAAAGAAATGTCCGTTCAGCAGTATCTCGATGATCAGGGCGTTGAAATTTATAATGAAATGAATGAGCTTTTCACAGGTCTTACCTTGCACCCGTTCTTTTCGACAGAACAGGTTCTTGCACCTCAGCAAGCTCAGATGTTTTACATGGCCAGTTACAATGTGGACATGTTCAAAAGGTTTTTATTCAACAGCAAATTTTTCGAGATCATGAGCGTTCCTGAGGGAACCAAGGAAAAAATCGAAAATGATGAAGTTGAGTTGTTAAAGTTTGCTATGCTATGGTTAAGATATTCCTTATTTGGCGAAGGTTCTATTCGTGTAAAACAGGAAATTGTTGACGCCAAAAGAAAAGAATTCACCAAGCAGGCTTTGGAAAAGCAAAGAGCCGAAGACGAAAATAAAGATTAACAGTTAAAACTGGTTTAAATATTAAATCATCTAAAGCAGCCTTACCATGTTTTCGCAATTTGCTGAAAAAATTGGATAGGCTGTTTAGTAATATTAGAGGTTTTACTTCAATAGGTGTCTAGTGTTTCTTATCAATTTTTAAGGAGTGATTCATGGCTGATGAAAAGTACACTCGAGTAATGGTTGTTGGCGGCGGAATAGCCGGCATAACCGCAGCCGTCGAGATCGCCGAAATGGGTTATGAGGTTGTCCTCATTGAAAAAAGCCCATCACTAGGTGGTCGCGTCGCTCGGTTGACCAAGTATTTCCCGAAACTTTGTCCTCCCTGGTGTGGTTTAGAAATAAACTATAAGCGCATTAAAGAGAACAAGAACATTCGCGTATTCACCCTCGCTGAAGTTACAAAAATCGAAGGTGAAGTGAGGAATTTTGATGTAAAAGTCAAAATCAATCCAAGATTTGTCAATCCTGGTGCAGACCAGTTCGACAAGGCTGTTTCAGCCTGCGAAGTCGAAGTTGACGATGATTTTAACCTTGGCATGAATAAAACCAAGGCCATTCATTATTACCACGATATGGCATATCCCAGACTTCCTCTGGTTGATCCTGGATCTGTTAACGACCCAGGTGTCAAAGATGCCATCGAAAAATCAGGCTGCAAAAGTTTCGATTTGGAAATGGAAGCTAAGGAAGTTGATTTCAAAGTTGGCGCAGTTGTCTGGGCCACCGGTTGGAATCCTTACGATGCCAAAGGTATCACCTATCTCGGTCTTGATAAATATGATGATGTTATCCAGAACGTGGAAATGGAACGCCTTTGCTCAGTAAGTGGCCCCACTGAAGGAAAACTTTTACGTCCCTCAGATGGTAAAGAAGCCAAGCGCGTTGCATTTTTGCAGTGTTCAGGTTCTCGTGATGCCAACTATCTTCCATATTGTTCCGGTGTTTGCTGCCTCGCATCTATGAAGCAGTCTAACTATGTGCGTGAACAGTATCCCGAAGATGGCGAAGCAAATGTTTTTTACATTGATCTTCGTTCTGATCGCTATTTTGATTTTGCCCAGATGGTTGAAAACGATGACAAGATCAACCTTGTTAAAGGTAAAGCCGGTTTGGTCAGACGCAATGATGAAACAGGTGACATGATTGTTACAGTGGAAGACATTGCTAACGATGAAGTCAAAAACTACGAAGTAGACCTGGTTGTCTTAGCAACAGGTATAGTTCCGGAAACTGCCGTTAACAAGATTCCATACGATAAAATGGAATACAATGATTATGGTTTTGTAACTTCTGATCCGTCGGAAACTGGTGTTTTCCCGGTCGGTTGCTTACGCAAACCTGTTGACGTGTCCGCTTCCATACAGGAAGCTACGGGCGTTTCCCTTAAAGCTATTCAAACTATCCTGGGTGGGTGATCATTATGGAACATAAAGTCGGCTTTTATATAGACGAGAGTTGTGGCCTGGATGAACGTATCGATCTGGATGAAGTGGAAAAAGTTGCAACAGGCGAATTTAAAGTAGCTATTTGCAAACGTATTCCCGATGTCATGACAGAAGAGGGTACGGCGGCCATTAGAGAAGATATTGCAAACGAAGGCATCAATACAGTCGTAGTAGCAGGTAGAAGTCAGCGTGAGGCAACTCCGTTTTTAGATTTTCCTGATTGCGTTGTAGAGATCGTCAATCTGCGTGAGCAGGTGTTGTGGACACACGATCCTGAATTTCTGGTTGAAGAGCTGGAAGAGGATGAGGACGAAGTAGAAGAAAATATCAACATGATGGCCAATGATTACACCCGTATGGGCATAATCAAAGCCACGCAGTCCGAAGTACCCACACCTTACATCGTGGAATCTCCCAAGCGTGTTCTGGTGATCGGTGGTGGTATTGCCGGTATCAGTGCTGCTTTGAATGTAGCCAAAGTTAATTTCGAGGCTGTTCTGGTTGAGAAAAAAGAAGAGCTCGGTGGTTGGGCTTCTAAACTCTATCGCGATTTGCCTGCCAGCGCTCCTTTTGAAGATCTGCCAGAATCAAAAATCGCTGCCATGGCTGAAGAAGTCAAGGCAAACGATAAAGTTACAATTTACACCGGTTGCGAAGTTACCAGTATTTCTGGTGCTCCCGGCGAGTTTAAGGTTGAACTTTCAAATGGTGAAACCGCTGAAGTCGGTAGTGTTATCGTAGCAGCTGGTTGGAAACCTTTCGATACTGCGAAGTATGATCCTAAGTACCAGTATGGCGAAAATAAAAACGTCATAACCAGTATCGAGCTTGAAGAAATGATTAAAAAGGAAGGCAAAATTATTCGTCCTTCCGATGGTGAAGAAGTTACCAACGTAACTTTCATTACCGATGTTGATACTGTTGATGATGAGAACATTACTCCATATAGAGGTAATGTAGCTGATATTACAGCTTTGAAACAGATTCATTATCTGCTGGCTCAGAATCCTGCAGCAACACCATATCTGTTCCACGATCATGTGAAATCACCTGGCCTGTATGAAGATCTGTTCCGTCAGGTTCAGTCTGAAGGTCTGGTTCTGGTTCGTGGTCAGCTTAAAAGTATTGGTGAAGGTGAAGAAAGACCTCTCTTCATTGAAGGTAGCAACAAACTGCTGGCTGCTGATGTTATGATGGAAACAGATCTGGTTGTCTTGTCGACCGGTATGGTTCCTACCACATTGGATGAAGAAGTTCTGCACCTTGAATATCGTCAGGGCCCGGAACTTCCCCAGCTTTCACATGGTTATCCGAACTCTCACTTCATCTGCTTCCCGTATGAAACACGCAGAACCGGTATTTACACCTGCGGAACAGTACGTGAGCCGATGGTTATGTCTCGCGCCATTGATGATGCAGCCGGTGCAGCTTTGAAAGCCGTTCAGGTTATCGAACTGGTTTCAAAAGGTCAGTCTGCTCATCCCCGCGTTGGAGACACAAGCTTCCCCGACATTAACTTCAAACGTTGCACTCAGTGTAAACGTTGCACGGAAGAATGTCCTTTCGGTGCTCTTGATGAAGATGAGAAGGGTACACCAATACTTAACCCGTCACGTTGCCGTCGTTGTGGAACATGCATGGGTGCATGTCCTGAACGTATCATCAGCTTTGCCAACTACTCAGTCGGCATGATCGGTAACATGATTAAGGGTATCGAAGTTCCAGATGAATTCGAAGAAAAACCCAGAATTCTGGTCTTCGCCTGTGAAAACGATGCTTATCCCGCAATGGATATGCTTTCCCAGAATCACATGAACTACAGTAGCTATATACGTATTATTCCACTGCGTTGCCTTGGTTCCATGTCTCTGGTGTGGATTGCAGATGCACTGGCCTCAGGCTTTGACGGCATCTTGTTGCTCGGTTGCAAACATGGTGAAAATTATCAATGTCACTTTGTTAAAGGTAGTGAGCTTGCAAATACACGTATGGAAAAAGTTTCTGAAACTCTCGAACGTTTAATGCTTGAACCGGAACGTATCAGGTTTGAGCAGGTAAACATCACCGATTATAAAACTCTGCCAACTCTGATCAATGATTTTGCAGAAGAAATCGGCGAGATGGACCCGAACCCGTACAAGGATTAATTGTACAACAACCGTAAATTATGATCGGTACACTTGAACCACTAACATTTTTAGTGTACCGATCATTATATGATAACCAAGGGAGTAAATGATGGAACCAAAAAATCCGTTTCCCGAAGTAACTGAGATGGTAGTCGATCTTGGCGCAGACACTTTATCCTCCTGCATGCAGTGTGGATTGTGCACAGCTGGTTGCCCCTGGCGTTTGGTAGAGGGAGAAATCTCGGATCACTTCAATAATCGTAAAGTTCAGCACATGGGACAGCTTGGTGTTGATGGCTATGAGGATGAAGACATTCTCTATGCTTGCACTACCTGTGGTGTCTGTACCACTCGTTGCCCACGTGAAGTCAACGGTATCGAAAATATGCGCATTCTGCGTACGCTTATCGCTGAAACTTCCGGCCTGCCCAAAAGTGTTAATCCGGCAGCAGGTAGCATGACCGATAATGGTAATCCCTGGCAGGGTGAACGCAAAGATCGTATGGCATGGACCAAGGGTCTTGATGTTCCTACCTTTGACGGTTCTCAGGAATACTTCTTGTTTGTCTGCTGCACATCCTGCTATGACAAACGCAGCATGAAAATTGCCAGAAGCATTGCTCGCACCTTGAACGAAGCTGGCGTAAGCTATGGCGTAATTGGTGAAGAAGAATCCTGTTGCGGTGAATCAATTCGTAAAGTTGGTGGAGAAGAAGTCTTCCAGGAATCAGCAGCCAGAAATATCGAATTGTTTAACGGCAAAGGTGTAAAGAAAATCATCACAACTTCCCCTCACTGTCTCTGGACATTCCGCAACGAATATCCCGAACTGGGTGGTAATTACGATGTAATCCATTACAGCGAACTCTTTACTGATCTTATTAAAGAAGGCAAACTTGAGCTCAAAAATGATCTCGGTAAAAAAGTTGTCTTCCACGATCCTTGTTATCTTGGTCGTCATTCAAAAGTCTATGATGCTCCCAGAAACATTATCGAAGCTCTTCCTGCAACAGAGACTGAAGATATGATGCGTTCACGCACTGACAGCTTGTGCTGCGGTGGTGGCGGTGGTCGTGTATGGATGGAAACAGAAGTTGGCGCACGTTTCGGAGATCTGAGAATCTACGAAGCTTTGGAAAAAGATGCCGAGATTTTGGCTACTTCCTGCCCCTACTGTGTCATCATGCTCGAAGCCAGTAATATGGCCCTCGAAAAAGACGATAAGCTCGAAATTAAAGATCTTTCAGAGCTGGTCTGCGCTGCAAGCGTTGGTGACGAATAAGTTGCTGGTAACGTAAGAAATTAAAAAGGCTGTCCGGTTTCGGGCAGCCTTTTTTGTGTATATTTGTTTTAGTGGCTAGCTCAAAAAAACTCTATAGAGCAGGTAGCCTGCAAGTATTAAAAAGACGATCCACATATTGGTGCTTTTTTGCAGCTTTTCCTCTTCTTTTCTTGCTAAAGGGTATCCGCAATGCGGACAATGTTCTGCTTCTTCATGTATTTTATTGTTGCAACCGGGACAGGGTATTAAATTGCTCATTTAGTCATTACTCCATAAGATAAATTTAAAATATTTAACACACAATATAGCCATATTTATTAATTGTAATTATGGTTGTCAGTCCATACTATTTGGCAGTTTGAATCTTTTTAACCGAATCTCCGGCAATCATGCGCACCCACCAATTGGAATCTTTCATGGTGTCCACAAGGGATGGTATCGCCGTGTTGGCTTCAAGCCCAATCAGACCAAGAGAATAAGCTGCGGCGCATCTTGCCATCCAGTAATTGTCGTCTAAAGTTCTGCTTAACGCCGAGACAACATTCTGGATTTCCACGTGCCGTGATTTGAAAAATATTCCTCCCAGCGCCCATGCGGCAGCCTCTCGAACATTAGGGTTGCGGTCTCTCAAAGCAGTGATAATTTGACTACTGGAGGATTGTGCGTCTTCCCCAAGTAAAGCCAAACCTAAAAGAGCCTCTTTTCTGACATACCAATCGCTGTTTTTTAAAGAACCTGCAAAGGTGATGGCTGCCTGCTTTTTGTCCCACTTGTTTTTTTTCAGCAATTCAATCATGCCCGGTACACCACTGTTTTGTGCAGTGACCGTTACACAACCGGCAAAAAAAGCTATAGACAAAACTACCGTTAAAGTAACTGCGATGTTTTTAATACTCATGATGCTCCTCCTGATAGACTTCTATAAAACAGCTATGTAAAAGAACCCCTTTTGTATATTAGCCCGCCTGGATTTTTAAAGGCTAATACCATTTATTATTTAACAGATACTACCCTAGCAAATTAGTTGAAAGCATGCAAGTGCAAGCATGGATGTTGAAAAAGTCACGCATTAGTGCTTGACATTTGTTTTGGTGTGGGCATAGAGAATTGCAGATGGAATAGTTTTGAAGCATTTCAGAGAGATGATTAAACATTAATAATTTAGTTCTTAGAAGGCCGTATTTCCACACCATTTACACCTTGACATGTTTGCATTAGTTGTGGTGTAGTGTTGTGGCATTTGTTTTAGATACATACTCATGGGTAGGTCGGCAAATTTCTTGCCCGACATGTTGGTGAAGCTCAAAGAATGTTTGTTATCGTAATAAATGTTTGTCTAACCGTGTCGGGTAAAGCAATTACCCTACCTACTATACTATACTTGCTCTAACATGTGACAAATATAGGAGAGTATCTATTGAGTACAAACTCGAATTCAGAACGTCAATTGATTAAATTCCTTTCTGAAGTTAGTTCTTTTTTAAAACAATCTGTAGAATCGGATTGGGCTATCAGTACACCGAAAGAGATATACAAGATCTTGCAAGATGAGATTTTGCGAATATCTAACAAACATAAATTTGACCGCACGTTGCTGAACATGTTGTTTTCCCCAACAGGTGATATTCAGGAAATTTCCATGGCAAACGGTTGGGGTGAAGAATACTTAGTATTATCTGAGCAATATGATGAATACTCGGTGAAGGTAAGGAAAAGCACAAAATATTTAAGGTTCCTCCGAGCTCTTTTCCCTAAAAGGGATAAAGGGTAACCACCACAGCCTCAGCATCTCATTTTAACCCAATTCATAAACTAAAAAGGCACTCACAAATTAATGTAAGTGCCTGATTTGATAATGTGGTGCCGAAGGCAAGACTCGAGCTGTCACATCCCTGCGAACACTAAACCCTTATTCACCAGCTGGCAGTTTCGTCCACCGCCCAATCCAGTAGGCCAGCCTGAAGCTCACACCGGATAACATGCTGCGACCGTTTCCGCCACCGTTTGGATTGTATGGATTACTGCGCCATTCAAAATTGCTGGGACGGCGAATCGCTTTTGGTACCGGTACATTGCAAATGGTGCTGCCTTTACGGCCACCTTCCCAGTAAACCTTGACCTCGGTGCCATCCAGTAGGGTGCAATCGCCGGATTCAAGTTCAGCCTGATCGCAGTTTTCGATGGGGTAATCCCAATAAGGCGGTACGGTATATTCGTTTAAAGTCTGCAAGCCGTTTGCCAAAGCTGTTGCATCTACAGTTCCGCTGGCTTCTTTAAAGACTGATGAATCCAGTTCTGAATTGATAAATACAAAATCATACATGGACATCTTGGCTTCAACAGGTTGGAAGTTTGCACCGGGTGTGTCGTAGAGCTGTACTTTGATAGCTTCTTTTATTTTTGTTCGGGCTGCTTCATCTTTTACATAGCGCATAGCCAGAAAGGCTGAGATAAAGGCCATGTTGTAGTTGGAGAAGTTGGACATCTTGTCCATGTTGATATAGATCATGCTGTTTAAAATAATTTCCGGAAGATCCCTGTTCTTGATCAGTTCATTATCCAGATAATCCCAGGCTTCCGGGTCGTCTGAGGCATAGGCGTATGCTCCAACTATACCGAGTGACATCAAGGCGTAAAAGCCGTTTTTAAAACCGGGAATATATACAATGCCGTCTTCGCTGCGTTCAAGTGCTTCGTGATGCAGGAAACCATGATAAGGTGTGCGACCGTCGGCATCCAGAAATTCCAGATCGTGGCAAACGTCATCAGAGCCTTCTACTTTGGTACATTTCATTTTTCTGAATTCCTGACCTACCACTTTAGAATCCTCTCGGATTCTTTCTTTGAGATCATCAGAAAATGACGGATCGTCTTTTATTACTTCCATGGCAATGGCACTGGCAGCGGCCCAGCCAAGCATCATATCTCTGCTGCAAGAATCCTCCCAGATGTAGTTTGGATAAAGCCCAGATTGATCTTCGCGCCAGGTGCCGTTGTCTTTAACTTCCGGCAGAGGATTACCCTCTTCATCAAACAAAGCTATAACCTGACCGCTATCGTAGGCGTTTGGTGCCAGACCTGGGAGGTCTTTTCTGGCAAATCCACGAGCGACTACACCGGGGGTTCCGCCAATTGTGAAAGCACGATGAACTGCATCCAGTGCTGTTATCAGATGTTGTCTGGCAATCTCTATCTCATTGCAGTCCGCGCCCTGATCTCTCAAAACTGCATAGCGCAAGGCATCCGCTACCGCACCAGAACCACCATACAGCCCGGCAACTTTCTCTACACTATCCAGAAGGCTGATAGGGTCGTATCCGCTGTAGGCTTTAAAATCCCAACCGTCATCATTGTTCATCCAGTCTTCAACCAAAGTGCGTTTGGAGATCGGATCTCCATCAGAGTTCTCAATGGTTCCATCAGGATCAATGCCAAGGTCAATCATAACGCCGGTGGGAAGTCCGTTGAACTGATGATATTGCCTGTCATATTTACGTGCCAGAGCAGACAGGGTTGCATCGTAACCTGCTTCTGCCGGGCCTGCGATAAGATATTGCTCATTGTAGGAGCCGGAGCCACAGGCAGGGTAGGGCGATTCTGTTGCCTGTTCTGCGCTATCTTCGTCTGTTTCATCGTCAGATAGCTCTGCTTCGCTATTATCATTGTCCAAATCAGTGTCACCATCTGCTGTTTCATTGTCAGCTTGCTCACTATCAATGTCACCATCGTTAATGTCATCTGTGTTGCTGTTACATGCAAATGCAAAAAGCAAAGTAAAAACGATCATGGAAGTTTTTATACTAAAATATGAATTGAAAATTCTCTGCATCTGTATTACCTCCAGTATGCTGTTTAGTGCGAATATTAAACCGATAGTATAGTTCGGGCAGCTTCAACGACTTGTGGATCGTATTGTTTGCCTGATTTTCTATATAATTCCTTCAGGGCGATTTTCCATTCTCGTTTACGCTGATAGGATCTGTCGCTGGTCATGGCATCGAAGCTGTCTGCTAAATGTAATATCCTTGCCTGAATGGGCGTTTCGGTCATTGCCAGACCTTCCGGATATCCAGAGCCGTCCCAGCTTTCATGGTGGTGCCGTATTATTTTTGCCAGATCCGCAAAACCGGAAATTCTGCTAATCAGGTTGTAACCAAGTATAGGGTGATATTTGATTAATTGCTTTTCGGCTTCATCCAGTTTTCCGGATTTGGCCAACAGTTGACGTCTTAGTCCAACTTCTCCCATATTCTGCAGGTAGGCAGCCCAGCGGGTTAGCTTTTGATCCTCTTCATTTAATCCCATTTGCTGGGCAATTTTACCGGAAAGGCTTGCCACGCGGTGAGAATGTCCACGGGAAAATAAATCGTTTCTATAATCAATCATGTCGCCAATCGCTTCGAAGGCTCTTTCCCATTCCTGATTTCTGTTAAATAGATTGAATTGAGAAAGAGACCCGCATATTTTATCGACCTCATTGGCAATTTTTTCATGCTGTATCAGTTTGGCCAATGATAGTTCTGACACAAGCAGATCGCTTAATGCCTTTAGCAGAGGTTTGGAAAACTCTTCACCGGCAAATGTGGCAAGCGAGTTAATTATATCTTCGGCACGCTCAGGTTGATCGGCTCGCATTATCAGGTCAAATTGGTCTGCAATTCTGATGATTTGTGCACCAAGCTCAATATTTTCACCATCAAGGCTTGCAGGGTATCCGCTGCCATTAAAGCATTCGTGATGTTGCAGGATGAGTCGGGCAACCTTGCGCATACCCGGTATTGGCTTGATGGTTTCGCTTCCCACCACCGGGTGAAAAAACAAATCTGTCTGGGATTTTTGGCTTAATGTAGCCGGAGAATCTATTAATTCATGCACAATGTGTCGTTTGCACCGTATTGCACCGCAATCTGCTAGCAGGGATGCCAAAAATATATGTGGAGCCTGAAAAGGTGTAAGTCGTGTTGCAAGATGATATGCAACTACGGCCACTCGCCATGCATGATATAGCTGGCTCTCTTTTTCGAGATCCAGCATCAATGCAACGGATGCAAAAAAGTGAATAGGGTTGACATCCACCAGATTGCCGTTGGTTGCTGTCATTTCTATCTTTGCTGTATCTATTTTTTCTTTCCGAAAAGTATCATTCATGTAATTATCCACAGAAATTTCATAAAATAATGAAAATAGCAAAAATTACTGTTTATTGACTCAAATTTGAATACTACCTGTAAAGTTGAATACTTAACCAAAATTATAATAACAGGTGATGCCAATTTTGCCCAATAAAAACAAATATACTTGAAAGCAAGTTTGACAAGTTGGCAACTATCTACTAGATTTTACACATTATTTTAGAAACGCCAACTTATAAATGAATGGATATGACATGATTAAATCAATGACAGGTTTTGGAGCTTCCGAAGTAGTAGTGGGAGCATACCACCATAGAGTGGAAGTTCGCTCTGTAAACAGCAAATTTTGCGATGTGAAAGTAAAAAGTCCGACTGATTTAAACTGGATGGAAATAAAAATCCAGCAGTTGATAAAGAAATCATTTGCCAGAGGTCACATTGAGGTTCTGTTTTTCAGGGGATCAAGTCTTAAAACCGATGAAGGAAGTTTGAATGTTAACTGGGCTCTGGCCGAGGAATATTATAAAGCATATCAATCAATTAAGCATAAATTTGGCATTAGTCACGACGTATCTTTGGCAATGGTAACTAACGCCAGAGAGGTAATTACATTAAAACAGAGCGATGAAGATCAGGATGCTACCTGGGACAAAGCCAAAAAGGCACTGGATGCAGCAATTGAATCGGTTATCACTATGCGTAAAGCTGAGGGCAAGGCTTTAGCTATGGATCTTGCTGGCAGATGTAATACGATTACTGATGTGCTGAAATCAATCTCCAATGTGGCCCCAACAGTTGTAGAAAACTACAAAAAGCGCTTGATGGATAAAATTGAGCAAATTTCCGAACAGGAACTGGATCAGGTTCGTTTATCACAGGAAGTTTGTTATTATGCGGATCGCTGTGACATCACCGAAGAATTAACCAGACTAAAAAGTCACATACAGCAGTTTTTACATTTTCTGGACTCCAAAGAGCCTGTGGGTAGAAGACTGGATTTTCTGGTTCAGGAAATGAATCGAGAGACCAATACAATCGGTTCCAAAAGCGGTTCGGCTGATATTTCACAGAAAGTAGTTGAAATTAAAAGTGAAATTGAGAAGCTTAGGGAACAGATTCAGAACGTTGAATAAGGGATAAGGTTGTAAAAAAGTACTGGAGGGAAAATGGCAAACTTGTTTGTAGTATCTGCACCGTCGGGGGCTGGCAAATCAACATTGACTCAAAGGGTAATCGACAGAATTCCCGATATTCAATTGTCTATTTCCTGCACTACACGTCCCATCAGGGGCGATGAACAACATGGTCGGGAATACTATTTTTTGACTCAGGAAGAGTTTTTCGAAAGACGCAATGCAGGTGATTTCCTGGAATCTGCTCAGGTGCATGGCAACTATTACGGAACAAGCAAAGAATATGTGCAGAAGATATTGGATCAGGGAAAAAGTGTAATCTTTGATATTGATGTGCAGGGTGCAGCTAACTTAAGACAGACATATCCTGAAGCTGTGCTTATTTTCATTGCCCCCCCTTCGGTAGAAGAACTTGAAAGACGCTTGAGGGAGCGAAAGACAGATGACCCCAGAGAGATTGAAAAAAGGTTAAGCAATGCACGGGGAGAAATGGTTGAGGCAAAGCACTACAACTATATGATTATCAACGATGACCTGGAGGTTGCAACCAATGAATTAGAGGTTGTAATAAAAGGCAAACCACTTGATAAGAGTAGTCCCGCAGAAGTGCTGAAAAGGTTGTTACCGGAGCTGAACGATGAGCAAAAGCCACATAAAAAGTAAATTTGACAAGCTAATTGAAAAATTTAGTGAAAACAGAAAAGATATTGACATAGACAGGCTAAGGAAAGCCTTTGACCTCTCCACATTGTGGTACGGAAATAGTGAGAAGCAATACAGTGACATATTCAGGTTGCATCCAATCGAGGTTGTAGCGCTGATTGCCAGATTGAAGATGGATACAAACAGCTTTGTTGCTGGAATGCTTCACCATGCCCTCGAAGATGGTTTAGTAGACAAGGCCGAAATTGCAAAGCAATTTGACGACGATGTGGCTTCACTGGTTAACGGCGTGACCAAACTGTCTCTGTTGAATTTTCACTCTAAAAAAACTCAGCAAATTAAAAGTTTTCGCAAGATGTTTTTGGCCATGGCGTCTGATTTCAGGGTTATTCTGATAAAATTGGCCGACAGGCTTGATCTGTTAAAATGCATGGAGCATATGTATCCGGATGTACAGGATCAGGTTAATATTGCAGAAGAGACTCTTAATATTTATGCGCCCATTGCCAGCAGGCTGGGTATTCAGTGGTTGAAAAATGATCTGGAAGATCTTGCTTTTAGAGCATTTAAACCTGAAGAACATAAGCGGGTAGAAGAATTTTCCAACAAAAATAGCATCGAAAAAAAGGCTTATCTTAATACCATTGTCAAAGAACTCAACCAGCTGATGCAGGACAACGGTATTGAGGCCACGGTATATGGTCGCTCGAAGCATACTTATTCTATCTGGCGCAAGCTGCAAAGAAAAACCCTGGAGATAGACCAGCTATATGACCTTACCGCTTTCAGAATTATTGTTGAAAATCTGGAGCAATGCTATCAGGCTTTGGGTGTGGTGCATGCCAAATGGCGACCTATTCAGGGAATGTTTGAAGACTATGTAGCGATGCCGAAACCAAATGGTTATCAGTCTTTGCATACCAATGTTTTAGGGCCATATGGTGACAGACTGGAAGTACAGATTCGAACTCGCGAGATGCATGATGTGGCAGAAAATGGTATCGCTGCACACTGGCGCTATAAAGAAAGTGGCAAGAATCTCCCCAGTGGCGATAACAAAGAGGATCAGCAAGTGCTGTTTTTACGTCAACTGGTGGATATGCAGGAACTTTCAAGTAAAACCAGTAACTCTGAAGTGTTATTGGAATCACTGAAACTGGATATGTTTTCGGACTTTGTTTTTGTCTTTACTCCTGCCGGTGATGTGTTTGAGTTGCCTGTGGGTTCCACACCGGTGGATTTTGCTTTTGCGGTTCATTCTCAGGTTGGAATGACCATTACCGGGGCGAAGGTCAATGGTAGAATTGTGCCGATCAAGCATCAGCTAAGAAACGGTGACACGGTTGACATTATTACCTCCAAAACTCAAAAGCCGAAACGAGAATGGCTGGATTTTGTAAAGACCAATCGTGCGAAAAATAAAATCCGCCATATGATCAGGGAGGAAGAGCGGGAAGCCAGCCGTAAACTTGGTCGTGAGATGTGCGAAAAGGCCATGAAAGAAGTAGGCTTATCGCTCAACAAATTCCTTAAATCAGGTGCGTTGGATAAAGCCGCTCAGGATCTAAAAGCCAAAGAATTTGCAGACTTGATGATATCTGTTGGTCGTGGCTGGATACCTGTTGAAGAAATTCTTAAGAACAAACACATTGCACCTGAACTTTTCGTAAAGAAAGAAGAAGATAGCGCAGAACAGGAAAGCAAAGTTGAAGAGACTCCCACGGCAGAACAACTGCAAAGACGTAAGTCTGGAAAGTCCGGTTTGAGCGTTGGCGGTATGGATGACATGATGGTTCGCTTTGGAAAATGTTGCAATCCTATTGCAGGTGAACCTATTCTGGGCTTTGTTACCAAGGGGCACGGAGTGACAATTCACAAGGCCAACTGCAAGACAATGCCTCGCAATGATAAATCCAGAATTCTGGAGGCTTTCTGGGATGAAAGCAATGAGTTTAACCGTCAAATAACACTCAAAGTTACTTCCTATAGCAGAAAGGCCATGATAAAAGATCTTTCGACGGTATTTGAAGTGCATAATGTTAATATTATTTCTGTCAATGGCACATCGAAAAATGGTATTGATACGATAAAGTTTAAACTGCAGGTTAAAAACCTGGAGCAACTTGCCAGAATTAGAAGTAACCTGATTCGCATCAAGGGTGTTATTCGAATAGATCGTATTGCAGGGTAACGGATACGAAAGGTAAACAAATGGACAAAAAGGCAATTGAAACAGATAAAGCTCCAAAAGCAATCGGCCCCTATTCTCAGGCTGTGAAATATGGAGACATGCTCTTTTGTTCCGGGCAGATTGGCATGGACCCGGAAAGTGGTGAGCTTGTATCCGGGGGAGTCGAGGCTCAGGCAGAACAGATATTTAAAAATGTTCAGGCGGTATTGAATGAAGCAGGAATGGATTTCAACAACATTTTAAAAGCTACGATTTACATTACTTCCATGCACGATTTTGCAGCGGTTAATAATGTATACAGTAAATATTTCACCAAACCATTTCCAGCACGAGCAGCGGTAGAGGTTTCCGGTTTACCAAAAGACGCATTGATTGAAATGGAAGTTATAGCAGGCAGTTAAAATAAAATGAG
>Ga0070729_10001607_pt1 | contig 33374 bp, 30 predicted proteins | sample tdDd472_FD_66725 | JGI IMG/M metagenome (GOLD analysis project Ga0070729, IMG submission 66725) | Marine sediment microbial communities from the Atlantic coast under amendment with organic carbon and nitrate - tdDd47.2 | ecosystem: Environmental > Aquatic > Marine > Coastal > Sediment | place...
AACCCCGCCCCTACTGCGATCGCGTGCCGGTTGGTGTTGGTCGGCGCATGCGGTAGCGTGCCGGGCAGAGCGGGCGGGGGTAAACCCCGCCCCTACTGCGATCGCGTGCCGGTTGGTGTTGGTCGGCGCATGCGGTAGCGTGCCGGGCAGAGCGGGCGGGGGTAAACCCCGCCCCTACAGGGTGGTGTAGGGGCGGGGTTTACCCCCGCCCGTCGAGTCGCTGAGGTGCGCATGAAGGCCGTGTTGATCGTGGGGGCCCGCCCCAACTACATGAAGGCCGCGCCGATCCTGGCGGCGGCCGAGGGGGCCGGGCTCGAGCTGAGCCTGGTGCACACCGGCCAGCACTACGACCCGGTGCTCTCCGAAATGCTCTTCGGCGAGCTGGGGCTGCCCGAGCCGCAGCACAAACTGGAGGTCGGCCGCGGGCGCTCGCCGCTGGAGCAGGTCAGCGAGCTCTGCCTGAAGCTGCCCGGGATCCTCGAGGCCGAGGGCGCCGACATGCTCGTCGTCGTCGGCGACGTGACCAGCACCCTCGCCGGGAGCCTGGTCGCGGCCAAGGCGCGCGAGCTGCCGATCCCCCTCGCCCACGTCGAGGCCGGGCTGCGCAGCTTCGACCGCCGCATGCCCGAGGAGCTGAACCGCCTCGTGACCGACGCGCTCGCCGACCTCCTGCTCTGCAGCGAGCCCAGCGGGGTGAAGAACCTGCGCCAGGAGGGGCGCGACGAGGGCGTGCTGTTCGTGGGCAACACCATGATCGACACCCTCCTGCGGCTGAAGGACCGCGCCGCGGCCGGCCCGACCCTGGGCGAGCTGGGCCTCGACCCCCGAGGCTACGTGCTGGTGACCCTCCACCGCCCGAGCAACGTCGACGACCCCGAGCACCTGCAGCGCCTGTTCGACGCCCTGGCCCCGGCCTGCGCGCGCACGCCCTTCGTGTTCCCCTGCCACCCGCGCACGCGCACCAAGCTCGAGCGGCTGAACCTGCCGCCGGGGTTGAAGCTGCTCGAGCCGCAGCCCTACCTCGCCTTCGTCGCGCTCATGCAGGGCGCCCACTACGTGCTCACCGACTCCGGCGGGATCCAGGAGGAGACCACCGTGCTCGGCGTGCGCTGCCTGACCGTGCGCGAGAACACCGAGCGCCCGGTGACCTACGAGCTCGGCACCAACCGCATGGTCGGGATCGTGCCCGCCGAGGTCGGCGCCGCCGCGCTCGCGGCCCTCGACGAGGGTCCCCTCGCGCCGGTCAGCCCGCCGCTGTGGGACGGACGCGCCGGCGAGCGGATCGCCGCCGCCCTCGCCGGCTACGGCGCCGGCGGCGCCGCCGAGGCCCGCCGCCGGGTCGAGGCCCTCGGCGGGAACCTCGCCGTCGACTAGCGCCCGGCCCACTTGCGTGCGCACGCGCGCGCGCGCTCGAGCTCGGGCTTGCCCGCAGGCAGCGCCCGCCAGCGCCGATCGGCCTCGGCGAAGTGACCCTCGAAGAACGCGACCCAGCCCTCGACCCGCGGCCCGACGCCCGACTCGCCGCGCTCGACGCTGGCCCAGGCTTCGTCGAAGAAGGCCGCCCCGGCGTAGAGCTTGGCGGGAGCGACCCCCTCGAGCTCGGCCCCGTTGGCCAGGTGCAGCAGCAGCTGACACCAGGCCCAGCCGCGCTCGTGCGCGACGCTGGAGAAGCGAGCGGGGTCGTAGGCGTTGCTCAGGTCCTGCGCCCGGGACAACGCCTGCGCCAGCTCCCCGGCCCCGCTCCAGCGTGTGGCGAGGGCGGCCCGCAACTCGGGCGAGTAGGACCAGAGGTCGCACTGCACCCGGTTGCGCAGGAAGAAGCGCGAGTCGTCGGGGCCCCGCGGGGGGACCCCCACGTTGGCGCTGATCGCGTCGAGGCCGAGGAGGGTCTCCGTGGCGAGCTCGACCTCGCCGTCCCGCGCGAGGGCCAGCGCGCGCACGTAGAGGCTCAGCCGCTGGGCGTAGCCGCGGGTCGACATGGTGTAGGGCTGGATCTTGGCCTCGAGGGCCTCGCGCTCGGCGGTGTGCAGCAGCCACCCCAGCCGGCCCTGTTCCCAGTAGGTCTCGTCGGGCAGCTCGCCCAGGGCGAGCCCCGGGCCCCAGGCGACGAGGCGGCGCAGGCGCCCCTGGCAGCGACCGGCGGTCCAGCCCGCGAGCTCGCCGCGGGACGGGGGCACCGCGGGGAAGGTCTGCCCCAGGCGGAGCATGGCCAGCTTGGGGAGCCCGCGCGACGGGGTCAGGCGCAGGGAGTGCGTGTGCCCCTCGGGGTCCCAAGCCGAGAGGGTCAGCTCGGGCGGGGTCCAGGCGAGGGCCACCGTCAGCGGGCCGCGGGGGTCGATCTCGAGGGGCAGGCGCTCCGGGCTCGCGCCCCGGCCCCTCAGCAGCGCGTGCAAGGCGAGCCCGTAGTCGTCGCCCTGGCGCAGGGCCCAGCCCATGGCGGGGGCCGCGGACATGTCGGCCGCGGACTCACGGGAGAACTCGGGCACGAGCATCAGCCCCACCCAGCCGGGGTTGATCAGGCGCAGGTCCGAGAAGGTCGCGCGCACCTCCCAGGGCCCGCCGTCGAGCCGCAGGGGCAAGGCGAGCTCCGGGCGCGAGAGGCCTATGCCGCGGAAGGCCAGCTCGCCCGCGGCGGTGCGCGAGAAGGACCAGGGCTCGTAGAGCACGACCCGTTCGGCCACCTCGCCGCTGGGCCAACCCTCGAGGGCGAAGGCCGGGGCGCGATCGGGCTCGGCGTGCAGCGCTGGCGAATCGCCCGGCCCGTCGTCCGCCGGGTCCTCGGTGCGTTCCTCCGCGGCCGGCGTCGGCCCCGCCGGCTCCGGCGCCTGCCCGCGCACGAGCAGCCAGGTGAGGGCGCTGGTCACGACCAACGCGGCGACCACGGCCAGCACCGCCAATGCCCGCAGCGGGGGACCCGCCGCCGGCGCGTCGCGCTCGGCGTCGAGAGCCGCCGCCAACGCCGCCGCGCTCGCCGGACGACGAGCGGTGTCGAAGGCCAGGCAGCGCATGCAGAGCTGACTGAGCCAGACTGGCACCTCGGGGCGCAGCCTGCGCGGGGGAGGGATCCGCTCGAACTCCACCGTCGCCATGCACTGCTGGAGCGAGGTCCCGAGCACCGGCGGACGCCCGCAGAGGCAGGCGTAGAGCACGGCCCCCAGCCCGTAGAGGTCGGTGGCCGGGCCCAACGCGTCGAGCTGCCCGCGGGCCTGCTCCGGCGCCCAGTAGCCGGGGGTCCCGAGGAACGCGCCGCTCTGGGTCAAGCGCGTCGCCTTGCCGTCGAACTCCAGCGCGAGGCCGAAGTCGGTGAGCAGCGCCTGCTCCCCGCGGAGGAGCACGTTGTCGGGTTTGAGGTCGCGGTGCAGCAACCCGCGCGCGTGCACGTGGGCCAGCGCCTGCGCCAGCTGCCGGGTCAGGCGCAGCGCCTCGTCCAGCGGCAGCGGCCCCTGAGCCAGGCGCCGCTCGAGGCTCTCACCCTCGACCAGCTCGAGGGCCACCCAGGGGGCGCCCCGGTGCTCGCCCGCGTCGACCAGGGGCACGACCCCCGGGTGGCGCAACCCCCGCAGCGCGTCGACCTCGCGCTGGAAGCGCGCGCGCGCCTGGGGGCGGAGGGCCTGCTCGGGCTTGAGCAACTTCAGCGCCACGACGCTGCCGTCCGCGCCCCGGGCGCGATAGACCACGCCCACGCCTCCGCGGCCGAGCTCGTCGAGGATCGAATACGGCCCGATCTGCATGCCCGAGGGTAGTCAGCGAGGCGAGGGCGCGCCTACTCACCGAGCAGGCGCCGGCCGAGCTCGCGCATGGACACGACCTGTTCGTCGAGGGGCGGCTTCAGCCCCGCGGCCTCGGCCTGGTCGAGGAGCTCGAGGGCCCGCGCGGCGTCGCCCCCCTCGAGGGTCGCGCGCGCCCAGTGCACGTAGAGCTCGGCGTCGTCAGACCCCAGCTCCGCGGCGCGGGCGAAGTCGGCCTCGGCGCCCGGGAGGTCCTTCAGGCGGTAGCGGGCGATCCCCCGGCGGAGGTGCACCCGGGCTCGCCCCGGCAGCAGCTCGAGGGAGCGGTCGTAGGCGGCGACGGCTGCGCGGTAGCGCTTGAGCTCGCTGAGCGCGTCTCCGCGCGAGCTGTGCAGCTTGGGGTCGTCGGCGAGCTCGAGGGCGCGGTCGAAGTCGGCGAGGGCCAGCTCGAGGCGCCCGAGTCTGCCGCGGCACATGCCGCGCTGGGCAAAGGCAGACCCGTAGTCGGGGGTGATCTCGATCGCCCGGCTGTAGTCGTCGATCGCCGCCTCGAACCTCCCCAGTCCCTTCTGCGCGTTGCCCCGGGTGAACCACGCCGGGGACTGGTCGGGAGCCAGCTCGACCGCGCGGCTCGCGTCGGCCAGCGCCGCGGCGGAGTTGCCCTGGAGTTGGTGGGCGTGGGCGCGGGTGGCCCAGGTCTTGCCCTGGGTGTCGTCGAGCTCCAGCGCCCGCTCGCAGTCGGCGACCGCTCGCTGGAAGTCCCCCAACTGGATTCGCGCCTGCGCGCAGTCGGTGAGAGCCTCGCACGTCTCGCGGTCGTTGGCGGGGCAGCCGAGGGCCCGCTCGAAGTCGGCCACCGCCTCGGCGTAGCGCCCCAGCTTGAGCAGCGCGGCACCGCGGTAGTAATGCGCGGTGAAGCTGGAGCCCATGGCGATCCGCCGGGTGTAGTCGTCGATCGCGAGGTCGTAGCGCTCGCGCTGGAAGTGAACGTAGCCACGGTTGATCCAGAGCTCGGGCCGATCGGCCCCGGCCGCGGCGGCGCGGTCCAGGTCCTCCTGGGCGGCGTCGATATCGCCCCGGGCCCCGCGCGTGATCCCGCGCACCAGGTAGGCCTCGCCAAGCTCGGGGTCGTGCTGCAACGCCCGGTCGAAGTAGCGCTCGGCCTCGAGCGTGCGCTGCCGGTCGAACTCGATCAGCCCCAGGAGGAGGCACGAGCCCGCGGGGTCGCTCGCGGCGGCGGCCTCGGCGTCGGCCTGCGCCTCCGCCAGCCCCCCCAGGCGCAGCCGGGCACGCCCGCGCCCGAGGAGCGCCGCGGGGAGTCCGGGTTGCTCGGCGAGGATCGCCTCGAAGGCCTCCAGCGCCTGGGGGAACCGCCGGCGCGCGAGCAACGCCTGCGCGCGGGCGAGAGGGTCGTCGCTCGCGGCCACGTCGGAGAGCGGGTCGGCGTCGTCGCTCACGTCGAGGTCGTCGCGCACCCCGGCCTCGTCGCTCACCTCGGCGTCGTCGGTCGCGCCGGGCAGGGTCCCGACCCACACCGTGACCAGGGCGACCCCCAGCGCCGCCCCCCCGGCGAGCACCCAGAGCCCGCCACGGCGGGCGGGCTGCGCCGGCGGCGCGCTGCCGGCGCCGAGGATCAGGGCCCGCGCCACCGCGTCGGCGCTCGGCGGTCGCTGCTCGGGCTCCGGCGCCAGGCAGCGCATGCAGAGCTCGCTCAGCCATGCGGGGACCTCGGCGCGCAGCACGTGGGGGGCGACGACCTCGCGGAAGCGGGCCCCTTGCAGGTAGTCGTGCAGCGACTTGGCCTGAACCGGCGGCACGCCGGTGAGGCAGGCGTAGAGCACGCCGCCGAGGCCGTAGAGGTCGGTCGCGGGGCCGACGCGTTGCTTCTCGCCGAGCGCCTGCTCGGGCGCCCAGTAGCCGGGGGTCCCGAGGAACGCGCCGGTCTGCGTCAGGCGCGTGCGCTCGAGGTCCTCGTCGAGGGCGAGCCCGAAGTCGGTCAGGCGCACCTCGCCCCCGTCGAGGAGTACGTTCTCGGGCTTGAGGTCGCGGTGGACCACGCCGCAGGAGTGGACGTAGCTCAAGGCGCCAGCGAGCTGCTGGGTGATCCGCTGCGCCTCATGGATCGCGAGCGGCCCGGTGCGCAGGCGCTCGGCGAGGCTCTCGCCGCGCACGAGGTCCAGCGCCAACCATGGCCGGCCCTCGTGCTGGCCGGCCGCGCGCAGCCCGACCACGTGCGGGTGGCTCAGCCGCGACAGCGCCTCGGCCTCGCGAGCGAAGCGCTGCCGGGCGGGCCCCGTCGCCCCGCGCAGGAGCTTGAGCGCCACACGCACGCCGCTGGCGTCCTCGGCGAGGAACACGACCCCCATGCCCCCGCGGCCGAGCTCGCGGAGCACCCGATACGGCCCGATCTGCTGCACGGGTTCAGCCTACGCGCCCGGCGCGGATCACGCCGGGGCCACGCGCTCAGCCGCCGAGCCGCTCGCGAGCGCGCACGCGCAGGCCGCGCATGGCCTCGGCCTCCTCGCCGAGGAGCCCCGCGAGCAAGGCGCGATCGACCGCTTCGATCGTCTCGGCGTAGCGCTCGAGGGCGAACAGCGCCATGGCGCGCTGCGCGTGGACCTGAGCGTCGTCGGGCTCGACGCGCAGGGCGTCGGCGCAGGCCAGCAGCGCCTCCTCCCAGCGCTTCAGCCCCAGCAGGCAGCGGGCGCGGATCCGCGGGATCGCCTCGTCGCCGGGCTCCCGCGCCGCGAGCCAGTCCAGGTCGGCGAGCGCGACCTCGAAGCGCTTGGCCTGCAACGCTACTTGCATGCGCTTGACACGCAGGTTGCTGTCGTCGGGAACCCGCTCCACGGCGGAGCCGAACGCCTCGAGCGCCTCGGGGAAGCGCCCGAGGTCGGCCAGCACCTCGCCGCGGCTGATCTGGGTCTTCGCGCGCTGGGGGTCCAGGCTCACGAGGCGGTCGAGGTCCACGAGCGCCTCCTCCAGCCGCCCCAGCTGGCGAAACACCTCGGCGCGGCTGGTCAGCGCCCCCAGGCGGTCGGGCTCGAGCTCCAGCGCGCGCGCGTAGTCGGCCAACGCCTCCTCGGCGTGGCCCAGGTAGAACAGCGTGCTCGCGCGGCTGACCCGCGCGGTGACCGAGTCGGGGCGCAGCTCGAGGGCCACGTCGAGGTCGGCCCGGGCCTCCTCGTAGCGGCCCAGCTCGGACAGAGCCCGCGCCCGGTTGGCGCGCACGTTGAACTCCGAGGCGCCGCGCTCGAGGGCCCGCGCGTAGTCGTCGAGGGCCTCCTCGCTGCGCCCGAGCTCGACCTTGGCCGAGCCGCGATTGGAGTAGACGGCGCCCCGGGTCGGGTCCAAGGCGAGGGCGGCGTCGCAGGTGCGGAGCGCCTCGGCGAAGCGGCCGGCCGCGAGGTGGTCGCGAGCCTCGGTGGCGAGGGCTGCCGCGCGCTCGCTGGAGCCCCCGCGGGTCGCCACCAGCGCCACGCCCCCCAGGGCGAGGACGGCCAGCAACGCGACCGCGACCAGCGCGCGGCGCAGCCGGCGCGCGCCCGCGTGCCCGGCGAGCTGGGGGCCCTGGATCAGCGCCCGCGCCACGGCCTCCATGCTCGCGGGTCGCGCCTGGGGGTCGACGGCCAGGCAGCTCAGGCAGAGCCGGCTCAGCCAGCGCGGAACCTCGGGCCGCAGCTCGTGGGGCGGGGGGATCCGCCGGACCCCGATCGAAGCCACCAGCGCCGGGAGCGAGTCGGCCTCGACGGGCGGCCCCCCGGTGAGGCAGGCGTAGAGCACGGCGCCCCAGCCGTAGACGTCGGTCGCGGGGCCGATCCGCTGCTTCTCGCCCCGCGCCTGCTCGGGCGACCAGTAGCCGGGGGTCCCGAGGAAGGCGCCGGTCTGGGTCAAGCGCTCCTCCTCGGACGCGTCGTCGAGGGCGAGGCCAAAGTCGGTCAGCAGCGCCTCGTCCCCGCGGAGGAGCACGTTGTCGGGCTTGAGGTCGCGGTGCAGCACGCCGCAGTCGTGCACGTAGCGCAGCGCGCTCGCGAGCTGCTGCCCGATCCGGATCGCCTTCCACACCGGGAGCGGCCCCTCGTCGAGGCGCCGCTGCAGGCTCTGGCCTTCGACGAACTCGAGGGCCAACCAGGGCATGCCCTTTTGCTGGCCGCTGCCTCGGTAGCGGATCACGTGCGGGTGCTGCAGCCGCGAGAGCGCCTGAGCCTCGGCGAGGAAGCGCTTGCGCGAGAGCGGGCGCGAGAGCCGCGCGCTGTGCAGCAGCTTCAGCGCGACCGGCTCGCCGGCCTCGTCTTCGGCGCGGAACACGACCCCCGCGCCTCCCCGCGCGAGCTCCTCCACGATCCGATACGGCCCGATCTGCACCCCCTCAGCCTAGCGCCCGAGGCGTCGCCGAGCCGGTTCAACGGGGAACGCGCGAGCCCAGGCTCCGCCGCAGGTCTCGCAGCTCCTGGAGCTGTCCGGGGCTCGGGGCGCAGGCCTCGGCGTGCTCCAGGTCGCGGAGCGCCTCCTCCACTCGACCGCGATTCCCGAGGTACTTGCTGCGGTCGATCCTGGCCTGCACGAGGTCGGGGTCGACCTCCAGGGCCCGATCGAGCTTGGCGAGGGCCTCGCTCAGCCGGCCGAACTTGGCGTCGACCATGGACAAGCTGTGCCAGAGCGTCGCGTTCTGCGGGTCGAGCTCGAGGGCGCGTCGCATGTCGGCGAGCATGGGCTCGAGGTTTCCCCTGATCTCGTTCAGCGAAGCGCGCGCGAGGTAGGCGGCCGAGTTCTGCGGATCGAGCTCGATCGCGCGCTCGATCGCCTCCTCGGCCCCGTCGAGCCGCCGGAAGAAGACCAGCGCGCGAGCCTTACCCAGCCACGCCTTGGCCAACTTGGGCTGCAGCGTCAGCGCACGCTCGAAGTCCGCCAGCCCGTCCTCCGTGTTGCCGCGGGCCAGCTGGGTATAGCCGCGGACCATCCACACCTCCCCCACCTGGGGGTCGAGGTCCAGCGAGCGCGAGAGGCTGCGATAGGCCTCCTCGAGGTCGTTCCGCTGGCCGAAGCACAGGCCACGGGCAGCCCAGGCCGTGGGCGCCTCGGGGTCGAGCTCGAGCGCGCGCTCGAGGGTGCGGTAGCGCCTCCTCGTAGCGTCGCAGGCGCACGAGCAGCTCGCCGCGCAGCGAGATCAGGCGTGGGCGCTCGGGGAAGCGCCCGAGCAGCGCCTCGACCATGCGCAGCGCGCGGGCGTGGTCGCCGGCGAGGGTCACCTCCTTGATCGGGGCGAAGGCCTCCAGGTAGGGGTCGGGCGCGGGCTCCGCTCGGCCTCCGTCGCTCGGCGTGACCAGCACCGCTACCAACCCACCCCCGACCCCGAGCAGCGCGAGCGACGCCAGCACCCAGGGCAGCGCGAGGTGCAGCCCCAGGCGAGCAGGTCGAGCCTCGCCCTCCTGCGCCGCGAGCAACGCGCGGGCGACGGCGGCGCAGGTCGGGTAGCGCGCGCTCGGCTCGGCGCGCAGGCAACGCGCGACCACGTCGCTCAGCGCGCGGGGCACGTCGGGGCGCACCCGGTGCAGGGGCTCGCACTCGGTGCTCGTGGCCACGTCGAGCGAGCGCGGGTCGACCGGGGGGCGCCCGCTGATCATGGCGTAGGCCAGCGCCCCCAACCCGTAGACGTCGGTGGGCACCCCCAGCGCAGCGCGCTGCCCGGTGGCCAGCTCGGGAGCCCAGTAGCCGGGCGAGCCCATGAGCACACCGCTCTGGGTGACCCGCGAGCGCTCGTCCTCGAGGTCGCGGGCGAGGCCAAAGTCGAGCAGCACGGGGGTCCCGTCGGGGCGGAGCATGACGTTCGCGGGCTTGAGGTCGCGGTGCAGGACGCCGCAGCCGTGGGCGTAGTCCAGGGCCAGGGCCAGGGAGTGCGCGACCTCGACGGCCTTGCCCACGGCGAACGCGCCGACCCGGTCGAGCCGCGCCTGCAGCGACTCGCCCTCGACCAGCTCCTGGGCGATCCAGGGGGCGCCGTGGTGCTCGCCCGCGTCGACGACCCGCACCAGGTTCGGGTGCCGCAAGCGCCGGAGGGTCGCGAGCTCGGTCTCCAGCCGACGCCGAGAGAGCGCGCGCTCCCTGGCCAGGAGCTTGAGCGCCACGCGCTGCCCGCTCGGGTGCTCCGCGCGGAACACGATCCCCTGCCCGCCGCGGGCCAGCTCGTCGAGCACTCGGTAGGGGCCGATCTGCATGCCCCGAGGGTAGAGCCCGCGGCGCCCACGTGCCCGGACGTGCGCCCCACGTTCCCGACGTGGCTACGCCGTTGACGGCCTGCTGGCGGGCCGCACCGAGCCTTCCTGGGTTGGGGCTCTACCTGCGAAGCGCTCCCTGGACCGTCGACGCGCAGGGCACGAAGCGGTCGCCCACCCGGTCGTAGCGCCGGTTCTCGGTCAGCACCCGGTCGGGGTAGAGCCGGTAGCGACGGTAGATCGCGCTGAACTTCGTGGTGCTCCCCGCGCAGGAGACGAGCAGCGGGACCCGCTCGCCGGGGAGCTCGATCTGGAACGCGCGGTGGGTGTGCCCGCAGAGCAAGAGCTGCACCCCCTGGCGCTGGCAGAGCGCGATCAGCGCCTTGCCGTCGCGGTTGTTGCGCGTGCGCCGGTCGGGCTTGCCGTTGCCCAGGATCGGCGGGTGGTGCACGAGCACGACCTTGATCGGGGCGTCGGTCTCGGCCAGCAGCCGCTCGGCCTCGGCCAGCTGCTCGGCGCCGAGCACGCCGTAGGCGTTGAGGAAGGGCGTCGCCACCGCGCTGTCGAGGGAGAGGAAGAGCACGTCCTCCACCCGCTGGGTGTAGGGGAACTCGAGCCCCGGGTCGCCCATGAGCGGACCGACGAACTGGTTGAAGCGGTGGGTGGCGTGGGCCAGGCGGGTGTAGGCGTCGTGGTTCCCGGGAATGATCGTGCGCCGCTGCGGAGGCACGGGCAGCCGGGAGAGGATCTCGCAGGCGCGGGAGAACTCGCTCTCGAAGGCGAGGTTCGTCAGGTCGCCAGTGACCGCCACGTGGTCCGGGGGGTCAGCGCAGAGGTCCTCGATCGCGGCGTGCAGCACGCCCACCGGGTGAGAGCGGTTGGTGAGCAGGTTGAACCCGCCCAGGATCCGCTTGCCCACGTAGCGCTGCCAGCGCTCCCCGGCGAGGGGCGCCCCCATTACGTGAATGTCCGAAATGTGGGCCAGCTCCACCCTACTTCGACCCCTCCTCGGGTTCGTGCTCGATGATCCAGCCCTCCCGCGGGAAGCCGCGGGTCACGCGCAGGGGCGTGCCGTCGGGGGCGATCACCGAGAAGTCGTCGCAGGTCCAGGGGAGCGACGTCTGTCCCCAGCGGGCGAGGGTGAAGTGCAGGTGGGGGAGGCCGGAGTTCCCGGTGTTGCCGACCTCGGCGATCTGCTGCCCCGCCTCGACCTGGTCGCCCTCCTTGACGGTGATCGAGCCGAGCTTGGTGTGGAGGTACCAGCTCATTTCGCCGTTCTCGTGCCCGATCGCGATCCCGTTGTGCTTCTTGAGCGCGTCGTCGGGGATCTGCCCGATCTCGTTGTCGGGGAAGCCCTCGCGCACCTGGAGCACCGTCCCCGGGCCGACCGCGTAGACCGGCGCGCCGAAGCAATAGTAGTCCTCGTTGGTCTTGCCGTCGGTGCGCCAACGCTTGCCCTTGCTGTCGACCTTCATCAGGTCCAGCGCGTAGATCGCGTAGGTCTTCAGCTGGTGGTGTCGGGTGCGATCAGGGCTCGCCTCCCAGCGCCCGCGCAGCGGGAACTGCCAGGGCTGGCTCGCCTGCTGGTAGCGCTCGGTGTAGGGGCGCAGCTTCTTGATCGTCTTCTTGTCGAAGGGGTCGATCTGCGCGGCCTCGCAGAGGAAGCTGCGCGCCACGGCGGGAGCGCCGTGGTCCTCGGCCTTGTCCGCCAGCTTGAGCAGCGCGTTTATGTCGACGGTCTTCAAGGCGCGGCGCTCGGTGGCGAGCACCGTCGCGGCGTCGACCCACTCGCCCTCGTGCTTGATCCGGCCCAGGCGGTGGTGCGCGTCCTCGAAATCGGGGTCGAGCTCGAGCGCCTTCTCGAAGGCCTGCTTGGCCTCTTCGGGCAGCTCGCGGTCTGCCGCCCACACCCCGACCCGCACCCAGTCCTTGGGCTCCACGGCCTTCTCGGCCTTCCGGGCGTAGGTCCGGCGCCGCGTCTCCAGGTCCTCCCCGCTCGGGGGCCCGATCTCGCTCAGGCTCTCGATCGCCGGATACTTGATCTTCTTCTTCCCCGGAGCGCGGATCTCGAGGTAGCTGGACTTGAACTTGACCGTGCCCTCGAGGACCTCGCCCGTGTAGAGCGTGACCTTCAGCCGGACTTTCTCTTCGGTGTTGGTGGCCAGCGCCGGGGTCAGCGCCAGCAGCGCGAGCAGCGCCAGGCAGCGAATCGACATGCGCCCAGCATAGCGGACTCGGGACGCACTCGCCGAGGCGCCGGCGCGCACCGAATTCCGCCAGTTGGCTGGGTGCCAGCCAGCCAGGCGCGCTAACCCTCGCGCGGGTGGGCTGGCACGCGGCGTGCACGCCGACTCCGCGGAAGGATTGATTCCCCCAGGAAGGACCCCATGGGAATCAAACCCATTCGCCTCGCGGTGTGCACCGCGGCGCTCTGCGCGTTCGCCGCGCAACCCTCCCTCGCCAAGAAGCGGGACCGGACCTTGAACGTCCGCTACACCCCCGGCGGCGACTACGGCCAGGAGCTCAGCGGCGCCGAGCTCAAGGCCCAGAAGAAGGTCCTCGGGGTGTGGATCACCAAGTCCCGCGCGGTGCTGAAGAACGGCGCCGCGAGCTTCAGCTTCCGCAGCACCAACTGGAAGAACTTCAGGGTCCAGTTGGTCACCAAGGCCGACGACCGCAAGTTCGTGCTCCGCGACAAGAAGCTCATCGACGGCGCCTTCCGCCTCAACCAGGACGTGCCCGAGACCGGCAAGAAGGATGGCACCAACAGCGTGACCCTCCCGGGCGACCCCATGGTCGACGCGTTCTTCGTGGCCAACGGATACGGGCTCAGGGACGTCGTGCTCCTCGTGCGCGACGTGCGGGCCAACCGCCTCGAGCTGCGCGGCTCGACCCTCGAGCTCGACCCCCGCGACGCGCAACCCCGGCGGATCTCCTACGCCATGGCCGCGCTGGTGACCCGGCGCTGGGGCTTCCGCGAGGGGCTGACCCCGAGCCGGATCACGGACCTCCTCGCCTCGAGGACGGCGGTCCCGGACCCCTTCCAGCTCGCGCTGATCGCCTACGTCGCAGGGCGCTCCACCCCGGGCGCGGTCTACCACGTCCCGGGCGAGCAGCGCCCCGCGGTGGGCCAGGTGCGCGCGCTGGGTGCGCGGCACCCGCTGAACGTGATGGCCCTGTTCTACGACCTGTTCGACGGGCGCAGCGGCGCCGACCAGGTGCAGTGGGAGGGCGAGCTCGCCCGGCTGCTGAACCTCAAGCAGTACCTCCTCGACAGCCCCGAGCGCTGGACCTGGGGCGAGCTGCTGCAGTTCGAAGACGGGGAGCTCCTCGGCTACTCCGAGCTGGGCGACCCGGCGGTGTTCGCCGAGCGCAGGGCCAAGCTGAACGCGCTGCTCGAGGAGAACGGGATCGCCTTCGCCGACGGCGTCGTGCGCTAGCACCCCCTGGGCTGCGCCTCGCTACACTGGTGGCGAGGAGGCGGGGTGCAGCCCGAGTCCGATTCCGTTCTCGACGCCGTGCACCGGCTCAAGGACCAGATCCGCGAGCGCGGGCGGGTGCTGAGCGCCAAGACCGGCGAGCTGGTCGCGGCGCGGGCGCACCTGCAGCGCGTGTTCGCGGCGCTCACCGACGCGGTGATCGTGTTCGACGCCACGGGCAAGGTCGAGTCCGCCAACCACAGCGCCCTCGAGCTGCTCGGCACCAGCGCCGACCTCCTGATCGGGCTCCCGGGCAGCGAGCTGTGGGTCGACCCCGAGGAGGCGGCGGCCTTCGCGCCGGAGCGCTTCGCCGAGCTGCTCGCGCGCAAGCAGTGGCAGCGCAGCGAGACCGTGCTCTGCGCACCGGGCAGCGTGCGCGTGCCCGTGGTGTGGAGCGCGAGCGTGCTCGAGCTCGAGGGGCGCGCGGTGGGTCTGGTGGGGATCGCCCGCGACGCGCGCGACATGCGCAAGCTACAGCAGACCAAGGTCCGCGCGATCCAGGCCCTCGCCGCGAGCGTGGCCCACGAGATCCGCAACCCCCTGGGCGCGATCCAAAACTCACTGGCGCTGCTCGCCGACGCGTCCCTCGAGGGCGAAGACAAGACCCTGCTCGAGATCGCCCGCAGCGAGACGCGGCGGATCGGCGAGATCGTCGACACCTTCATGACCTTCGCCCGCCCAGCGCTGCCGCAGCTGGCGCGCACCGACCTCGCCGCGCTGGTGAACGAGATCACGACCCTCGCCAGCCAGGACCCGCGGGCCCAGGCCGGGGTGGGTGTGGTGTGCGTGGTCGACGCCGCGCTGCCGGTGGCCAACGCCGACCCCGACCAGATCAAGCAGGTGCTCTGGAACCTGCTGAGCAACGCCCTCGACGCCGCCCGCTCGCGGGTGGCGGTGCGGGTCCGCGCCGAGGGCGCGCGCCTGCTGGTGCGGGTCGCCGACGACGGCCCGGGGATCGCCCCCTCGACCCTGGCGCGGGTGTTCGACCCCTTCCACACCACCAAGCCCACCGGGACGGGGCTCGGGCTCCCGATCGCGCGGCGGATCGTCGAGGCCCACGAGGGCGAACTGCGCCTGGAGAGCGTCGTCGGCGCGGGGGTCGTGGCGACGATCACGCTGCCGCGTAGCATGGAGGTTTCGCCTGCCCCCGAGGAGGCCCCCTAGCGTGGCCCAGCTGCTCGTCGTCGAAGACCAACCCGCCCTGCGCCAGACCATGACCATTGCGCTCTCGCGCGCTGGGCACGCCGTCGACGACGTCGCCAGCGGTGAGGACGCCCTGGCCCGCGTCCAAGAGACCCTCTACGACCTGGTGATCACCGACCTCCGCCTGGGAGAGACCGACGGCCTGCACGTGCTCAAGGGGGTCAAGGCCCGCGACGCCGACACCGAGGTGGTCGTGGCCACGGCCTACGGGACGATCGACTCTGCGGTCGAGGCGATCCGCGCCGGCGCCTTCGACTACCTGACCAAGCCGTTCACCCCCGACCAGCTGCTGCACGTCGTCGATCGCGCCCTCGAGCGCCGGCAGCTGAAGACCGAGGTCCGCTACCTCAACCGCCGGCTGGAGGACCCCAACGACCCGCCCGAGCTCGTCGGCGAGAGCAAGCGCTTCCAGCGGGTGCTGGAGATCGTGCGCGAGTGGGCGACCAGCGACTCCACGATCCTCGTCACCGGCGAGACCGGCTCGGGCAAGGACCTCGTGGCGCGCATGATCCAACGCCTCAGCCCGCGGGCCGACGAGGTGTTCGTGGTCGTCAACTGCTCGACGATCCCCGACGCGCTGTTCGAGAGCGAGCTGTTCGGGCATATCAAGGGCGCCTTCAGCGGCGCGACCCGCAACCGCAAGGGCCTCGCCCAGGAGGCAAACGGGGGCACGCTCTTCCTCGACGAGATCGGCGAGCTGCCCATGTCGGTGCAGCCGCAGCTGCTACGCTTCCTCGAGACCGGCGAGGTGCGCCCGATCGGACAGAACCGTTCGGTGCGCGTCGACACGCGCGTGATCGCGGCCACCAACCGCGACCTGCGGACCATGATCGACGAGGGCGAGTTCCGCGAGGACCTCTACTACCGGCTGAACGTGCTCCCCCTCTCGCTGCCGCCGCTGCGCGAGCGCGCCGAGGACATTCCCCAGCTCGCCCAGCGCTTCCTCGAGCGCTTCGCCCGCCGCCTCGGCCGCCAGGCCGAGAGCTTCTCCCCCGACGCCGAGCAGGTGCTCATGACCTACGCCTGGCCGGGGAACGTGCGCGAGCTGGAGAACGTGATCGAGCGCGCGGTGATGCTCGCCCGCGGCGCGGTGATCCACGCCGAGCACCTGTTCATGCCCGACGCCCAGCGCCGCGTACCCTCGAGCTCTGCGGGCGGCGGCGTGGGCGACCTGATCAGCCTCGCCGAGCTCGAGCGCATGCAGATCCTGGCGATCCTCAAGCGACTCCAAGGCAACCAGAAGAAGGCCGCCGGGGTGCTCGACATTTCCAAGAGCACGCTCTGGCGCAAGCTCAAGGAATACGGGATCGACGCGGCGACCTTCGCCAAGTAGGCGTCATTGGTGCGCGAGCTGCTCCTGCACCTGAGCGCGGAGCCGCGTGACCCGGGACCGGACGTCGGGGTCGAGGGAGTCGTCGCGGAGCGCGGCCTCGAAGTCGCGGAGCGCGGGCTCCAGGTGCCCCAGCCGCATGTGGCACAGCCCGCGCAGCTGGTTCACGTAGCCGTCGGGCTCCTGCTCCAGCGCGCGATCGAAGGCTGCGATCGCCTGGGGGATCCGCTTCAGGCCGAGGTAGGCGTAGCCGCGCTCGGCCTGAATTTGCTCGGCGTCAGGGTCGAGCTCCGCCGCGCGGTCCAGGGCCTCGAGGGCCTCGACGTGCCGCACCTGGGAGTTGAGGACCACCGCGCGGTTGACCTGGACCACCGCGCTCGGCGCGAGCTCGAGCACCCGGTCGAGCGCGCGCAGCGCGTCGTCGTGGTGGCCGAGGGCCATGTGGATCTTGGCGCGGACGAAGCCGACCTCCGCCTCGAGGCCGGCGTCGAGCTCCAGCGCGCGGGTCAGCTCTGGGAGCGCCTCGGTGGGCCGACCCATGCGCGCGAGCACCTCGCCCCGGCGGTAGTGGAGGAAGCCCGAGTCGGGCCGCAGCCCGAGGGCGAGGTCGACCGCGGCCAGCGCCTCGGGGAAGCGACCGAGCTGGATCAAGGGCACGCAGCGCGCCGAGAGCGCGGGCTCGTAGCGGGGGTCGAGGGCCAGCGCGCGCTCGTAGGCCGCGAGCGCCTCCTCGAAGCGCAGCAGCGAGGTCAGGCGCTTGCCCCGCTCGGTGTGCGCGTAGGGCTCGCCGGGTGCGAGCTCGAGGGATCGGTCCAGGGCGGCCAGCGCCTCCTCGTGGTGCCCGAGCCTGCCCAGCGCGGCCCCGCGCACGGTGTGCGCGAGGGCCTGCTGGGGGTCGAGCTCGAGGGCCGCCTCCGAGGCGGCGAGGCCGGCCTCCGCCCGGCCCTCGAGCAGCAGCGCGCGGGCGCGCTCGGCCTGCTGGCGCGCGCCCCCGTCACCCGCCCGCGCCCAGAGCGCGACCCCCAGGGCGAGCCCGGCGGCGGCGGCCAGCCCGGCGGCCCAGCGGTGCAGGCGGCGCGCTGGGGCTGGGGCCAGCGGCTGGGCGAGGAGCAGCGCCCGCGCGACCGCCTCCGCGTCCGGCGGGCGGCGCGCGGGGTCGGGGGCGAGGCAGCGCATGCAGAGCGCGCTCAACCACTCGGGGACCTCGGGCCGCAGCTCCCGCGGGGGGCGCACCCGCTCGAACTCCACGGTCTGCAGGTAGCCGGCTAGCGACTGGGCCTCGATCGGCGCGCGCCCGGTGAGGCAGGTGTAGAGCACGGCGCCGAGGCCGTAGAGGTCGGTCCGCGGCGAGAGCGACTGCAGGTCACCGCGCGCTTGCTCGGGCGCCCAGTAGCCGGGGGTCCCCATGAACACCCCCGAGGCGGTGATCCGGCTAAGCGAAACCTCCAGGTCGCGGGCGAGGCCAAAGTCGGTGAGCAGCGCGTCGTCGCCGCGGAGCAGGACGTTGGCCGGCTTGAGGTCGCGGTGCAGCACGCCGCAGCCGTGGACGTAGGCCAGCGCCTGGGCGAGGTGCTGGGCATAGCGGATCGCTGCCGCCACCGGGAGCGGGCCGTGGCGCAGCCGCTCCTCGAGGGAGCAGCCCTCGACCAGCTCGAGGGCCAGCCAGGGGCTGCCGCCCTCGTCCCCGGCGGCCAGGATCGGAACCACGTGGGGGTGCCGCAGCTTGGCCAACGCGCGGACCTCGAGCTCGAAGCGCCGCCGGGCCCGCGGGTCCTCGGCGCGGCGGAGGAGCTTGAGCGCGACCTCGCGCCCGTCGGGGCCCTGGGCGCGGTAGACCACGCCCATGCCACCCCGGGCGAGCTCGCTGAGCACCTGATACGGACCGATCCGCTGCACGCGGTCAGCGTAGTCGGCCCGCCGGTGACGCGCCTAGCGCGCGGCGGCCTTGGCCGCCGACAGCAGCTGCTCGACCGCCTCGAGGCGCGCGGGGTAGCGGTCGCCGGGGCCCGCGCGGTGGGTGTAGCCCCCGCTGAGGAGCGCGAGCAGGGCGTGCGCCTGGGCGCCCGGCCCCTGCTTGGTGACCTCGCCCGCCCGGACCTGGCGCGCGAGCCAGTCGCGCCCGCGCCCGGCGAGCTCGTAGGCGTCGGGGGCGGCGAGGGCGCTCGAGGCGCAGAGCAGGAGCAAGACCGCGGCGCGCACGGCTAGCTCCCCGACGGGCCCAAGCACTTGCCCGACTCGTCCCACCGGTAGAACCCCTCCCCCGACTTCCGCCCCAGCTTGCCGGCGCGGACCATGCGCCGCAGCAGCAGCGGCGGGCGGAAGGTCTCGCCGATCTCGTGGTGCAGGTGCTCGGCAATGCTCAGCCGCACGTCGAGCCCCACGTAGTCGGTGGTCATCAGCGGGCCCATTTTGTGCCGGTAGCCGAGCTCCATGGCCTTGTCCACCGACTCGACCGAGGCCACGCCGTTCTCGACCATGCGGATCGCCTCGAGCCCGAGCACGAGCCCCAGCCGGCTGGAGGCGAAGCCGGGCGAGTCCTGCACGACCACCGGGCTCTTGTTGATCCGGGCCACGAGCTCCAGCCCCAGCTCGACGGTCTTCGGCGTACTGCGCTCGCCGCGCACGATCTCGACCAGCTTCTGCAGGTGCACCGGGTTGAAGAAGTGCAGCCCCAGCACCCGCTCGGGGTAGCGGGTGGCCTGGGCGATCTCGGTCACGGGCAAGGACGAGGTGTTCGTCCCCAGGAGCTTGACGTCGCCGGCGAGGGAGGCCTCGGCGAGCACGCGCTTCTTCAGCTCGAGGTCCTCGGGGATCGCCTCGATCAACGCGTCGGCGCCGTCGAGGGCGGCCTCGAGGTCGGTCTCGCCCTGGATCCGGCCCAGGATCTTGGCCACCTCCGCGGGGGACTCGAGCTTGCCGCGAGCCAGCGCCCCCTCGAGGTTGGCGCGCACGCCGTCGAGCCCTGCCTGGACCCGCCCCTCGTCCAGGTCGCGCAGGCGGACCTGCACCCCGTGCTGGGCGAGGACCTGCGCGATCCCGTGACCCATGGTGCCCGCGCCGAGCACCGCGATCGTGTTGAGCTGAGTCATGCCGTCTCCTCCAGGCTGGCCGCGAATCCTAACCCGCTCGGACGCCCGCCCGGGGTTCAGGCGTCGAGGCCCAGCCCCTCGGCGTCGAAGGCGTTCTCGACCCAGATCGCGCTGTCGTCTCGTGGGTCGGGGGCCAGCCGGACCTCGCACACGTCGAAGCGCAGGGGGACGGTGGCCAGGTCCACGCGCCGGCGCGCCGCGAAGTCCAGGGCCGCGAGCACCACCCGCCGCCGCTTGGCCCAGGTCAGCGCCTGCTGCGCATAGCCCCGCGCCGCCCGCGCCTTGACCTCGACGAACACCAGCACTCGCCCGTCGACCACGACCAGGTCGATCTCACCGAATTTGCAGCGGTGGTTGCGCGCGACCACCCGCCAGCCGCGGGCCTCGGCCTCACGGACGGCGAGGTCTTCGCCGCGGTCCCCCCGGCGGCGGGTGGGGGAGCGCGCGGGGCGGAGGGAGGCGGCGGACGGGCGGCGGCGGCGGGCGAACATAGGCCGAACATACCGCCCGACTCCGACACGGGGACCCGGTCAGCGTTGACTTCCGCGGCAATGCACGCAAAGTAGGGCGCTTACGCCCCAGTGGGGCGCAGAGGAAGGGGATCTCCCATGGGTGCCAACACGGTCGTCCTCGCCTACTCGGGCGGACTGGACACGAGCTGCATTCTCAAGTGGCTCAAGCTCAAGGGCTACACGGTGATCGCCTACGTCGCCGACGTCGGGCAGGAGGAAGACTTCGTCCAGGTGCGGAAGAACGCCGAGGTCACCGGCGCCGACGAGGTCGTGATCCAGAACCTCAAGCGCGAGTTCGTCACCGACTACATTTTCCCCGCGCTCCGCGGCAACGCGGTCTACGAAGGGCAGTACCTCCTCGGCACCTCGCTCGCGCGTCCGCTGATCGCCAAGCATCAGATCGCGCTCGCCAAGGAGCGCGGCGCGGGCTTCGTCTCGCACGGCGCCACCGGCAAGGGCAACGACCAGGTGCGCTTCGAGCTCGCCTACTACGCGCTGGCCCCGCAGATCAAGGTGATCTCGCCCTGGAAGGACCGCGAGTTCCTCGACCAGTTCAAGGGCCGCCTCGACCTGATCAACTACGCCAAGGAGCAAGGGATCGACATTCCCGTCTCGCTGGAGAAGCCCTACAGCTGCGACGAGAACCTGTTCCACAAGAGCTACGAGTCCGGGATCCTCGAGGACCCCATGACTCGCCCCGAGAAGGACATGTTCAACGTGACCGTCGACCCGCGGGACGCCCCCGACGAGGAGACGGTCGTCGAGATCGAGTTCACCGACGGCACCCCGACCAAGCTCACCGTCGGCGACCGCAGCGAGACCGACCCCCTGAAGCTGTTCGAGCTGGCCAACGAGGTCGGGCGCAGGAACGGGATCGGGCGAATCGATATCGTCGAGAACCGCTTCGTGGGGATCAAGTCGCGCGGCGTCTACGAGACCCCGGGCGGCACGATCCTGTTCCAGGCGCTGCGCGACCTCGAGGGTGTAGCCATGGACCGCGAGGTGCTCAAGCTGCGCAACATGCTCTCGCCGAAGTTCGCCGAGATCATCTACAACGGCTTCTGGTTCAGCCCCGAAATGGAGTTCCTCACCGCGGCGATCGACAAGAGCCAGGAGTGGATCACGGGCACCGTGCGCCTGGCCCTCTACAAGGGCAACGTGACCACCGTCGGCCGCTACTCGCCCAGCTCGCTCTACGACCAGGAGCTGAGCAGCATGGACATCGAGGGCGGCTTCGACCAGACCGACAGCAAGGGCTTCATCAAGGTCAACGCGCTCCGCCTGCGTGCCCACGCGGTGATCGTCGAGCACGGCAAGCGCGGGTAGGCTCGGCCGACTAAGCTCCCCTCGAGGGGGACGCGGCACGAAGACGATCGGTCCGTATCAGGTGGTCCGCGAGCTGGCGCGGGGCGGTCAGGGCATGGTCGTGATCGCGCGGCACCCGCAGCTCGAGCGGGACGTGGCGCTGAAGCTGATGCTCAGCGAGTCCGCCAGCCAGCAGGCCAAGGCCCGCTTCGAGACCGAGGCGCGGGCGCTGGCCCGGCTGACCCACCCAGGGATCGTGCGCGTGCACGACTTCGGCCACGCGGGGCGAAACCCGTATCTGGTCATGGAGCTCGTCGACGGCCAGGCCCTCGACACGCTGCTCGAACGCCAGGGACCGTTCCCCGCGGAGCGCGCCGCCGAGATCGTGCGCGAGGTGTGCGCCGGGATCGAGTCGGCGCACGAGCAGGGGATCCTGCACCGCGACCTCAAGCCCGCCAACGTGCTCCTCGACTCGAAGGGGCGCGCGCGGCTGACCGACTTCGGCCTCGCCAAGGACATGCAGAGCCAGAGCCTGACCCGCACGGGTCAGCTCCTGGGGACCCCGGCCTACATGTCTCCGGAGCAAGCCGAGGGCGCGCGCCACGAGTTCGGCCCGGCCACCGACGTCCACGGCCTGGGCGCGACCCTCTACGCGCTGCTCAGCGGGCGCCCCCCGTTCCGCGCCAAGACGGCCATGAAGCTGCTCGTGAAGGTGATCGCCAAGCCCCCCGACCCACTCCCCGATTCCGTGGACCCTGCGCTGGCGGCGATCTGCATGCGCTGCCTGGAGAAGGACCCCGCCGCGCGCTACCCCAGCGCGGCCGCGCTGGGCGAGGCGCTGGACGCGTTCCTCGCCGGCGAGGCCGAGGCGCCGCCGCGGCGCACCCCGGTGGGCAAGCTGCTCGGCGCCGCGCTGGTGCTCGCGCTGGCCGCGGGCGGGTCGGCGGTGTGGGCGCTCGGGGGCGCGTCCGCCTCGGACTCCGAGCCCACGGCGGCGGTGGAGGTTTCCCCGACCCCTGAACCGCCGCCGCCGAAGCGCGTGGGCGTCGACTGGGCCCGGCTGACCCCCGAGGAGCAGTACCGCACGGCCTGGAGGCTGCTGCAGGAGCCGAACCTCGCAGAGCCGGATCGCCTGCGCGCCCGGCAGATCCGCGACGCGCACTGGCTGCGGGTCCCCCTCGCGCGGCTCGACCTCCGCCGGGGCGCCGACGCCCAGGCCAGCTTCGACCCGCGCGACTCGGGGCGACTGCTGGCGGCGGCGTTCGACGCTGAGGGCCTGACCTGGTGGGAGTGGCGGGGTGGCGCGGACCCGACCAAGCAACCCCTCGACGCGCCCACCCTCCGCAGCAGCCCGCTGCTCTCCGCCGACGCTCGCAGCCTGTGGGTCGTGCACGACAGCAACAAGGACGTGGAGGACCTCCCCTCCTCCCTGAACCTGGCGCGTGAGTTCACCCCGGGCGAGCGCGCCGCCCCCCAGCCCGTCGCCCACCAGGAGACGGGGAACGTGCGCACGGTGGCCCTCTCGCCCGACCGGGCGCTCGTGCTCGCCGGCGGACCGGGGCCGCGGCTCCCCCGGCTCTACGACGCGAGCAGCGGGGCGTGGGTCCGGACCCTCGAGGCTCCACCTGGCCCCCCGCTGCCCACGCGCTTCTTGAGCTTCAGCCCCCGGGGTGAGTGGGTCTTGGGAACCGCCGGGGTGCGCAGCGGCCGCGTCGACGTGTGGGAGACCGCGAGCGGGGCGCTGCGCTACAGCCTGCCGCTGAACAAGGAACCCAACCGCCCCTTCGCCAGCGTCGACTGCATGCAGGTCGGCGTCGCCCACGCCACCGGGGTCACGGTGTTCGACGTGACCGACGGCGGGCTCGTCGAACGGGTCGACTGGTCCCCGGAGTTCGACGTCGAGGGGATCGCGCCCCCGGTGGCGCGGGACGGGCGCTTCGTGCTCGGCGGAACCCACGTGCTGCTCAGCGGCGGCGTGCACGGCAGCGACACGGACGCGGGCTACCTCCAGCTCTACCGCCTCGAGGGCAAACAGCGGCCGACCCTGGTGCGGACCCTCGACGACGGAGTCGACTCCCCCCCGGTCTGCCGGGGGCGCATGCAGCTCTCCCGAGACCGCTCGCTGCTGATCGTGGGCAGCCTCCAGCGCTGGATCGAGGTCTACGAGGGCGACGCCGATCCGCCAGCGGCGTTCCTCGAGCGCTAGCCGAGCACCTCCACGAGTCCGCTCTCGGGTCCCTGCGCAGCACCTCACGAACTTTCGCCTGAGCTCACGAGCTCTCGTGAGCGCTCGCGTCGTAAACCCGTCCGTGTGGGGATTGCAGGGCGGCACAGGCCTTGCCTTGGGTGGGGCAGTCCACCCAACCCCAACCGAAAGGACCCCCCCATGACCCGACTGAACTCGATTGACCCCAAGCTGGCCCAGGGTGAGGTCAAGACCCTGCTCGACGGCGTCCAGGCCAAGCTGGGCATGACGCCCAACCTGATTCGAACCTTCGCCAACTCGCCCGCGGTGCTGAACGCCTACCTCGGCTTCAGCGGAGCGCTCCAGGCGGGCGCCCTCCCGGCCAAGCTCCGCGAGCAGGTCGCGCTGACGGTCTCGGAGCTGAACCGCTGCGCCTACTGCCTTGGCGCCCACACGGCGCTGGGCCACGCCGCCGGGCTGACCGACGAGGCGATCCAAGACGCTCGCCGCGGCGAGTCGCCGGATCGCAAGGCCGAGGCTGCGCTCCGCTTCTCCCGCAGGATCGTCGAAGCCCGCGGTTGGTTGGAGGACGCCGACCTGGTCGCCGCGCGTGAGGCGGGCTTCAACGACGGCGAGATCTCCGAGCTCGTGGCCAACGTCGCGCTGACGATCTTCACCAACTACTTCAACCACGTGGCCCAGACCGAGGAGGACTTCCCCGCGGTCCCGCAGCTCAGCGCGCGTTGAGCTAGGGCCGCTCGATCCCCATTTTCTTCATGCGAGAGGTGAGGGTCGAGGGCTTGATCCCGAGCAAGGCGGCGGCGCCGCCCTCACCCGAGATCTGCCACTGCGCTTGCTCGAGCGCGGCGACCACGTTGTCGCGCTCGAGCTGGCGCAGCTGGTCGTCGGTGAGGACGGCCTGGCGCTGACCGCCGTGCGAGGCCGGCGGCGGCCTGCGCAACCCGCCAGGGAGATCGAGGCGCAGCTTGCCTCCCTGGGAGACGATCACTGCGCGCTCGATCACGTTCTGGAACTCCCGCACGTTCCCCGGCCAGTCGTACTGCTGCAGCCGAAGCACGTCCCCCTGGGTGATCCGCGGCGGCCTGGTCTTCAGCCGCCGGGCGGCCAGCTCGAGGAAGTGCTCGGCGAGAATCGGTATGTCCTCGAGCCGGTCGCGCAGCGGGACGACCTCGACCGGGAACACCGCCAGGCGGTAGTAGAGGTCCTCGCGAAAGCGCCCGGCCTCGACCTCGGCGCGCAGGTCGCGGTTCGTCGCGGCGACCACGCGGACGTCGACCTTGCGCGTCTTGTCCTCTCCGACGCGCTCGAACTCGCCTTCTTGTAACACCCGCAGCAGCTTGCTCTGCAGCTCCAGCGGGATCTCGCCGACCTCGTCCAGGAAGAGTGTCCCGCCGTCGGCCGTGGCGAAGCGGCCGACCCGATCCTTCACGGCTCCGGTGAAGGAGCCCTTTGCGTGGCCGAAGAACTCGCTCTCGAACAGCTCACGGGGAACGGTGGCGCAGTTGACCTTCACCAGCGCGCGGTCGTGCCGCGCGCTGCGCTTGTGGATTTCGCACGCCACGAGCTCCTTGCCCGTCCCCGACTCGCCGAGGACGAGCACGTTGGCCTCGGTCGGCGCGACCAGCTCGATCTGCTCGAGCATGCTCCGCAGCGCAGGGCTCTCGCCGAGGATCTGACCGAAGGCCCGCGCCTCCCGCACCTCCTCGCGCAGGTAGTCGCGCTCCAGCTCCAGCTGGTGCTTGAGCCGGCCGATCTCCTCGAAGGCCCGCGCGTTGGTGATCGCTCCAGCTGCGTGGTCGGCGATCATGCGCAGCCACTGAAGTCCCTCCTGGCGCGGCGGAATGCGGAGGAACACGGCGAGGACGCCCAGGTTTCGCTCCCCGTGGATCAACGGTTGACCCGCGAAGCCCAGGATCCCTTCGCGCTCTGCCCAGTCCGAGTCCACCAACCACGGGCTCTCGCCCTCGACCGCCGCCATCAGCCCCTCCCCGGAGGCGGCGATCCGGCCGATCTTGCGGATCCCGATCGGGAACCGTCGGAAGCGGCCGCCGAGCCCGCCGTAGTCGTCGCCGGCGGTCTGGGGGGTGCCAGCGCTGGCGACCAGGTGCAGGCACTCGGCGCGGTCGGGGCACTCGACCTGCAGCGAACAGGCGGCGCAGACGTCGCCCGGGGCCCGCAGCCAGATCCGCGCCAGGGCCAGGTGGGGGCGCTCGGCGAGGCGGCGGACGATCAAGCGGAGCAACGCGTCGAGGCCCCGCTCCTGACCCATGTCGAGGAGGAGGGACTTGAAGGACTCGAACTCTGGCTCGTAGTCGGGGGACAAGCTCACGGTGGCGGTGAGGCTACCGGAGGTTGGCGCGCCGCGCGAGCACAGGGGCGCCCCTTCCACGGAGCGGGTCCGAACGGCGGAGCTGCGGTTCGCCACCGCGGGGCGCGATCTCGTCATGGCACACCTCCACCGCACCGTGTGCAAGCGAGCGGCCGACCTCGACGGCCCAGGGGCACGTGACTTGGCCAGCGAGAGCCCGCGAGTTCTCGCGGCGGCGTTCGCGAGTCGCGAACTCTCGCGAGCGGTGGGAGGCGCAAGTCGTGGCTCGGTATGGAAACGGCGAGTGGCACGCGGCCTGCGAAAGAGCTCCCTACCACTGAAAGGACTACTCGATGACCAACTCGAAACAGAAGACCGCGATCGTCGTTCTCTCCGACCCCGACTCGGGGACCCAGGAGTCCCTGGGGCGCCTGTTCAACGCGCTCGCCAGCGCCTACGAATACAGGGACGAGGGAGACGAGGTCACGCTCCTCTTCCAGGGGACCGGGACCCGCTGGCTGGGGAGGCTCGTCGACCCCGAGCACCCTGCGCACCAGCTCTTCCTCCAGGTCCAGGACACGATCGCTGGCGCCTCCTGCGGCTGCGCGGACGCATACGGCGCGACCCAATCGGTCGAGGCGTCCGGGTTCGCCTTGATCAAGGACAACCCCGTCCCCGGCACCAGCGGCCTGCCCAGCCTCCGCTCACTGACCCAGGCCGGCTTCACCGTCCTGACCTTTTGATTCCCCGTTTCCCCCGCGGGCGAGGGCCGCTCCGGCGGCCTGCGCCCGCCCCCCCCCACCCAGCCAGCGGGCGTGTCGCCCGCTGGCCCCTGCTCGCGCGGCCGCCTTCGCGGGCGCGCCGTCCTAGTCGCCGCGCACGACTCCGAACCGCGACGCGGGCACGCGCCCCGGGCTCCCGCTGAGTCCGGGCGTCTGCCCGCCCCCACGACCCAAACAAGGAGGGCGCATGCCCCGCCGCTTCCCCCGGATCACCTTCACCGACTCGGTCAAGCGAGCCCAGGAGGACTACGGAACGCGCGCCAAGGTCGCTCGGTTGGAGACCAGCGAGCGCGACGACCAGCGACTCGGCTGGACCGAGCGCGCCTTCCTCGCCGCCCGCGACTCCTTCTACATGGCGAGCGTCAACGACGAGGGCTGGCCGTACGTGCAGTTCCGCGGAGGGCCGCCCGGGTTCCTCAAGGTGCTCGACGAGCGGACCCTGGGCTACGCCGACTTCCGCGGAAACATGCAGCTGATCAGCACGGGGAACCTCCGCCACGACGAGCGCGTGGCCCTGATCCTCCTCGACTACGCCCTCCAGCGCCGACTCAAGATCCTCGCTCGCGCCACGGTCCACCCCGCCGGGGAGCGCCCCGACCTGGTCGACGCCCTCGCGGACCCCGCCTACGACGCCCAGGTGCGCCGGGTCGTCGTGCTCCGCGTCGAGGCCTTCGACTGGAACTGCCCCCAGCACATCACGCCCCGCTTCACCCCCGCCGAGATCGAGGCCGGCGCCTACCGGCGCCTGCTCGACCGCAACGCCTCCCGGAGACCGACATGAGCGAGCTGCTCGTCCCCCCCTTCGACGTCGAGGTCGCCGCGCGCAAGGTGCGCCTGGCCGAAGACGCCTGGAACAGCCGCGACCCCGACCGAGTCGCCCTGGCCTATTCCCCCGACAGCCGCTGGCGCAATCGCTCCGAGTTCTTCCAGGGGCGCGAGGCGATCCGGGACTTCCTCCGTCGCAAGTGGTCGAGCGAGCTCGACTATCGCTTGATCAAGGAGCTCTGGGCCTACGGGCCGAATAGGATCGCCGTGCGCTTCCTCTACGAGTGGCAACGCGCCGACGGCCAGTGGTTCCGCGCCTGCGGCAACGAGAACTGGGAGTTCGACGCCGAGGGCCTCATGTCCTGGCGCCAGGCGAGCATCAACGACGTCCCGATCCTCGAGGCCGAGCGGCTGTTCCGCTGGGACGCCCCCGGACCGCGGCCGATCGACCACCCGGGCCTGACGGAGCTGGGGCTCTAGACGAGCCACTCACCCAGCCGCCATGAAGCTCGACCGCCGTCAGCACGAGGAAGTCAGGGAGGGGGGCGCTCGACCCCGCCCGGCGCCGAGACCTCGAGTCGACCATACGCCGAGGACCTGCGCGCTCCTCGCGGTCCTCCTCACAGCTTCGACGAACCCGGTGGCGGCTGACGACTGGACACCGACGAGCTTCTCGGCGACCTGGGAGAACGACCTCTTCGGAGGCTTGGATCGCCACTACACGAACGGGGTGGAGCTCGGGCTCAGCGGGCCGGTCCCCATGCAGGCGATCTCGCACGCCCTCGGCGAGGACAGCGGGGCGTGGCACCTCAGCCTCGCCCAGAGCATCTACACGCCTGAGCGCCTCGAGGAGCGGAGCCTCGTCCTCGACGACCGCCCCTACGCCGGCTGGCTGCGCCTGGGGTTGTCGATCTCGCACCGCAGCAGGCGCTGGCTGCTCGCGAGTCGACTCGGGGTGGAGCTTGGGGTGCTCGGACCTCCGTCCGGCGCAGAGGCTGCGCAGCGACTGTTTCACGGTCCCCTGACCGACTCGTCCCCGCCGCGGGGCTGGGAGAACCAGCTCCCAACCGAGATCGGATTCCGCTTTCACTACGAGCTCGGCTACCGAGCATGGCGCGAAGAGCTCCTCGGCCTGGACTGGGAGGTCGAGCCACGGATCGCGTTCTCCTTCGGCAGCGTGAGGATTGACGCGGCCCTCGGCTGTCGCCTGCGGGTAGGCCGAGTGCCCGACGCCTACCTGCCTTCAGGGCTTCCAGGGCTCAGCGCCTTCCTGACACTCGGGGGTCGACTCTGCGCAGTCGGCCACGACGTGTTCCTCAGCGGGAGCCTGATCATGGGAGGTGGACATCGCGTGCAGCCCCAGCACCTCGTCGTCGACGTCGAGGTCGGCTTCACCCTCCGGATCCCTGGCGGGCTATCCCTCTCCTACACCCACACCTTCCGCACCCCGGAGTTCGCCGGACAAGACGGGCACGACCAATTCGGCTCGCTGAGCCTGTCCTGGACCTGGTGAGTGGTCGTCGCCTACCTGCGCACGGAGTCGAGTGGACCCCCTCGTTCCTGCTCGAGCTCTCAGCCGCGGGACCGGTAGGTGTGGATCGGGGTCTCTCCGAGGAAGCCGAGGGAGTCGTAGAGTCGGCGCCCCGCTGCAGAAGACTGCAGCGTCACCAGCTCGCCTCCCCCCTCCACCACGTGGCGCAGGATCCGGTTCATGATCGCGCGGGCAACGCCCCGACGGCGAAACGCGGGGAGGACCCCCACCCAATGCACGCCGGCCGTGATTCCCGTCGAGTAGAGGACACCCGTTCCGCTGACAGCGGCCCCGCTGGTGGCGACGAAGAGCGTCGCGCTCGGGTCTTCGAGCAGCCGGCGGCTGACCGCGGCGTCGAAACCGTAGCCGAAAGCCTCCGAGACTGCAGCGGTCCAGCGCGGGAGGAGCTCGGGACTCGTCACGACGTCCACGCCTTCGGCGTCCGACCAGCAGCGGCCCTGCGGCTCCAGACTCATGGCGGTCTGAGTCAGGAGCGGCTCGTAGCCAGCTGCGCAAAGCAAGGCCTCGAGCTCCGAGGAGGGGTGACCCCACAGCGGCAGCAGCACCTGCCGCTTTCCCCGGGCGCGGTCGATCGCCTCCAGGTCCCGTCGAGTAGGGACCTCCCCCAGGTCGAGCCACACCCGGTTTGGCCAACCTGCGGCCAGCACGCCACCTTTGGCTTCGAGCCCACCCACAGGGCTGGCCCCGAGCGCGTGCCACATGGCGGTCAGGTTGCGATGGTTCTCCAGGTCATGAGCGTTGCAGCAGTTCGTGTCAGCCATAGGTCACCAGCAGCGCCCCGGCCAGCAAGGCTGAGGCGCCCAAGAGTTTGGTCGAGTCGAGTCGAGCGCGCGGGAGGTCGAACCAGCCGAAGTGGCCAGCGACGAGAGAAGTGAGCAGCTTGCCGACGAGGACGAGCACCACCACGGCGCTGATCCCGAGCCTCGGCACGAGCCAATAAACGGCGGTCACGGCCAGCACGCCGAGCGCACCCCCGGTCGCCCACAGGTAGCGAGGGACCCTCCTGGGTCGGGCCACCTCCCGTCGCCGGGACACGAGATACAAGGCGCCGACGCAAAGGAAGGCCGTGAACGTGGCCGACGCCGAGGCGAGCAGCGTGCTGCGGGCGAGGACGCCCAACCGCGCAGTGAAGCCTGCCTGCATGGCGAGCATGCCTCCAGCGGCGAACGCGACGACCGGGTAGAGCGGGTTGGTCATACACGCATTCTGGCCGGCGGCCCCAGCGGGCTCCTTTGCACATGTCGAGGGAACGCCGCTTCTTTCCGAGCCCGGCGGATCCGGCTCAGCTGGGTCGGCGTCACCCCCAGGTGCGAGGCGATCTGAGCGAGCGAGAGCCGCCGCTCCAGCTCGGGGTGCTCCGCCTGGAAGGCCTCGTAGCGCTCGCCAGCGGTCTGCTGCGCCAGCGCCACCTCACGCGGCTCCTTGGCGACGACCCAGTTCAGCTCGAGGTAGCGGCAGTGGTACATCAAGAGGTCGGGGTGCGACTCGAGCAGCCTGCGGTAAGGGGCGTGGTCGATCTCGATCAGCAGGCAGTCTTCGAGGGCCTGCACCGAGATCTGAGCCGGCCGGCCCTCGAGCAGCGCCACGATCGCGCCGGGCATCATGCCCTCGTCGAAGAACAGCTTCGTGTAGTCCTTGCCGTCCTGGTCGAGGGCGTAGGCGCGCATCAGGCCCGAGTGCAGGTAGGCGAAGCTGCGAGGGCGCTCCCCTGCCGCGACGAAGAGCTCCCCCTTGCGCAGCTCGAGGGGGCGGCAGGCGCGGGTGAAGGCCTCCCAGGTCGACGCCTCGAGCGGGCTGTAGCGGGCCATGGCCGCACGCAACGCGGCCATGGCCCACCTCCTCCAGGGTGCACGATCGTCTCGACGCACCGGAGCCCGCCTAACGCGCCCCCGCAGAGCTGGCCCCGGCCCCGCACGAGGTGAGGAACATTTCGTCTCGCGAGAAGCGTAGCTTGGGCCGGGGCGGGTCTGCGGCGTAGCCGACGGCCAGGAGCGCGGTGGGGACCAGGTGCTCCGGCAGGCCAAGGACCTCGACGAACGAGTCGGGCAGGAATCCCTCCATGGGGCACGAGTCGAAGCCCAGCGAGGTTGCACCGTTGAGCCCATTGCCTAGCGCGAGGTAGGCCTGACGCTGAGCCCAGGCCAGCCGGTCCTCCCCGAGGCCGCCGATCCAGTTGCGGACCATGGCCATGTAGCCGCCGACTGAATCGGGGAGGGCCCCCGTCGCGAGCATGCGCGCCTCGAGGCGATCGGCGAGCTCTTCCAGGTTCGTGTCGGCGCAGAACACGAGCAGGTGAGCACTGGAGGTGATCTGGGGCTGGTTCCAGGCTGCCTCCTCGAGCGCCTGCTTCTGCTCGTCGTCCGAGACGATCACGACGCGCCACGGCTGCAGGTTGAACGACGTCGGCGCGAGGCGAATCAGCTCGAGGAGACCCTCGAGCTTCTCCTCGGGCAGAGGACGCCCGTCGAAGCGCCGGGCGGCGTAGCGGGAAGCGACGATCTGATTGAACTCCATGGGTGACTCCGGTTTGGCATGTGGGATCGAGTCGAGGTGAGCCCTGGGGCCCTGCCCGGGGTCGCTCGACCAGGACGGAAGAGGGGAAGATCAGTGCGCCACCGGGTGCAACGGCTGTGCCTCCGGCGCGCCTTGGCGCGAGCAAGACTTGCGGGGCCGGCGCTCACGAAACCTCGCGCGAGGGTGGCGAAGGCTCGTGGGGCCCAACCGCGGGTTCCCGTGTCCGAGGCAGGCTGACGGCGAGCGCGCCCGCGAGGACGGCAACGGCCCCGAGCTGCTTGGAGGGCGTCAGCTCGGCAGGGGGCAGGCCAAACCATCCGAGCTGCCCCGCGACCAGCGAGGTGACCAGCTGTCCGGCCAGGCCAATCGCGACCACGGACGTGATTCCGAGCCGCGGGATCAGCCAGTAAACGCTGAGCGAGGCTGCGGCCGTGAGCGCGCCGCCCACCGTCCAGAGGTAGAGGGGGATCCTCGTCAGCGAGGCCGACTGAGGTAGTTCCCGCGTCGAGGCGACCAGGAGCCCGCCGACGCAGACGAGGCCGGCGAACAGCCCGGCGGTGGTGGCGAGGAGCGTGTCTCGGGTGAGGACGCTCAACCGGGCGTTGAGTCCAGACTTCGTGGCGAGGAGACCACCAGCAGAGACAGCCACCAGGATGTAGAGGGCGTGATTCGTCATGGAGGCATCGTGCCCAAGGGCCTGAAGCGGGTCCTTTACACGTGTCGAGGGAGGGGACGAATTCACCGCGCGCCACGACGCCGCCAGACTCCCTCGAGGCTCTCGAGCAGACCTTCACGATCGGCAGCCGCCGACGCCGGCGGGCCTCGGGCTGGCCCCGTAGTGGCGGATCTCGATCACGTTGCCCGAGGGGTCCCGCAGGTAGGCGGCAGCGGAGGCGGCGCCTCGCGCACCGAAAGACCCCGCGGCGGGTGCGCTCAGCGGGACGCCGTGCCGCGCCAGACGCTCACGCAGCGCTGCGTAACGAGCTGCGCTGAGCGAGAGGCAGAGGTGATTCAACCGCCCGCCTCCCGCGGCGCCAGTCAACCCCTCGACCAGCGCCGACGCGTCGTCTTCCATCAGGTCCAGGATCGTCCCCCGGCTGATCCGGACGCTGGGGAAGGGCGCCTGCCCACGCTCGTAGTCTTCCCGACGCACCGGCGCGAGCCCCAGGACGTCCACGTAGAACCCGAGCGCTTCACGAGCATCTCGGACCCAAAGGACCACGTGGTCGAGGCGCATCGAGTCGCCCGCGCTGCAGGGATCGACGCTGTTCGTGTGGTTCACGTGCTTCATGCGAGCCGCACCTCCGCCTTTAGCTTGCCAGCCAGTTACTTTCCAGGAAGCAAGGTAGCAAGCGACTAGCTTGCAGTCAAGTAGCTTGACCCCAAGCTAAATAAGCGATACGCTCCGTGTATGACGGACCCGATCGAAGACCTGCTCGAGGACTGGAAGCGAGAGCGGCCAGAGCTGGACGCCGCGCCCATGGGCGTGGTGGGTCGCGTCTTGCGGCTGGGGAAGCAGTGGGAGCAGCGCGCCGCCCACCTCCTCCGCGACTACGGCCTGGGCGTCGGGGAGTTCGACGTCCTCGCCACCCTGCGCCGCCAGGGCAAACCCTACGAGCTCTCCCCCTCCCAGCTCTCTCGCGCCGCCATGCTGACCACCGGAGGCATGACGAATATGCTCGACCGCCTGGAGCGCCGCGGCTGGATCGAGCGCCGTCCGAATCCCGCGGACCGTCGGGGGACGATGGTTCGGCTGCGGCCGAAGGGCCGCAAGCTGGTCGAGCGGGCGATCGGCCCCCGCCTGGAGGACGCTGGCGAGAGCCTCACCCACCTGACCGCAACAGAGAGGAAGCGCTTGGCGGCCCTGTTGAGCAAGCTGCTCGACAGCGGGTCTGCCAGGGACTGACCGTTCCTCAGGGCTAGCTCAGAGGGGGACATCGGCCGCTCGGGGCGCTGCTGAAGCGCTGAACCACGACCCAGGGCGGAGGCGAGCTCCGCCTAGCCCTCCCAGGGGAAGATCACGTCGCGGGCGAGCTTGCCGCTGGGGTCGAGGGCGCGTTTGACCGCGCGCATGTCGGCAATCCCGGCGTCGCCGTAGAGCTGGCGCAGGAGCTCTTGCTTGACCGGGTTGCGCCCGGTGCCGTGCTCGCTGAGCGGGCAGCCGCCGAGCCGCGCCAGCTCGCGCCCGCAGGCCAGCAGCGCCTCGTGCCCGCGCTCGACGTCTTCGTAGGAGCGCGGGATCACGTTGGGGTGCACGTTGCCGTCGGAGACGTGACCCCAGATCGCCACGTCGAGCCCGCGCTCGCCGAACTCGCGCGCGTAGATCGCGAGCATGTCGGCGAAGCGCTCGAAGGGCACGATCATGTCGCCGCCGACCTTGTGGATCCGC
>Ga0070729_10001608_pt1 | contig 33368 bp, 29 predicted proteins | sample tdDd472_FD_66725 | JGI IMG/M metagenome (GOLD analysis project Ga0070729, IMG submission 66725) | Marine sediment microbial communities from the Atlantic coast under amendment with organic carbon and nitrate - tdDd47.2 | ecosystem: Environmental > Aquatic > Marine > Coastal > Sediment | place...
GGTGGTCCCGGAAATCAGCAAAAGGGAATATCGCCAGGTAAATCCGGTCGGGGTGGCAACGGTGGTAATGGTGGCGATGGTGGTAAGGGCGGAATCGGCGGCAACGGTGCTATCGGTGGTAACGGCGCCCCGGGCGGCACTGGTGGCCGTGGTGGAAACGGCGGCAAAATTACCATCAAATATATCGGTTCCAGTGGGTTTATTGCCACAGCGGAACGGATGATATCATTTAAGAGCATTCCAGGGGCAGGTGGAACCGGAGGCGACCGCGGTGGGAATGGAGCCGCAGGAATGTATGGCCGGGCCGGAGCCGGTGGCATGGCGGGCTATGCCGGAAACGGTGGAGCCGGAAATCCCATGGGAGGTAGCGGCAGTGCAGGAAACGCCGGTTCCAACGGTAAAAACGGACGCGGTGGCGCCAACAATTTCCATAATGCCCCAAAGGGGAAAAAAGGTCCTGGCGGCAACTCAATACAGATCAGGAGAATGTACGATGCGCAATAATAAGCCCAGAACAACATTGACCGGGATTACTGGTATTCTGCTGGCAGTCTTTATTGTTGCCGGTTGTGCAACAACTCCCAAGGATGTCCATGTATGGGGAGCCGACGGCAATTTTGATCGCATTCGTCAGGAGTTGCGGCAAAATCCCCGGGAGGATATCCGGGTGGCCGCAGCCATGGAGCTTGGCAAGGGAAACCATGTGTGGGGCATCAAGGATCTTGTGACACTTTCCAAAGATCCCAGCGCAAAGGTGCGTTTGGCCGCTGTGGAAGGACTGGGCAACTATGCCGGACGCGAGGTATACAACGCCATTATTCAACGCACCGGAGACACCAGTAAGCTGGTTGCACGGACAGCAGAGAACATCTTACGCACCTGGGGACAGGAAACTGTTGAAGTTCTGCTGGAAGGGCTGGAGGATCGTAATTACAAGGTCCGTGCAGCATCAACCATGGTGCTTGCACGCATGAAGGACGGACGGATTGCTCCGGCGCTTATGCAGCGGCTTAAACTCGATGACAACAGTGTTGTTCGCCGTGAAGCTGCCAAAGCTCTCGGTAACATGGGATATGCACCGGCTAAGCCGTTGTTGTTCCAGGTAAAAAACAAGGACGCATCTTCCGAGGTGGCCATGGAGGCGGAGAAAGCTCTGGCTAAAATCGGTGGCCCCGTGACCGATCTGGTTATTGCTGTTGTACCGGCTTTTAGCAGTGATGGAGCGGATAATGCAATTGGTAAAAAAATTACCGATGCACTTAACGCCAAACTGGTGAAAAAGCAGATTGGAAATATTGTCAGGGTGTTTAACTTTGATGTCCTGGGCGGTGACATGGTGTCGATGGCTATGGATGCTGCGCAAAAGGTGCAGGCCCAACAGGTTATGTATGCTCGGGTAAAACAACAGGCAAATATGCTGGAAATTACCCTGTATCGCGTTGATGTTAACTCGGGGAATGTCCTGCAGCAGGAACAGAAGAAGGGATATGAGTCCAAGGCAGAGGGTCTTATTGACTCACTGGTGTCTCTCTTTATTTCCCGATTCAGCTAAGCGAGAATGAAATGAAGCAAAGACTAAACTTGAATATATTTGCTGCGATCCTTGTCGGTATTTTTGCCGTTGGGATGATGTCCGGCAATGCAGGGGCTATCCCTTCTTTTGTCATGCCGAATGCCCGGTTAGGAGATACCGTTGATTCTGTTAAGGCATCCCTGAAGAACGCCGGAGTATCATTTAAGGAACTGCATGCGGATGTTCCTCAGCAGTATGCTGAAGGACTGGTGCGCTCCAATCTGTTGGTCATGCTGAATAAAGCCGCTGCCCGGCATACACTTCTAAAAGATCCCGCAACGCGAAACATTACGTTCATTGATGCAACCAAAGGTTCACAGCATCTCACATTTGCTTTTGCAGAAGACAAGCTGGAGGCTGTGCTTGTCCGAAGCAGCGTTTCCGTGGACAGGCTGGTTGGGGGCAGGGACAACGCGTTTACAAAACGCCGGTTGGATCCTGTAAGAAATTTTCTCCAGCAGTATAAACAGCAGTGCAGTATCCGTCCAAACGATACAGGTGTGCGCAACCATTTCTCCTATGCAGGATCCTGTGGACGGGAGAAGGTATATGTTTCATATCATCCTGAGCTGAATGAATACAGAGTACTGTTTCATAAACGTTGACAGAATCGTTCAATTCCCGATACCTTGGTTTTAAGATGTAACAGCAGAATGTAGTGGGGTTGGTTTACGTATGTCGGTACTATTTTCAATTGGCCTGAATGGTAGAATGATGGCAAACAATATTTCAACATTGTTCGCATCCAAGGGAATCGAAGCTTCGCATCCCATTAAGCGACAAATATATGATACGTCGGTGTGGTTTGTGCGGCTGCGCTGGTTTGCCATTGCCATAATTCTTGCGGCGGGCTTTATCGCGCAACCCCTGGGATTTAATGTGTCGCTTGGAGCAGTTGCCGTCATTGCCGGATATCTGCTGTTTGCAAATGTTGTCCTGTGGCTTGTGGCCCGAAAGTATTTGAATCCCTATGTTACAGGCTTACGCCTGAATATATTTACCAATGTGCAGATATGGATTGACTGGCTGGCGGTACTTGCAATCATGCATTATACGGGTGGTATTACCAGTCCTGCGGTGTATTACTTCTGCCTCCATCTGGTGATGGCTGGCATTTTGTTGCCTGGACGTCATATTTATATCAATACCGTTATTGTTGTTGTCCTTATGGCTGGGTTATTGTGGGCTGAGGTGAACGGAATTCTGGGCACTCACAGTCTCATGGCATCGGTGGAGCCGTTGCAAACCAAAGAGAATATGCCATACGTCTTTGGTGTGTTCGTTCTTATGTCTTCTGCATTTTTCATTATCATTTTTCTTACATCACAGGCTGCGGAACTTTTGCGTCGACGAATGCGACAACTGCATGTGGCCAAAACCAGTCTGGAAGAAGCAACTGGTCGTTTGGAGGCAATGTATGAGGTTATGCGGCTGGTGGGTGTAAAGCCTGATGTTGAGACTCTTCTGAATGAAATGGTGAAACAGGCTACAAGCCTTATGGAAATCCGCGCTGCGTTTATCGCATTGTATGACAACAAAGCCCGGGGGTTTATTCTTGCAGCCAGTCACGGTCTGGATACCAAAACCAGCCCGGAGGTGCTTTCATGTTTTAGTGAGCCGCCTTTGGGGACGCGATTGCGGGTGGGAGAAGAAGAGACCATCAACGATATTGAGCAGTATGCCAATAAAAATGATTTGCCCATGATGTGGTGGCTGCATAGTCAGGAGCTTCGCTCTTTTATGATGGTGCCATTGAAAATTGAAGGAAAAACCATTGGTGGTTTTTGCCTGGCCTCAACTTTGAAAAATCGGTTTAGCGAGACAGACCAAAAGTATTTCCGTTTCTTTAGCGATCTGTCGGCCATTGAAATTGAAAAAGCCCAGGCCACACAAATGCTGCGTTCACATAATCAGACCCGTTCATGGTTTTATCGCAAGGCTGCTCATGACCTGCGTTCACCGCTTGCGGCAATACGCTCTATGCTGGATCTGGTTGATCAGGGATATGTTGATGATCAACAGAAGATGAAAGAGCTGGTCCACAGGGCTACAAAAAGAGCGGCACAGCTTTCAGATATGATAAACGAGCTTCTTATACTTGCCGAGGATCGTATGGAAGCTCTTGCTCCGGAAGTTGAAGAAGTTGATATGAAGCGCCTGACATTTGCAGCTGTTGAAACCTTTGAATCTGCTGCGTCTGAAAAGGGTATACGGCTTGTGTATGCCATTGATGATGATGTTGCCCCGGTGCGGGCAACAAAGGAAGGCATGGAGAGGGTGATTCAGAACCTTGTTTCAAACGCTATTAAGTATACCCCGAATAAGGGGAAGGTGAAAATATCCCTGATGGAACTTCCATTTCATTTCATTCGTATAATTGTCGAGGATTCCGGCATTGGTATTTCGGAGGATGAAAAGGATAAGATTTTTAATGAGTTTTATCGGGCATCAAATGCAAAGAAAATAAATGAAGTCGGGACCGGGCTGGGCCTGAGCATTACCAAAAAGACCGTAGAAACCTTTGATGGCACAATTGAAATGGAGACAGAACTAGGGGAGGGCTCCAAATTTTGTGTAATTATGCCTTCAATCAAATCACCCGATACAAGAATCATGAAGAATTTCTAAGGGGGAAGCTGGCGGAGAGGGTGGGATTCGAACCCACGGAGGAATTATTCATCCCTCACTCGCTTAGCAGGCGAGCACCTTCGGCCACTCGGTCACCTCTCCAGCGCGGAGTGAATATATCCAAGGAAGTACCTCTTGTCAAACTCTTGATTTATTTTTTTTCACCGACCATAATAAAAAAATAAACAGAGGAGTTCTATTTTCATGAAAAGAATATGTATTCCGGTTGCTTGCGTATTTTTAGCGGTTTTGATTTTTTCCACGACAGCAATGGCGGCCGAATTGCTGCGCGGACCATTACTGCAGTCAGGATCACAAACAAAAATGGGTTTAGTGTGGTGGACTGAGACTCCAGGAGCCCAGGAAGTACGATATGGCATCGATTCTGTGTCAGAAAATACTGCATCAGTTGATACCGGAACAGTGCAGCACGAGATGCTGCTAAGGGATCTGGAGCCTTCCACCCGCTATACATACCAGATTTGGGCAGACAATGAACCACTGACTGAAGAGCTTTCATTTACAACTGCGTCTTACCCAAAAGAGCGTTTTCGTTTTGTTCTGATGGGGGATACCCGTACTGATCACGATGCTCATCAGAGAGTTGTTAACGCAGTGCTGTCTGAAAATCCGGATTTTTACATAAATACCGGCGATCTTGTGTCTGACGGAGCTGTGCTGGAACAATGGGATACCTTTACGGAAATTGAAACTCCCCTTGCAAAGAATGCAGTATTGTTCCCTGTAATTGGAAACCATGATGAGTATGACGGAGAGATTGCAAATTACACAAATACCTTCATGATTCCCACCGATGATTCCGGCAGTGAGGAGTATTACGCCTTTACTTGGGGCAATGTACGTTTTATCGTTCTGGATCAGTTTATCAACGTAAAGGCGCAATGGCAGTGCGCATCGATCATGTTTATGTCGGAATGCCTGGATGATACACAGAATGTCTGGATGATGGCACAACTGGATCAGGCAAAAAATAATCCCCTGATTGAGTTCATTATCGTACTGGTGCATATGCCCCCGTACAGTTCAAAGGAAGGGAGGACCGGTGATGCGCAGATACGTCAGCTTATCACCGAGGAGTTTGGCGCATATGGCGTAAATGCGGTGCTTTCCGGTCATGATCATTACTATGAGCATGGCAAGGCACCAAATGGGATTGATTATGTCATCAGCGGTGGCGGTGGCGCCCCTCTGTATGATATCGGCAATCCCTGTGTGTATCCTCACGAGGTGATTTTCAACAACATGGCCAATCACTACCTGGTGTTTGATGTCAATGACTCCCATATTCAGGTTACTACCAAAGGCGCGTTTGGTTCGGTAATCGAAGAGTTTACACTTGGCGAAAAACATTTCTGCGAATACGACACTGATTGTGTCCACAACGAAATTACCTGTCCACAGGGGCATTACATATGTAATCAGGATTCGGCCTGCGAGCTGATATGTTCATCCTCAGAACCAGTAACTGATGGCGATGTGGATATGGATTCTGAAATTGTAATCGATGGAGATGCAGAAGAAACGGCTGATTCAGCAAGTGAAAATGATGCGCTGGCTGAGACGGAGCAGGTTGAGGGTACTGTCATTGACGGCGACGATGAAGAATCAACTCAGGAAACCGAAGAAGATGATGCGGAATCCAGTGCTCAATGCACTCCGGGTAAACTGAAGTGCGAAGAAACCAAAGTATATATTTGCGCTGATGACGGTACATGGGAATTGGAAATGGATTGTGCTCCTAAACAATGCGTTGATGGTGCGTGTGTTGCAATCAATCCTCCTGAGTCCTCTGATGATGGATGCGCAGCCTTTGGATGGTTTTGGATTGTATTTCCTGTTGCCCTGGCAGTTTGGTCGCGTCGTAAGCGCCGATAGAACCAACAGCTTCATGACATTCTTCCGATTGCAGTAAAGGAGATATCGTGATTGATACTCTGGCATCGTTGTTTCCCGCAGGACGCGCTCTCAAAAATGGAGATATGGTGTTTCCTGTTGCTCCTTCAGGGCCGTATCCCAAAGAGCGTATAGAAAAAGCCAAGACATTTATTGAGCGCAATGGGTATCGTTTCATGGATTCCCCTTTGCTTGCCACTGGAGCCTATACCGACGAGACAAGCGATCCCTTCAGGTATCTTGCCTTTGATGACAGACAGCGGGCAGAAATGTTCATGCAGGCTTTCCGGCACGAAGGCAACGGTGTGGTATGGACGTTTCGTGGAGGGTATGGAGCCTCCCGTATGCTTGATTTTGTGGGAACAGATGCGATTTTGGCACACCCAAAGCTGTTCGTCGGTTTTTCTGATGTAACTGCAATCCATGCCTGGATGCTGACCTATGGTTTATTTGCTTCGGTTCATGGCCCAAATCTCAATCGCTTTGCCTATCAACCCCAGGAAGTGCAGCAGGCGGTTTTCAAGATACTTCGTGGAGAGGGTGTCGGCGAGCCCCTTCGGTTGGGAGATAGCCTGCGGACAATTCGTGGTGGTCATGTCGAAGGCATGATGGTCGGCGGAAATTTGACGGTTTTGACATCTATCCTCGGCACACCGCTTATGCCGGTGCTTGATGATGCCATACTTCTTCTGGAAGATGTGGAGGAACATCCATACCGTTTGGACAGAATGTTATGGCAAATGAGACAGGCAGGCATTTTTGAGCAGATCTGTGGCATTGTATTGGGTGAATTTACTCCTCCAAACGGGATAAACCCCAAACGTCTGGTTGCCCGGGTTGAAGAAATGGTGTATCAATATACTGACGGCAGTGTTCCCATTCTGTCCGGGGCATCCGTTGGTCATGGAGAGTATAACTTCCCAGTGCCATTGGGTGTAAAAACAGAGATTGATGCAGATGCCACAACGGTCATTCCTTTGAGGCCGTGGACCAACAGGGAGTGAATATCGCACAATGAGAGATTCGATTGGAATATTGCTGGAGGAGGCGCGGCAAAAGGAATGGTTCACCGGGGCAGCCGTGGCCATGCTGAAGCCCCAGGGCAATCTGTCCACCTTTTCTGTCGGATACACAAGCGATGCCCAATATGGAGCTCCCAGATCTGTCGATGACAAAACCTTGTTTGATTTAGCCTCCCTGACCAAACCACTGGCGACAGTGCTGGTAACTGTTCAGGCAGTCAGGGAACATATGTTTGAACTGAATATGTCGGTTCGTCATATTCTTGGTAGCCAGCTGGACGCAGAACCATGGGATTCTGTTTTGGTGGAAGATTTGTTGCGGCATACATCCGGCTTTGTTTCCTGGGCTCCCTTGTACCAGAGACTGCCGGTCGATGAGGACAGACATACATGGTTTATGGATACGTTAACCGGTGATAACAGTCTTATTGCATACAAGGCCGGAACCCGGCGGGCATATTCTGATCTGGACTATATTTTGCTGGGCCTGATGATCGAAAAAATCAGCGAAACGCCGCTTGAAGTGCTTTTTAACGAGATTATGGAACGGGCAGAAGTGGATTTGCGCTTTTGTCCGGCGTACCAGACCCAAACCGTTGAGAGCAATACCTATGTAGCAACGCAATCTTTGGATGGGGCTTCATATCTACAGGGAACAGTTCACGATGATAATGCCCAGGCATTGCTTGGGGTCGCAGGACATGCCGGAGTATTCGGTTCTGCGGCTGGCGTAGGACAATTGTTGCAGAGGCTGATTGATACATATCATGGGGATGACTTTCTTTTGGACAGGGACATGCTTTCCCGGGTGCTGGCAATCAACACCACAAAGGATGGGCAGCAGTGGTCACTGGGATTTGATACTCCCACCGGACCGGAAACAACCGCCGGAGAATGGTCCCCACCGGATACCATTGGACATTTGGGTTTTACCGGTACATCTTTCTGGATTTCTCCGGAACAGCGTATCGGGTCGGTATTTTTAAGCAACCGTGTCTACTACAACGCAGAGCAGCAGGGGTTTAACCGCTTGCGCCGGGCCATTCATGGCGCTTTGTGGAAGGCGTAACAGTCACAGGAAATATGGGAATGATTCCTTTACCTGAGCATATTCAGAAAGTTCATATGATCGGTATTTGCGGCACCGGCATGGGGGCATTGGCGCAAATGCTACAGCAACAGGGATATCAGGTCCAGGGATCTGATGAGAAGGCCTATCCTCCCATGAGTGATGTTCTTGCATCTAAAGGCATCACTGTTCTTGAAGGGTTTTGTGCCGACAACCTGGACCCGCAACCCGATGTGGTTATTGTAGGAAATGTGGTACGGGTAACAAATCCAGAGTTTGTGGCGGTTGCACGCTCTACTATTCCTTTTGTCAGCATGTCTGACGCAATGCTGCGGTTGTTCATGAAGGGGCGTCCCAGATTTGCATTGTGCGGCACCCATGGAAAGACCACTACCACTGCATTGACTGCGTACATGATGGATGCACTGGGGCTGAATCCAGGGTATTTCATTGGCGGCGTGCCGGGGAATTTTGATAGCACTGCCCGTAGTGGAGGAACATCGGCACCTTTTATCCTTGAGGGCGATGAATATGATACCGCGTTGTTTGACAAACGTCCTAAAATGCTGGCGTATCATCCCCATTATGCGGTTATTACCAGCGTTGAATACGACCATGCCGATATTTACCCCACAGAAGAATCTGTGTTTCTGCAATTTGAATTGCTGGCCGGGCAACTACCGGATACCGGAGCACTAATACTGTGTAGCAACCGGCCGGAGTTGAAGCGCGTTGCAGAGTTTGCCGGAAACACACCGGTGCAGTGGTATGGCAGCGGTCTGGACGAAAGTACGGCGGCAGAACACTATCTGTATGCAGACAGCATTGTCAGTACCCCGGAACACACCAGCTTTACATTGTACAAGCAGGGAAAATGTATCTGCGATGTCACTATGCCCATGTGGGGCGAATACAATGTTCATAATGTTTTGGCAGCCCTGATTATGGTTGAACATGCCGGAGGTGATATTGTTGCTGCGGCGGCTTTATTGCCAGGCTTTAAAGGTATAAAACGTCGGCAGGAAATCCGGGCAGTTGTTAGCGGTATAACCCTGATAGACGATTTTGCCCACCATCCTACCGCTATTGAAGTCACTCTGGCCGGGCTTTCCCGAAGATATCCCGACAGACGTATCATTGCCGCCTTTGATCCCCGAACCAATACAAGCCGTCGAAGTGTGTTTCAAGAGCGCTTTGTCGAAAGTTTCAGGCATGCCAACAGGGTGTATATTTCATCACCAGAGGATATGTGGAAAATCCCCGAAGATGATCGCATTGATCTGCCAGCTTTGATTGAATCCTTGAATGAGCATCAGATTGCTGCCGCCGCCTGTGAAACAGTTGATGACATTGTTCAGGCAATCGCCGGTATTGTACATTCCGGTGATATTGTTGTAGGATTGTCGAATGGAGGGTTTGGTGGATTTTACAACAAGATGACCGCCGCTTTGGAGAAGAAACAAGCCATCGCATGAAGCATTTTCTTGGGATATCGCAACTGTGGGCAGTAATGTTAGTTGCATCTCTGTTGATTTCCTGCGGCATAAATGGCAATGGCGCAGAAGTAACCGTACAGAGTATTACTACACCGGAACAGCTAAAAAGAGGGCCTGTTCCCATAGGTTTTGTGCTGAGTTCATCTGAAACAACAGAAGGCCATATCGATATTCAGTATCGCAGTGGCGATGATTCAAAATGGCGCACATGTTCCCCTTATGGACGGGATTACCTTGCCAGTGAACTCGCAGCCTCAACTGATGGCACCAGCCATGTATTTATGTGGGATGTGGATGCTGATCTGCTGCCGGATGAAGTAGAAGATGTATTGGAGCTGGATGTCGCGGTACGGATATCATCATCGGTTAATCGCATTGAAAGCGGTTTATTTCCTGTCATTCTTGGGAATATGCCTCCTGTTGTGTCTTTCATAAAGGCTCCCGACCAAAGTATGATGGGGACCAGTGAACTGACTGTAAGTATCTTGGATCAGGAAAGCGATGCAGTCACGCTTTCAATACTTCGATCCAGGGGCACCGATGAGCCGGACACCATCACGTCGTTTGTGGTGAATGGTGAGTATGTTGAACAGTATACTTTTACCGGTAACGGCGATGTTGAGATTGCAATACCGTGGATAGATGTCTTTGAGGGAGGAGAGCATCGCCAGGTAAACATTGCTCTCCAATCGTCCGATACCTATGGTCCGGGTAAAAAACTGTTGCACAGGAATATGACCATAAACATTCCGGTGGATGTATCCATACAATGCTCGGTGTTTCCCGTTACTCAGAGAGGAAGGGTGACGGTGCCCTGCACAGTCTATGGCCCTCCCTATGAGTATTATTCTCTGCAGACCCTGTATCGTGATCCGTTTCACCCGGAGCTGGATTGGCAGTTTGCCACTGTTGCAGGGGATTTGGGATATTTTATGGCATCCCCGGATGGTGTTGATGTAGGGATTGCATGGGACAGCGCCATTGATCTGTATGATATGATATTCCACGAGGTGCAACTGGAAGTGCGCTTGCAGCCTTTGGGGTTAAGGACATTGATGTCGGTATCTCTTAATAATGCCAGACAGGTTGTCGCCATGGCCATAAGTGAAGTTTTTGTTGCCGAAGGCCAAAGCTTTATTGAGTTGTACGGGCATCCCGGCTTCAACCTTGAAGAATATGCGATTACGGAAGTATACAAAAACGGCACCTATGACCTGTCCCAAAACGCTGGTTTTGTGCAGCTTCCCGAGGATTCCATTATTCCCGATGATGGTTTTTTGGTAATTGGAGAAAGTGAAGACATTCCCAATGTGGATGTCGTTGATCCCAAAGTTGCCTCTTTCTTTAAATTCGGGTTTCCCACAAATCTTGTCCTGTTCAAACCGCTGGATCAACGGGAATACTATGACCGGGATAAGGTCAAAGTAGTGGATGCCCTTGCCATTGGCACCTTTACTGAGGTTCACGTTTTTGATGGACGCTGTGATTTTACCCAGAGAAGGGCGGAGGAGCAGGGGAATGAAGACATACCCTGTCCTCTGACTGCGGCGGCCGCACAGCCTGAAGAAGGTCAAAGTGCGTGCCGAATTTTCAGTAATCTTGATTTGGGGGAAAACAACCTGGATTGGGATGTCTGCGATACACCCACGCCCGGAGAAGGAAACGTGGCGGATCCTCTCCAGTAATTTTACTGTGGTTATTTCATATCAGGGGCAGGGACTGGCTGAAGTTCCTGTGATGTTGTTGATGATTTCATCCGCAGCGAATTAATCAAAACACCAGAAGAGCTTACCAGCATCAAAAGCATTGCCGCTAACGGAGTAAGATTTCCCATGGCTGCAATGGGAATGAATATGGTGTTGAAGGCAAAGGCCCACAGGTAATTACCAAGTACCACCGAGTGCAGTTTTTTGCCGGTATTGAACAGTGCGGGGAGGCTGGAAAGGTTGCTGTGGTACATCACAAAACCACTGGCAGAAAGAGCTTCGTCAGTTGATTTACCCATGGCAATAGATGCAGTAGAGACTCCCATAGCAAGGGCGTCGTTGGTGCCATCTCCGATAAATGCAACAACCTTTCCGCTGTCTTGCATGCCGGAAATGATACTGACCTTGTCATTAATAGAAGCATTGCCGAAGGCAGCGTCAAGATCCAATTCCTCCTTTAGCCAGTCACATACATCCTGACGATCTCCAGACAACAATGACACCCTGTATCCCTGTTTTTTGAGGACTTCCACTGTATGAGGTGCGTCATGTTTCAGAGAGTCCGCAATATGGAAACAACCGACTACAATGCCATCATACCCGAAGAGAACTGCTGAATGATGTGTGTTTACGTTTTTGGGGCATGAGGTTTCGTTAAACAGGATTTGTGATCCGATGCGGAATTCTCTGCCATTAACAGTAAGAATAAAGCCCTGCCCCGGAATCTCAGTGATCTCATCAATATCAATGTTGTCAATCTTTTGCTCTCCAAGATATTCCCGCAACGCATGAGCCACCGGATGTCTGGAATCTTTCTCTGCGGCAGCAATCAGTGGCAACAGTTCCGGGTGTGGCTTGTTGAGCCATTGGAGATTATCAACCCTCATATCTCCATGGGTGAGTGTGCCGGTTTTATCAAAAACAATATCTGTCACTGAGGCCATTTTTTCCAGTTGCTCCGGTAAACGAACCAGAAAACCTTTTCTGATGAGTAGTCCGGTGGCAGCGGTTACTGCTGATATACCTGCAATGCTGAACGCACAGGGGCAGGCTACCGCAAGAACGGCAACAGAGGGAAACCATCCGTGTGCCTGTAATGCCTCTGTGCTGCCGTCAACCATAAATCTGAAGATCCATACCCCCAGTGCAATTAAGATTACCAGCGGCGAGAACCATGCGGCAATCCGGTCTGCGGAGCGTAGCTGACTTTCATTTTTTGCAAGCGTTTGAGCAATGCTCTCTGTTATGCCATGCAAGCGGGTGTCTTCAAACCGACGCGTGACTCGCATATGGAGAGTTCCGCTGGTAATCTGGCTTCCGGCAACAATATAGTCTCCTCGAACCATACGAACTGGTTCCGGTTCTCCCGTTAGCACTGCCTCGCTCACATAGATGTCATCGTTAAGTACTTCGCCATCAAAGGGGATTGTCTCTCCAGAGTTAAAAACCACGGAATCATTAACGGCAATTTCATCGATGAAAACAAATTGTTCCCGTTCCTGTTCACGGTAAAGACGGATTTTGGAAACACGCATACGCATGAGCATCGCAATGTCGCTAAATGCCCGGTCCCGTAACCGGCCTTCAACCATGCGTCCCAAAAGTGCAATGGTTGTAAGACCGGCACAGGTGTCAAAGTATATATCCTCAAGGCCCTTTGCGAGAGAAACCAGTGATAATGCGAATGCCGCCCCAATAGCGACGGTTTGTAAAAAATCCATAGTGATGGTGCGGTTGACGATTCCTGCCCATGCGCGGCGGACAATTGGCAGATAGCCAATGTACAGAACAATGACCGCAAGGCCAAACTCAATATAGCCAAGAAAGCGGGGAGTTTGTGAGTCCATCCACCCAAGGGTTTCAAAATAGCGCACCGAGGCAAGTGACATTATGTTCAGAGTAATCACCCCTGCCGCGATAAAATCAAATGTTAGCTGTCGGCTGATGCTGCGTTTGTTTTCGTCTGCAATGAGTGAAAGTCCATACCCAAGGGGAGTGACAAACTTGTGAATCTCATCTACTGATGTCAGTCGCATGTCGTAGCTGATGGTTCCGGTGCCTGTAAAGAAATCAACCTGGGCGGTGGAAACGCCTGGTTTTGCGAGAATTACCTGTTCCATGACCCATGAACAGGATGGACAGGTAAGCCCGGATACATCAACTCGTTCAGTTCTGAGGGCCTTGGGGTCTTCTGGCAGGGCAGGGGGTGCAACGGGGTCGGGAAATGATCCATCATCGGGGATGATCCCCATGTTACGGGCAGCGATAAAGTATTCCCGCGCAGCATCCTCATCCATATCCTGTAATACGTCATATACACGCAGGCAGCCGGTACAGCAAAAGCCATCGGTAAGCTCGGTTGCCTTGCTCAAAGGAGTTGAACAAAGCCGACACAATTGTTCTGATGATGTTGTTTCACTGCTGCGAGTCATAAAATTATTCTAATGGCTTGGTGTTACGTGGGGCAAAATACGGTGTTGACGGAGCGCCTTTTAATGAACGCATATGATGGATGGAAAACAGTATGTCAACCGGTGACATAGAGGCAGACAGACCAAGCATTGCTCCAGTACCCGTTGAAACAATCTCATATATATCTTCTGTACTTATCGCCTGCACATTCGGGTCGCGCAAATCCGTTGGCCTGACAGAAAAACTTTCCCCGACAATAATGCGACCATCGCCGTTTTTACCGTGGCAATGGTGGCAGAATCTACGGTATGCAAGGGCTCCTCGTTCTGCTTGATACTGGGAATTGTTTGTGCTGAATTGTTTCCAGGCTGTTTCATAATCTGCTTTGGCGTTTGCTGCAACGGAACCGTCAGGAACCGGAGGCATGGGATCTTCATAGGGACGAACAGCAGGTGTATCCCACATATCCCAGCCATTGAAGATAGTGCGCGCGCCACGTTCGAGAGGTCCAAACCAGTCATAACTGCCGCAACCGGTTGCCAGCAAAGACAAAATGATGATGCCTCCGGTGATAACATATTTTCGTTTCATTGTGTGTTCTCCCGGTTGGCGTCTGTTCCAAAGGCAGAATCTGGTGGCAGGTAATACCCTTCTGCATGGGTGCCGCTGGCTGGTACAAATTCAGTGCCGTCTGTATCCCAGGTGCGTTCATGGCCGGGCTGATTGAATGTCAGAGAAATCAGCACATAGATGATGATGTAGGCAATACCCAGCAATACCAGTATCCACGCTTTCCGAAAGGCTTTCTTGAGGGCTTTAGTGTCGTCCATCAAAAACCTCACAGGTCATAATAGCCGGAGAAAATAAGGTATCCCGCAGCCCAGATGAAGTATCCGATAAACACCAGCCAGATAATCAGAGGCATGGGGCGGTTGTATTCCTTGACTCCGCCAGGGAACTCGTGCAGCGATTTTTCAATATCCTCATCCGATTGTTTCTTTTGGGAAAAATTCCACCGCAGTATGCCACGGGCCAGCATAATGGCGATGGAAATGCCAATGCCGATGCCAAACATCATCAGGACAAGTTCATGATTTAACCATGAATATGGAGGCATGTATTTCCTCCTTTCTATATGTGCTTCAGTACAACAAGCAGTGTGAGCAACACGCTGCCTATACCGAGGACAAGTATTGTGAGGATACCGTAGAAGCCAGCTCCGTGGCGTACCGGAGGTTGATCCGCCAGTTCTTCTGGTTCAAGAGTGTTTAATGGAAGATACCGGGCCCGGTCCTGGTCGTCATACTGATGCGATCGGATCGACCACACCAGAAATGCCACGGCCATAACGGTGCCGGTAAACAGAAATATCAGCCACACAGGAATAAACATATCAGTCCTCCTGTTTGGTGGGGGGATAATCGCCACGGGCCGGTTCAAATGATGCATCAATGCCACGGGGTTCGGTATTGGCGTCAATGATGCCAATGAACTGCTTAGCGACATAGTTGCTTACGTCCCAGATCTTTTCGCTTTCAAGTTCCCGTTTGAAATAGGGCATGGCCGTTCCGGTAATGCCGTTCATAATTTGGTAGTACAGCATGCCGCCGGTAGCGCCGCCTTTTATCCCGTGGCGTTTCAGCGTGGTAAAATTAAAGGGGGGAGGATAAATAAACGCTGATGCCGGTCCCTGTCCATCGCCCACAGGACCATGACAACCTATGCAGTTGCGTTGGTAAATGGTTTCTCCCCGTTTGAATGCGGCTTTGGTAATAGGGTAGGGATTGGGAACCCGAAGCCATCCTTCCGGTACATTTTTATGCAGCCATTCTATGTTTTCATCAATGCCCTGTTCATAGGCGGCAATGGCTTCTTTACGCCATTTCCACTGTCGGGCCACCCTGATATCCGCCTGCTTGTAACCAAGGCTTTGGGTATAGGCTATTACAGCTTTCAGTTGTTCTTGCGACCAGTAATAGAAGGGAGGCATGAAGGATTCCGGGCGTACCCAGCGCGGATTATAGAAGTGCGCCACATGCCAGTCGTCGGTATGCTCACCACCTTCCTGGCTGAGATCAGGCCCGTTGCGGTTGGAGCCAAGCTGAGGTGCCAGCTCTTGAGAGTAATCTGCGGCCTGTGCGATACGGTCTGCGCCAAGTCCCCAGTCAAGTCTTCTGATATACTGGGTGTGGCAGTACTGACAACCATGGGTGATATAGATGTCCCGGCCCTGTTCTTCCAATGCAGTGCGGGGGCGGTAGATTTCCGATATTTTGCCCGATTCCGGGTTGGTGTGCTGGGGTGTAATGACCACGGCCAGATAGACACTAACCAGCACAATGGTGGTCCCGATGCCAATGGTTTTGCCGTCCATATGAATCATGCCGCCACCTCCGGTGAATCCATGGAGGACGTTACAACATCTTTGGCAGGTTCTTTTGCTTTAACAAGTATGGTGCCCATGACATTGACAACAAAAATACAGGCGGCAATCAGCAGAAGTACACCGCTGATGCCCCGTACCATGAAGTAGATGTTCAGTTCCGGCAAAATACGGTACACGGTTTCACCGTTAAGCCATCCTTCGCCCTGAATAAGACCGGCAAAAGTCAGGGATGTGAAGATGCCGATGGTGCCAATGAGCATGAGCCAGTATTGGATGTCTGCCCATAGTTTTGAATACAGCGGACGTTTCATGACAATGGGGAGAATGTAATATACTGCTCCGGCTGCAATAAACCCCGCAAAACCAAGCAGGGCTATATGAGAATGGGCAATGACCCACTGCGTAAAATGAGTAACCCGTTGAACCGAGGGTAATGATTGAAACGGTCCCTGAATACAGGTAATAAAATACCAGATGCTTCCGGTAAATACCATCTTGGCTCCGACATCATCATAGACCCGGCCAAAACGATCTTTAATGGGAACCCATATATTTATGAGAAAGGCAAATACCGGTATCAACAGGGAAATGGAATTGATGACCGCGATGACTTTTAGCCATTGAGGAACAGGGGCCTGCAACAGGTGATGGGTGCCGGTTTGGGTGTACATAATGATAAGCGCCCAGAATCCCAGCAAAGACAGGGTGTGACTGTACAAGGGAGTACGGGTTGCCCGGGGGATAATGAAATAGGCGAGACCAAGGGCCTGCGGTGTAATGACAAGACCCACAACGTTGTGACCGTAAAACCACAGAAGTATCTGGTCGTTCATGCCTTTCCATGAGCCTGCGGGGTATTCCCATACAACATTACCCACTGCATATACAAAAAAGGTCCACAGAAGACCGCCGCCGATATACCAGGCACTGACATACAGCAATTTTTCTTCCCGTCGTGCAATGGTTCCAAAGGTTAGTATTATCATAATTGCAACGGCAGCCAGAACCGCCATATCTGCGATCCAGGGAGCTTCGGCGTATTCACGTCCCTGGGTAATGCCATGAGCCAATGCAAAAGTAATATACAGAATGCTGGCATTCCAAAACCAGACAGCAAAGTTGGCAAGTCGTTCACTAAAAAGAGTTGTCCGGCATATAGTGGGAATCACATACAGCAGGCCACCGAAAAATGCGGAAAGAAGAAATCCAAACACCACAATGTTGATATGGACCGGACGCAGTCGTCCGAAGGTGTAATGAGGGAATGCGGGCATGATATCAGGTGCGATCATTTCCACAGCAGCAATAACGCCGAACAGGATACCCATCAGCATCCAGAAGGCCGCAGAGAAGAAGAAGCGTCGGGTGGCGCTTCCGGGTTCATTGGGGAGTAAAAAGCGTATCATCAGTCACCTCTATTGATGGCAGACAGCGCAGTTTTTCGGCGCGTCTTTCCTGGTGTGGCATTGAATGCACATGCCCATGTAAAACGTAACCTGCCGCAGCCTGTCTGCGGTTTCCACCTCGCCGTGGCACTCCTGGCAGGCCAGATCCGCATTGATATGGCGGTAATGGGGGAAAAATACATGATCCGGGTTGTAATAGACCCTGACCCATGGAATGAGTTGGCCATTAGCCTTGTAATTTTTGAGTTTAAGAATTTCTTCATGCTCCGGTATGATGTAATTATGGCATCCAAGGCATTTATCTGCAGACGGGATGCCAGCGTTTAGGGAATGCTCCGGGTAGGAGTGGCAGTAGTAGCAGTCGATTTCTTTGTTGGTGACATGCAGGCGATGAGAGAAAGGAATGGGTTGTTCAAGGCCAATACCGAACATGGCGTCGTCAAAAGCGATATTGTGACCATAGTCCCGTGCCAGGTGCGGATAGGCGTAGTATCCATACAGTAGCAGCCCTGCGGTAAGCACAAAGAGTAAAATCAGAGTTGGTCCCCACCAGCCGCCCCGCAGGCGCACAGCTTTGTCTATGGCGTTGGAGGAATTCATTCGTGGGTATTCCCTTCAGTAAATTCGTTTGCAAAAATGTCGTCACCAATGGGCATAACAGGTACTTTGGTCAACAGCTTTGCATACAGCCACAACCCAATCCCCAAAGAGCCGAGCAATACAAGAAACGATCCCAGCAGGGGGATGGCAATATACGAAAAAACTGCAGGATGTTTCAGGCTCAATGTCGGTGGCGCAATTTCCAGAAACCGCATGATAAAAATGCCGATAAGGGCTATTGCGCTGACGGTGGAAAGAAGCATGCGACTGTGCTTAACTTTGCGGAAAATCAAAGCAACAAAGGGAAGCAGGAAGAATGTTGCAAGCCCCACAATCACCAGCGTGCCCAAAGAACCCTGAGCCCGGTTAATTAAAAAGTGGGTTTCTTCGGGAAGATTGGCGTACCAGATGGTAAGAAACTGATCCCAGAAAAAAGAGGTGCTTAAAAAGCAAAAGGCAAAAAGAATGGTGGCGATGTCTCTTTGCTTCAGTTCCGGCAGAAAACGTCCAAGGTCATGATGTGCCTTGTAATACAGGGAAAGAGTAACAATGATGCCGGTACCGACAAAAAGATGGCTGATGAAATACCATGCGCCAAACAGGGTCGAAAACCAGTCCGGTTCCAGTGCCATGATAAGATCAAAAGCCAGGAACGACATAATTATCGCATAGGCAATCACCACAGGCGGAGCAAGATAGGACATCCGGGTATCGCAGCGCAGGCGTTCTGCATTATCGTCCCTGATGCCTTTTGCCAGCCATGCACCCAAACCGGTAGCAAAACGGTTTCTTACCTCTGCAATGCAGAAATCCTTGCGTAAAGAGAGATACAGGAAGTACAGAGCCATGGCATACATCAGGATCAGGCTGCCCAGTACACGGGCATCCCAAAAGCCCCGTACAAGCCATACATGCTTGCCCCCGGTAAGATGTTCCATATGGGCCCAGGGTATGAAGGCATCTGCACCGATAAGATAGATAACCAGAAGCACAATACCTACAGGCATGAGCACGACGCTGCCTTCAGCCAGACGTCGGTAGGAGCGTCCCCATTTTGCGGCGGTAATTTGAAATATTGCAGAAAAAATAATGCCCGCCACCGCAAGACCGATAATCATAACGGCAGAAACAAGGATAGCAACCCAGCCCGCACCGTCGTTTCCCATGCCAAAGGAGATTGCCAGTCCCACTATACCAAGCAGGATCATGGTAATTGCGGTGGTTTTCAGAGCAAAGGGAATTTTCTCTGGAGTCGCCTGCAGGACTTCCTGTATCAGTTTTTCTGAACTCATGACTGAACCTCCGGGGAGGCAGGATCGCTGATATCATGTATTTCTTTTGCGTCCGCACTTTTTAGTATCTCCCGTGCCATGTCGCGGTTGCCTTCAGTGCAACTGAGCCATACGCCGAATGTATCAAGGGAGAATTCCGGACGGTAAGCCTTGCCGGGGAATTTCCTGAAAGGGAGTCCTCCAAAAATCAGCACGGCTACCAGAGTTGCCAAAGCTCCAAACAGGATGGTCAGTTCAAATCCCACCACCACAAAGGGTATCGGATTTGTGACGGGTTTGCCGCCAACAACAAGGTTCCACACCAGTGATGTCAGAATGGCCAGCGCAAAACCGGATATCAGTCCGGTGATGGCTCCGGCAAAGGTGAGAAAACGCACCGGGCTGCGTTTTTTGTAGATCATATCCAATACATGATGATCGCCGGCAGGCAGGAATACATCACAGATTTCAACGTCGGATTCCTGGGCGTTTTTGATGGCTTCTATCATGCCGTCATAATGGTCAAAGACCCCCAGCAGTCCCTGGGATGTTTCCCGGCGGCTCATGATTTGTCTCCTTTTTTAGGATGCGGCATGGATTCCTTGACTTCTGCAATGGATACAGAAGGCAGTACTTTAAAGAAGGCAAGCAGCAGCAGGAAGAACCAGCCAAAGGAGCCGAACAGAATGCCCCATTCCGTGAGAGTCATGGAATATAAACCCCACCCGTGGGGCATAAATTCGTGGGCAAGGGAAGAAACGATGATGTTGAAGCGTTCAAACCACATGCCAAAATTTACAAGAATGGAAACGATGAACAGAGTCCAGATACTGTTTCGGGCTTTTTTAAAGAAGAACACCAGCGGTACAAAAACGTTACAGGTCACCATGGCCCAGTAGATAAAGGCGTAATCACCGGTAGGCCGGTACAGGAAAATTTCCTGTTCAAATATGTTGCCGGAATACCAGGCGATAAACAACTCAATGCCATAGGCGTAGCCAACAATCAAAGAGGTAAACAGCAGAAGTTTCGCCATGGCCTGTAGATGATATATACGGATGAGATGTTGCAGACGGAATACCACCCGCAGGGGAATCATGAAGGTGAGAACCATGGCGACACCGGAAAGAATGGCTCCCGCAACAAAGTAGGGAGCAAAGATGGTGGTGTGCCATCCGGGCACGATACTCATGGCAAAATCCCAGCTGACCACGGAATGCACAGAGATAACCAGGGGCGTGGCCAGTGCCGCAAAAAAGACATAGGCTGCAAGATAGTGCCGCCATTGCTGCAGATTGCCCATCCAGCCAAGGGAAAGGAAAGTCAGTATGGTTTTTCGCAGTCCCGGTTTTGCACGGTCACGGGCTGCGGCGATATCGGGAATAAGGCCGACATAGAAGAAAATCAGGCTGACGGTAAGGTAGGTGGTGATGGCCAGAACATCCCAGACCAGCGGTGAACGGAAGTTGGGCCATAACTCCCGGCCATTTGGGTAGGGCAGAATATAATAGGCAGTCCATACACGCCCAAGATGGATAAGAGGGAACATACCTGCGGTTGCCACGGCAAAAATGGTGCTAGCCTCGGCTGCACGGAAAATTGCGGTGCGCCAGGGGGCACGCAGCAAAAAGAGGATGGCGGAAATTAATGTCCCTGCATGTCCAATACCAACCCAGAACACGAAGGTGGTAATGAATGAACCCCAGCCAACTGGATTATTCAGTCCCGTGGCTCCCATGCCGGTTTTTATAAGGTATGCCCAGGATATGCCGCCAATGGCCACAAGGATAAAACACAGTGCCAGAACAGCAGTGTAAACGGGCCCTGGGCGGGACAGGGTGGCGAGTATGTCCCGGTCTACCTGCGCCCAGGAGAATTTCCCCAGTTTTTCAGTCATATCGCTGTTGCTCATGGCTTACACTTCCTCGGGATCGGAGTATACCTTCCGAAGGTACACAACCCCTGGTCTGGTGTTGGTCATGTAATCAAGCAGCCGGTAGCCGCGTCTGTCCCGGGCGAGAGTGCTCATTGGCGCATCCTGCTGTTTGTAGTCACCAAAGGTCAGAGCCTGAGTGGGGCAGGTCTGCACACATGCCGGGGTGATTTCGTCATCCCTGAGAGGACGGTTTTCAACTTTCGCACGGTTGGTGGCCTCACGGATACGCTGGATGCAGAAGGTGCATTTCTCCATTACACCACGGGAGCGCACCGTGACATCCGGATTTAGCTGCTGGTTGCCCGGCTGTTCCCGGTCATAATCGAAATAGTTGAAGCGCCTGACCTTGTAAGGACAGTTGTTGGCACAGTATCGGGTTCCGATGCAGCGATTGTATATCTGGGCGTTGAGGCCATCAGGTGTGTGATGAGAGGCAAAGACCGGGCACACGGTTTCGCAGGGAGCGTTATCACAGTGCTGACACATGACCGGCAAAAAGCGGATGCGTTCTTTATCAGCCTCATTTTGGATGACATGCTTTTCTATACGGAGCCAGGAAAGCTCACGTCCCCGGGAAACCTCCTGTTTGCCCACGGTTGGGATATTGTTTTCCGCGTAGCAGGCTGCAACGCAGGAAGCACAACCGATGCATTTGTCAAGGTCCACGGTTATGCCCCAGCGGTGATCCGGATGCTCCTGTAGTGCGGTGATGTTGTCATGGGGATGTTTGTCCCGAACTTCATCATGAGGCATGGGGAGTATATGAGCTTTTGCCTTTTCAGGAGATACAGCAGAGTGATCTCCATGGCGGGTCATATAGGGGTATCGATTTTTCTTGAGATCTGCATGATTCATGGAAAGGCACAGGTAGCGGTCTTCACTGTAGGAGCTACCCATAACGCTGGTAATGTGTCCCTCCGCATTTTTTTGAACCTGGATTTGTGATTGTACCCGGGCAAACTGACCTGATATCGGATCGTTGTTTCCTGAAAGCAGGGCCATGACATTGCCACTGCGAAATCCAGTTGCGCCATTGAATTTTCTGTTACCTCCCATACGCAGGGCGATGGTATCATTGGCGAGTGTATTGTTTACAATTGCGGTTGCGTCGATTGACACCTCCCCGGAGGTAATGGTTATCGTGTCTCCATCCTTGATCTTTAGTGAAGTCGCCAGGTTGGAAGGAAGTTCTGCTGGAACTTCCCAGGCGGTTTGCATGAGGCTATCGGGAATTTCCATAAGCCAGTCCAAAGAGCTGCCACGTCCGTCATACAAAGCAGCAGACATTGGTGCAATGAGGCTGAGCCCGGTATGTTTGCCGGTAGCAAGGGGGGGTATTTTGTCAACAGATGCCCCGGTAAGCTGTGGCAATGATGTGGCATCCGGCTTGGCTCCGATAAACAAGCCGCCTTTAACAAGGGTCTCTTCCCATGTTGGGGCTTGTACAGGTGCAGCTCCGACTACAGGCGTATTGCTGATTTCATCAAGGCTCTCCGTTGCTGCCATGGGAGCAAACCCGGAACGTTTTGACCAGCGTTGAATAACATAGTCCTTGTAGGTTGGCTGTTTCATGGGTTTATCCGCAGCAGCGGACAGTTCAATAAGCAGGTCTCCGGCCAGACGGGTTTTATAGAGCGGGGAACGGACCGGTTGCATAATGCCAACGGTTTCACTGCTGACTTCGTAATCACCCCATGATTCCAGTGGATGATGTACCGGCAAAATTACATCGGCCAGTTCTGTCGTCTCGTTGTGTTCCCATGCCAGAGAAACAACAAAGGGGTTTTGTTGCAGCTTTTCTGCTATTTTTAGAGGGCCGGGCATGGTGTAGGCGGGGTTGGTTCCAAAGTTGAATAAAATATCGTATGCACCTTTTGAGGTGGCAGTAAGAAGTTCTGCTACCTGAGCATCGGGAGTCAGTTTGCCATACATATACGAGGGGGTATAGGTAACTGTTTTGCCGTTGGCTCCAATCAGGTAATTAATCAGATAGACAACGGTATGCATGGCTGTGGCGTTTGCATCAGTCACTTCATTGCCGCCAAACATCATTAAGCTGTTTGGAGCGGCAACAAGCTTGTTGACGATTTTATCCAGCCCCGAAACCGACAGTTCAAAGGTGGAGGGACGTGGTCCGAGCCTGCTTAGGATGCTCTGTATCAGTTTGACTGTTTCTTCCGGCAGCTTTCTGCGGGTTCGGGAAAAGACATCATGCAAAATCGCCAGCGACAAAGACGGTAAGGAATGAACCGGAAGTATGTGATATCTGTCTGCAGCATTTGCCGTCAGGTTTAATCGCGGTCCCACATATTCCAGGGCAAGGCTGCGAGTCTGTTCTTTAATGCCGTGCCCGTTGCTCCATTGTCGGGCATATTCAACCGGCGAGGCCCATGCATCCAAAATATCTGCTCCCAATGAGAGCACATATCGGGCTTTATCGATATGATAACGCGGTACAGCCCGGATGCCTGTAAGCAGTTCGGTTGCTGTTGCAGCAGAGGCAAAGGCCACGGGCTCGTATTGAACATGTGGCGAATCAGGCCAGGCAGAAAGAAACTCCGAGGAGAGTGTTTCAAAGGAACCGCTTTCAAGGCCGGTAAGCAGAGCGACTCGTTTTGCGTCTTTCAGTTTGTTTGCCACCACAGCCATGGCTTCTTTCCATGATACTGTTTCCAGGGTTCCATTTTTACGAAGCATGGGTGCTTGCACACGATAACGGCTGTACAGACTCTGGATAAAGGCCTGTCCGCGAATGCAAAGAGCCCCACGGTTTACGGGATGATCCGGGTTCCCTTCAAGTTTTATAGGGCGGGCTTCCCGGGTTTTTACCATGATGCCGCAACCCGCAGGACAGGCGCGGCAGACAGTCGAATAATAAGCTGCAATCCCCGGAGTAATATTCTCTGGAGGTGTAAGATAGGCATATAGCTTTTCAAGGGGGGCGCTGTTGCATGCTGTTACCGATCCAAGGCCAATAAGGCCCATGGATTTGAGAAATGCCCGTCGTTTAATGTGCATACCGGCGTACCTCACATAATATGTGTATTACAATGCACCACTCCATTTGCATGGGTAATACATCTTTACATCTTTACAACAGTGAGGATATGGCTGTCTGTGACAGACCGTATCCAGAACCTGAACCTCGTCTCTGACAAACACCGTTCTGTTCTGTGATGTAGCAATAAACTATCTGTGATGATTAGTTTACAGTATCTAATTATCTTACAGTGGTGTCAAGGGTAAAACATTAATAGAACCCTTTAACCCCTTATAAATACATGCTTTCCTGATGTGATGAGGGTGTATTTGATAATATCTGTGAATTATATTTTGAGACAATAACAAAGTTAATGTCCGGTGGATATCCGGAAGGCCTGTTCAATGCATCCATACACCATAGGAGACGCGCCACCATAATACCGGGGCTATACCAAGGGCGAGATACATTGCAATACCGGCACCAAGTATCAGCGCCTTTCGACGAATGAGAAGAGTCGCGCTTTTTTGTCCTTGGGGAATGTTGCGGCATGAAGCTGAGATGGCGGGTATGGTGATGGATTCAGCCAAAACAAGAAAAAGCCCGGTAAACAGAGGATACCCAACCATGGAATGCTCCGGTAAGAAGAGACACCAGGGGCAGTGATGATACAGGACGCCGTAATGGTAGGAGGCGAATACATGTACCAGTGCCAGCGTCGCAAAGAACACCCATGCAACACCGGAGATCATCAGGAATGTATATCGAAATGATTTTAACGGCAGGGGTTTTATGGTGACCCACAAGGTTAGAAAGACAGTGAGCAGCAAGGTGAGAACTGTTGCAGAAACCAATACGGTGTCGCTGAAAAAGGGAGAGGCTTTGGCATCAGAAGACACGGCAACCTGATCATAGACCACGGTGCAGCAGTTTACCGGTTCATGGAGATTGAGGCCGTATACCGCCTGCAGGGTGCTCCATATTGCAAGGGCTACAAAGGGGACGCTTGCTACAACAAAGCGCGATGCCTCCTGGGTAAGAGGAGGCGTGGGATGACGGCGATTGACACTGTCAATTGAAAACCAAAGCCATAACATCAATAACGCCAGTGCGCGGAAAATAAGCGCCTTCCAGCCCAATGTTCCGGTGGCTTGCATGACACCGGTGCCGCACATGGCTCCGGGCACAAATGACGGCAGTACATGGGCAATGGCGATTACAAGCAACAGTGCGGCGCCTGCCTGTAATAACATGACCAATCTACCGCTGTATGATGCTGTATCCACCAGGGCTTCAAGGCGCAGTTGTGCAGGGGAAGGGGAGCCCGTCTCCCAGTACATAAGAACCTTTACAGCGGTATATGCGGCATGTGCCAGTACCACAAGGGTGGCTATATCGATGACACATATCGCTGCCACCAGTGGATGCCATATCATGAGAGTTCCTGCAGCCTGCCGTTGTTCAGGTGTAGGGTCTGATGGTAGAGCGTTGTTTCTTTAAGACGCGGGTCATGGGAGGCGACTACTGTCGTGGTTGTAATTTTATGTGTTTCAATGCACGACTTAATACGCTCAACACCGGTATCATCCTGGTAAGACGATGGCTCATCCAATAGCAGTAAGGTGGGACGATTGACAATGGCCCGGGCCAGAGCAACCCGCTGGCGCTCTCCACCGGAAAGCCGGTTTATGTCGGTCGATGCCATGTCTGCAATATGTATTTGCTGCAAAGCCTGCATGGCGGCGGATGATTTTTGTGTAAGGGAAAGATGTTTTTGCGGTATCAGGGGCAACATTACATTTTCCAGAACGCTGAGGTCCTCCAAAAACTGTGGCACCTGCATGACGATACCCACTGACCGTCGCCATGCATCACGCCAGGCACTGGTCCAGTGAGAGATCTGATCTCCGCCAATGACGATGCTTCCGGCGGTGGGGCGCAGAATGCCGGATATGCTGTGCAGCAGTGTGCTTTTGCCTGAGCCCGTTGCCCCGGTAATAAGTGAAGCGGTGCCAGATTCCATGACCATGCTGATGTCATTCAGGATGCTTTTTTCATCTGAATTGTTGGGGCGAACCTTATAGGAAATGTTGTCAATATGTATATCGGGCGCTTTCATGTTACGGCTCCCGCATAAGGACAAGCTGTTGTGGATCTGTTGCAGAAGCCCTGAATACAGGCCATATCACCGCAGCAAGCCAAGGCAACATAACCGTTGCCGAAACAACGCTCAGGCTCAACAGCATGTCTGTCCAGGGTATCCACAGCATGGGGGGGGAGGATTTCCAGTCAAACAAAATGTTTGCCGGTATAATGGCCAGATCGGTAAAGACCAGTCCATAGGCAAGGGTGCTGCCGGTCAGAAGGGCTGGCAGGCCGATCATAAGGCTTTTAACACCATGCAGATACAGAATTTCTCCAGTTGTCCAGCCCATGGTTTTTAGCAGGCCTATTTCCTGCCGGTATTGTTTCTGGTTGCGGTTTGTAGCAAGCACAAGAAGGATCAATGCCAAAATAGCTGGCAGTGAAACGAGTAAAAACAAGCCGCCGCGCCGGGTGATGGACCCGCTGTATCGGCCCGTGCTTTGACTGCGGGTGGTAATGGAAACGGTAAAGGGAAAGGCTGTGGCAAGGTCAGGCAGGATCGCTTCCTCTTCACTGGCGTGATACACATCAATCGCAAGGTCGCTGGCAAAGCCATCGGGAATACCCAGAATCTTCCGCGCGTCATGTTCATGCAGCAGCACCGTGTCATTAACTGTTGCAGAGAAGGTTGCAGGAAGTTTCTGCGTTACAGCAAAGCTGAAGCTCCTGTTTCCAGTTTGAAGTTGGAGGGTTGAGCCAGGTATGGCTTCAATTCCCGGGCCAACAACAGCACTGCCAATACCAGGCACGTTGAAATGCTGCGGCTCATGATCGAGCGCCGGGCTTTCATGTGATACACCTACAACGGTCACCGGACCATTCGGCCCCTGCACCAAGCCCCACAGACGTGGAGTCGCCTGGGTGACTCCACGAACCTGTGTAGCCGCTTTCACACTCTGTTTAACGGCAATAGGACCCCAGCCACCATGTGAAATGTTTCTGATAATCAGAGATGGAGCTTTTTCAAGGGCCATGGTTGCGGTGTGGGAAAGAGCGTCAGTAAACAAGAGCGCTGTTCCCACAAAGGCGGTGACCAGCGCCAGAACCAAAAATATCATCAGTAATTGTCCAGGGGCGCGCAATACCTCGCGACTGGCCCACATACACAGTGATGTATTGAGTTTCATTTGAACGTACCTGGGGAAGGAGACAACAGGATGGACCCGGTATTGAGAAGTTCAGGTTGTATCCCAGGCGAATGACGAAGATCTACGCCCTGATGCAACAGTGATTGATATCTGTAGGCATACCCGGAGGGCATTACGGACAGAGAGTTGAGAGCCAGAGCCCGGGGCATGTGCTGTATGTCGTGGCGACGATTGTCCATAGTGAAGAGGGTGTGGATAAACACAAAGCATATGCATACAAGGCACAGCACAGCAATGGAACACAACAGCATAATGCAGCCCCGCATTACCTCTTTGCGCGCGTCAGAGACCTCCATCGTGGTTTACTTCTGTGCTTTTACAACGTCCTTTCCCGTGATTTTTCGCCAAAGATCATCATTCATGTCTGCCATGGTAAAGGTCGATTTGCCTCCATGACGTTTTTTAAAGGTCGCAACATCTTCGGCATTTTTCAGGGGCACCAGTGCCGGTCCCATGGGACCGATAACATCAGAACCTGCTACAAAGGTGACTGTGGCGGCGTCAACGTTTTCGCCGTTGAAATATTCCGGTACAATGGCACGTTTGAGCTTGCTTTTATCCTGTCCCATGTAAACCTCGGGATGCAGCCATGATTTAATCATGCAGCCGGTGCCACAGAAATAATAGGTGGTACCGTCATTCAGTTCGATGCCGCTGGCGAATTTCTGGTGCTTGGTTATGGGCATGGCGCAGACCGGGCAGCGGTCAGCTTCGGAAAACTGCATGTTTCCTTCAGAAGAAATACCTTTGAGGGCTGCAGTGGCAACTTTTCCTTTTGCAGCTGGCAGGGCAGTTTGCTTATTGGGTGTTGGTACAGGCTTTTTTGCTTCGGCCTTTTTTGCTACTGGCGCTGCGGCTTTTTGTGGGGCGTCATTTTTTTGAGAATTGCATGCAGGCATAGTAAGTAAGAGAATACACACTAATCCAATGCACAAAGTGCGGAAATTTGAAAAAATCATCAATTCATCCTTCCTGAATCAATAAGAATCGTTGCGTCCGTGCCTTTGATGATATTTCGATTGTAATGGAATGCCTTAAAAAAAGACTACATGACTTGCCGGGCATTCGTCAAGATGTAGTTGCCATCCAGACTGATGCCTGAACAATGCCATGGCAGGACAATTTATGAATAGCTTTTTTGCCTCATTTTTCTTGACAGTAAGGGGAGTCTTGAATATTGTAGCTCCTCGCGTGGCAGAGCGTGCGCGCATAGCTCAGCTGGATAGAGCGTTGGCCTCCGGAGCCAAAGGTCGCAGGTTCGAATCCTGCTGCGCGTACCATCTTCTTTTACAATCTTGCGCGATTAACTCAGTGGTAGAGTGCCATCTTCACACGGTGGAAGTCACTGGTTCAAATCCAGTATCGCGCACCATTTACGATACAAGCGTTTCCTTTTTGGAAGCGCTTTTTTTAATGCAAAAACTTCCACTTTACTATGCATTATTTTCATGATAACTGATACGGTGTGTCATTAAAAGTGCAATGTAAATCCCGGTAATCTCAGGAAAAACAGCAACAAGGGCATACAGGAGTATTTCAGGCATGGAGATTGCATTATTTCAAAACAGTTAAAAACATAGAGAGCCCTCACAACCTGCGTTCCAGCAGGTTTCTGTTCTATCTTCGGCGGTAAAACCGCAGAAGATCTCCGGGCCGGGTCTCAGTAGTCATTTGGCAGGATGACTGAGGTTCGTTTTCTATTTGCAACCGGCGTCTTGACTGCTGACGTCGGTTGCCCGGCCCGCCTTTACAGGTAAAAACCTCACAAATACCTTGTTTGGGATAAAGCAAAGATTGATATTCATAATGAAATGAGGTAAAAAAAGGGATTGAAAAGGTGAGGTGCTATGAAAAGGAAAACCGGGAAACAGCTTGTTGCGGCATTATTTATGATAGTCACCGTTATTCTGGTGATGGTCGTAGTTTTTACCATTGGTGAAGAACGCCATATGTTTGGCGAACGTATCAAGGTAAAGGCCTATTTTATGAATGTCGCTGGCCTCAATGTAGGCGCCCCCATTCACCTTGCCGGGCTTGAAGTTGGGCGGGTGCAGAACATTGAACTCAGTCCACGACTGGATGATAAGAGAATTATTGTTACCCTTGCTATTGAGGATAACATCATTAAGCGGATCCGCGAGGATTCCATTGCCAGCATTACCAGTAAAGGGCTTCTGGGTGACAAGATCATTAGTATCACCATTGGCTCGCCCGGAGAACCACAAGTACATGATGGCAGTGTCATTGAATCAACAGAGCCCCCGGATTACATCCAGTTTGTGGAAAAAGGGCAGTTGTTGCTGGATCGCGGCGCTGTGGTTGCCGATGAACTGGGAAGACTGGCCAAGGAGCTGGGCAACGAAGACAACATTAAAAATGTAAACAGCACCATTGCATCGGTTTCTCAGATTGCAAAGAGAATAGAAACCGGTCCTGGTCTGGCTCATACCCTGGTGTACGATGCCAAAAGCGCACGACACTTCAACGGTACCATGGCCAATGTCGAGAAGATGTCCAAAAACCTCAACAAGGCCATTGCCCAGGTCGAGAAAATTACCCGGGATATCGAAACCGGCGGCGGTATTTTAGGCACTTTGATTTACGACAAGCGTGGTGATGCTTTGGTAGCCGTGCTCGAAGATGCCCTGAAATCTCTGCGTGGGCTTATCACTCATGTGGAAAAGGAAGACGGTATTCTGCATACACTGGTGTATGAAAGCGCTGATCTGAACTTCCTGAAGGAGCTTAATGAAGCTGCCGCTGAAATGAAAAAGATTATCATTTCAATCCGTAAGGGTGAAGGAACAGTTGGAGCTCTCGTGTCTGATCCCACCCTGTATGAAGATTTGAAAGAATTGGTTGGAAATATCAAGCGGAACACCATTCTGAAGTCCATCATCAGATATTCAATCGATCAACGTGAGCGTCCCAAGCCCGATCGTGGCGATACGGTGAAAAAGGAAAAGTAGCCGTTTGCCTCTATTCCTTTTCTGATTATACGCAAAAAAAAGCGCCGGTAATCCGGCGCTTTTTGGTATTTAGGGAGCTGAGTTCTTAGTCTTCGCTGCTGCCCATAAAATGGCTTTCAAACTGAAGGGAGCGACCAAGGTCGTAGAAATCGCTATTCAGATCAACAAAGCGCTGGCGAACCTTAAGGGTCTTTTTGTCGATCAGTTCATTAAAGGGGATGTGACTGATGCGAAGTTCTTCACCAACGGAAACCATGCGGGATACCTGCTCCTTGGTAATGAAGCGGGCAGCACCCATGCCAAGCTGGCTGGCCAGCAGTACATCAAAGGCAGTGGGCTGAATGACGCGGGTGGTGTAGCCAATGTTGTCATTCTTAAGATTGAGCTTTTTGCCGGTTTTTTGCAGATACTGGGCCTTGATGGCAATGGCGAGCTGTTCGCCGATCTTGAGGTCGGAGAGTTTAATGTTTCCGTGTTCATCCACGGTTTTGGCCAGTGCCTTTTTCTTGTCATTGCTCAGTAAATCGGCAAGGCCTTCACTGATGAGGATAAGACCGTGGCGTTTGCCCATTTTTTCCCGTTGCAGGATGATATCCACGCACTCGGCTGCGGATTTATCAATATCATAGGTTCCTTTGATTTCCTCGGGAATGATGATTTTGGTGGCGCTGCCGGCAATTCCGGCGCCCATAGTATACCATCCAGCTTTACGGCCCATCATTTCCAAAACAAAGTAGCACTGGGTGGTTTTGGTTTCTTCGTTAAAGATAATCAGATCCTGGCGGGCCCGCTCAATGGCGCTGAAGTAGCCGAAGGTCCAGGCGATGCCGTAGTAATCGTTGTCAATGGTTTTGGGTACATGCACCACCGGAACGCCAAGCAGAGACATGTAGTAGGCGGTTTTCAGGGTGTCATCACCACCGATTGAAATCAGGGAATCGATATGCAGGTATTCCAGAGCGTCCAGCACTTTTTCAAAATGCTGGGTCATGTCCGGATTCGCGAAATCCTCGAATTTTTTGATTTGCTTGTTGGCGATGCGGGCCGGGTTTGCGCGGCTGGTGCCAATGATAGAGCCGCCCAGATGCCGGATGCGGGTCACCTTGTCATAGGTCAGGTTGACGTAATGTTCGTCTTCCCGCATTGTTGCCGAGTGGCGCAGCTTATCGAAGTTCATCAGGTTTTCATAGCCGCGGTACATACCGATGACATCATAGCCACTGTTGAGAAGCTTCAGGGTTGCCGAAGCAATGACGGCGTTTGCGCCGGGTGCAGGGCCACCGGAGAACAATACTGCTACGCGTTTGTATCCGCTCTTTTTAAATTCTCTGGTGCGTCCAAATTTTTTCAGATCAATCTCGCTCATTGCTTAAACCTCTCTACAGCTGGGGGGTCGTGTCTCGGGTTGACTATACAAGCCCGTGTTCTTTTAATGCCTGAGGAATTCCGTATATATCGTCAAGATAGATATCAACTTCTGAAGGGATCACTGCCGGACGTTTTCTCACAAGGATGGTATGCATGCCAAGATGTTTGGCCGGAATGCAATCGCTGGCTGGAACATCACCAACCATAACACATTGTTCCGGTTGAGCGCCACTGAGTTCAAGAAAACGCTGGAATGGTTCCGGGTCCGGTTTGATATTCCGTACATCATCCATGGTGATTTCAAATTCAAAACGCTCGGGCGAAAGCCCCAGGAGGTTAAGAATATCCCGGGTGGTGAAGCGGATATTGTTCGTTATAAGAGCGTGTTTCAGGCCACAGGCTTCGAGTTCGTCAAACAACACAGGCAAGCCAGTGTCTTTAGTGAAAAGGGTAGTGCGGTCGATATCCGCCATGCGCTGCAGCACATCGCGGGGATTAACACCAAGGTTTTTGAATATTTTCAGTATCAAGCCATCGGCTTCCACCAGCTTGCGTTTCAGTTCAAGCTCGGCCTGATCAAAAGACATATCACCGCCAACTGCCTGCTGATAGCTTTCAACAAAAAGAATGCGTTTTCTGGCGATGTATCCGGGGATAGGCGCGTAAAGCGTATCATCCAGATCCCACAATATCCATTTCAGTCGGTTGTTGTTCATCTATCAAGCATTCTCCAGTCAAGACGACTCTTTTAAAACAGAATTGCAAGAAATACAAGACAGGAGCCGGTAAAAAAATGCATCAGATGGAAAGGTTGCGGTTTATTAGACAAATACAGTGGATATTATTCCGACAATGTGCGTGCAGTATTGACATTTGGTGCAACAATCAGGACAATAACCCATTATTTATTTCCGGCGAAAGACAGAGAGTTCAACAAGGAGTTCCTCTATGAAACGATGGATAGTGTTCCTGGCTGCTGCGGTTATCGGATCCGGTTTTTTGTTGATGGCATGCGATGACTCAAAAGAAGAAAAGGCTCAAAAAGAACTGCCTTTTGAATTTCTGCGGGCCGACGTGGGTGAACCGGTGACCGATGCGGAACGCACCGCGTTTACCAAAAAAATCACCGGGTTCTTGAAACAGGTCGGCTATTTTGACTGGATCTGGCGTACCAGCCACGGCATGGATGCTTCCAATGATCAGGGATGGCCGGATTATCGGGTGTACTGGCAGGATACCAGCGCCGAGAAAAGCGGCGACACCATTACATTCCACCATACCGGCGGTGCGGACAATATCATGATCCGAACCCCGAAAATCATGACCCAGGCAATTTCCG